>FWPV01003033.1_pt1 | contig 22591 bp, 19 predicted proteins | sample 2228371 | NCBI WGS metagenome assembly FWPV01 (sample SAMEA103939776, study PRJEB20133) | metagenome | reverse complement strand
TGCCGCGTCACCGTGGTGCCGGCCCAGACCCCGGCCGCCGACGTGCTGGCGATGAAGCCGGACGGCGTGTTCCTGTCCAACGGCCCCGGCGACCCCGCGGCCTGCGATTACGCCATCCAGGCGACCCGCGAGTTCCTGAATACCGACATCCCGCTGTTCGGCATCTGCCTCGGCCACCAGATCCTCGGCCTGGCCTGCAACGCCAAGACCGTGAAGATGAAGTTCGGTCACCACGGCGCCAACCACCCCGTGCAGGACCTGGAGAGCGGTCGCGTCATGATCTCCAGCCAGAACCACGGTTTTGCCGTGGACGAGGCTACCCTGCCGCCGAATGTGAAGGCGACGCACAAATCACTGTTCGATGGCTCGCTGCAGGGCATCCGCCTGACCGACAAGCCGGCCTACAGCTTCCAGGGTCACCCGGAAGCCAGCCCGGGGCCGCACGACGTGGCCCCCGTGTTCGAGCCCTTCATCGAGGACATGCGCAAGCGCAAGCACCGTTGATCCAACGGTGCCGATTCCTCGCCTCGACGCCCCAGCAGACAGATCGCCATGCCGAAACGCACAGACATCCAGAGCATCCTCATCATTGGCGCGGGCCCGATCATCATCGGTCAGGCCTGCGAATTCGACTACTCCGGCGCCCAGGCCTGCAAGGCCCTGCGCGAGGAGGGCTACCGCGTCATCCTGGTCAACTCCAATCCGGCCACCATCATGACCGACCCGGAGATGGCCGATGCGACCTACATCGAGCCCATCCACTGGGAGACCGTCGCCAAGATCATCGAGAAGGAGCGCCCTGACGCCGTGCTGCCGACCATGGGGGGGCAGACCGCACTCAACTGCGCGCTGGACCTCGAGCGCGAGGGCGTGCTGGCCAGGTTCGGCGTGGAACTGATCGGCGCCACAGCCGATGCCATCGACATGGCCGAGGACCGCGAGCGCTTCCGCGAGGCCATGACCGAGATCGGCCTCGACACGCCGAAGTCCTTCATCGTCCACAGCCTGGAGGAGGCCCTCCAGGTCCAGCCGCAGATCGGTTACCCGGTCATCATCCGTCCCTCCTTCACCATGGGCGGCACCGGCGGCGGCATCGCCTACAACCGCGAGGAGTACGAGGAGATCGTGCGCCGCGGCCTGGACCTGTCTCCGACCCGCGAGCTGCTGGTCGAGGAGTCCGTGCTCGGCTGGAAGGAATATGAGATGGAGGTGGTGCGCGACCGGGCCGACAACGCCATCATCGTCTGCTCGATCGAGAACCTCGATCCGATGGGCGTGCACACCGGTGACTCCATCACCGTCGCCCCTGCCCAGACCCTGACCGACAAGGAATACCAGATCATGCGCAACGCATCCCTCGCGGTGCTGCGCAAGATCGGCGTCGAGACCGGCGGTTCCAACGTCCAGTTCGCGATCAACCCGGCCAATGGGCGCATGATCGTGATCGAGATGAACCCGCGCGTGTCGCGTTCCTCCGCCCTGGCCTCCAAGGCCACCGGTTTCCCCATCGCCAAGGTCGCGGCCAAGCTCGCCGTGGGCTTCACCCTGGACGAACTGAAGAACGACATCACCGGCGGCGCCACCCCGGCCTCGTTCGAGCCGTCGATCGACTACGTGGTCACCAAGGTGCCGCGTTTCACCTTCGAGAAGTTCCCGCAGGCCAACAATCGCCTCACCACCCAGATGAAGTCAGTGGGCGAGGTGATGGCGATCGGGCGCACCTTCCAGGAATCCCTGCAGAAGGCGCTGCGCGGCCTTGAGACCGGTATGGACGGCCTCAATGAGATCGTCGATGCCACCCTGCCGTCGGAGGAGCTGCGCGCCAAGCTGATCCAGGAGATGCGCATGCCCGGCGCGGACCGCCTGTGGTACGTGGCGGATGCCTTCCGCCATGGCTTCACCCGGGAAGAGATCCACGAACATTCGCGCATCGACCCGTGGTTCCTGATCCAGATCGAGGAGATCGTGCGCACGGAGAACGCCCTCAAGGGCCGCGACCTCGACAGCATCTCCGCGGAGGAGATGCGCGAACTCAAGCGCATGGGCTTCTCCGACCGTCGCCTCGCGCGCCTGCTGAACGACACCGAGAAGTTCGTCCGCGCCCGCCGCCACGAACTGGGCGTGCGCCCGGTCTACAAGCGCGTCGATACCTGTGCCGGCGAGTTCGCCACCCAGACCGCCTACATGTACTCCACCTATGAGGAGGAGTGCGAGGCCCGTCCGACCAGCCGCGACAAGATCATCGTGCTCGGCGGCGGCCCGAACCGCATCGGCCAGGGCATCGAGTTCGACTACTGCTGCGTCCATGCCGCCTTCGCCATGCGCGAGGACGGCTATGAGACCATCATGGTCAACTGCAACCCGGAGACCGTGTCCACCGACTACGACTCCTCCGACCGCCTGTACTTCGAACCGCTGACCCTGGAGGACGTGCTCGAGATCATCGACCTCGAGCAGCCGAAGGGCGTGATTGTGCAGTACGGCGGCCAGACCCCGCTCAAGCTCGCCCGCGACCTGGAGAAGGCCGGTGCGCCGATCATCGGCACCACCCCGGACTCCATCGACCTCGCCGAGGATCGCGAACGCTTCCAGAAGCTGATCAACGACCTGGGTCTGCGCCAGCCGCCGAACCGCACCGCGCGCTCGGCCGAGGAAGCCGTGCACCTCGCGGCGCAGATCGGCTACCCGCTGGTCGTGCGTCCGTCCTATGTGCTTGGTGGCCGCGCGATGGAAATCGTGCATGGCGAGGACGACCTGCGCCGCTACATGCGCGAGGCGGTCAAGGTCTCCAACGACTCCCCCGTGTTGCTCGACCGCTTCCTCGACGACGCCATCGAGCTGGACGTGGACGCCATCTGCGACGGCCAGGACGTGCTGATCGGCGGCATCATGGAGCATATCGAGCAGGCCGGCGTGCACTCCGGCGATTCCGCCTGTTCGCTGCCGCCGTACAGCATCTCCGCCGCCCTGCAGGACGAACTGCGCGAGCAGATCGTCAAGATGGCCAAGGGCTTGGGTGTGGTCGGCCTGATGAACACCCAGTTCGCGGTCAAGGGCGAGGACATCTACGTGCTGGAGGTCAACCCGCGCGCCTCCCGCACCGTGCCGTTCGTATCCAAGGCCATCGGCCGCCCGCTGGCCAAGATCGCCGCCCGCTGCATGGTGGGCAAGACCCTCAGGCAGCAGGGGGCGCTTGACGAGGTGGTGCCGGACTTCTACTCGGTCAAGGAGGCGGTGTTCCCGTTCATCAAGTTTGCCGGCGTTGACCCCATCCTCGGCCCCGAGATGAAGTCCACCGGCGAGGTGATGGGCGTCGGCAAGACCTTCGGTGAGGCCTTCGCCAAGGCCCAGGCCGGCGCGGGCACCCACCTGCCGACCGGCGGACGTGCCTTCATCAGCGTGCGCAAGGAAGACCGCCCGGCGGCCGTTGGCGTGGCGCGCGATCTGATCGCCCATGGTTTCGAGATCGTCGCCACCCGCGGCACCGCCGAAAGTCTCAAGGAGGCCGGCGTCCCGTGCAGCGTGGTCAACAAGGTGATCGAGGGGCGTCCGCACATCGTCGACATGATCAAGAATGACGAGATCGACCTGATCGTGAACACCACCTCCGGCAGCCGTCAGGCCTTGGCCGACTCGTTCTCGATCCGGCGCGAGGCGCTGCACCACAAGGTGGCCTACTTCACCACCATCGCCGGCGCCCGCGCCACCTGCCAGGCGCTCAAGCACCTGGCCGAGGAGATTCACGTCAACCGTCTGCAGGACCTGCACGCAGGATTGAAGGCATGAACCGCATTCCGATGACCGCCCAAGGGGCGGCCAAGCTCGAGGAAGAACTCAAGCATCTGCGCAGTGTCGAGCGTCCGCGCATCATCCAGGCCATCGCCGAGGCGCGCGAGCTGGGCGATCTGAAGGAGAACGCCGAATACCACGCCGCACGCGAGGAGCAGGGGTTCATCGAAGGGCGCATCAAGGAGATCGAACACAAGCTGTCGATGGCCCAGGTGATCGACGTGACCAAGCTGCCGAACACCGGCAAGGTCATCTTCGGCTGCACCGTGGTCGTGCTCGAGGAGGAGAGCGGCGAGGAGATCACCTACAAGCTGGTCGGCGACGACGAGGCCGACATCAAGCAGAACCTGATCTCCGTGCATTCGCCCATCGCCCGCGCCCTGATCGGCAAGCACATCGGCGACACCATCGTGTTCCAGGCCCCGGCGGGCGAGCGCACCTACGAAATCCTCGAAGTCCATCACATCTGATTGTTGCTGATGTAGGAGCGGCGCCCCCGCCGCGATCTCCCCTTTTCGCGGCGAGGGCGCCGCTCCTACAAGGATGCCCCCATGCTCGATCCAAGACTCCTTCGCTCCGACCTTCCTGCCGTGGCCGCAGGCCTTGCCCGGCGCGGCTTTGCCCTCGATACGGCCGCGATCGAACGCCTTGAGGCCGAGCGCAAGGCCGCGCAGACCGAGGCCGAGCGCCTGCAGGCGGAGCGCAATGCGCGCTCCAAGGCCATCGGCCAGGCCAAGGCCCGCGGCGAGGACGTGCAGCCGCTGCTGGACGAGGTGGCCAGCCTCGGCGAGCGCCTGGAGGCCGCCAAGGCCCGCTTCGGGGCGATTGCCGAGCAGCTGGACGCCCTCATGCTCCAGCTGCCCAACATCCCGCACCCCAGCGTGCCGGATGGCATGGACGAGACCGGCAATGTCGAGATCAAGCGTTGGGGTACACCTCCGAGCTTTGCCTTCGCGCCGCAGGATCACGTCGCCCTGGGCGAGGGGCTCGGTTCGATGGACTTCGCCGCGGCCGCCAAGCTCACCGGCAGCCGTTTCGTCGTGCTCAGAAGCGAGCTTGCCCGCCTGCACCGCGCCCTGATCCAGTTCATGCTCGACCTGCACACCCGCGAGCACGGCTACCAGGAAGTCTACGTGCCCTACATGGTCAACGCGGACAGCCTGCGCGGCACCGGCCAGCTGCCCAAGTTCGAGGACGACCTGTTCAAACTCGCGGGCGAGTCGCCCTATTACCTCATCCCGACCGCCGAGGTGCCGGTCACCAACCTGGTGCGCGACGAGATCCTCGACCTCGACGCCCTGCCGCTGAAGATGGTCGCCCACACACCGTGCTTCCGCTCGGAGGCCGGTTCCGCCGGGCGCGACACGCGCGGCATGATCCGCCAGCACCAGTTCGAGAAGGTGGAGCTGGTCCAGATCGTCCACCCCGAACGTTCCTACGCGGCCTTGGAGGAGCTCACCGCCCATGCCGAGGCCGTGCTCGAACGGCTCGGCCTGCCGTATCGCCGCATGCTGCTGTGCAGCGGTGACATGGGCTTTGGCTCGGCCAAGACCTTTGATCTCGAGGTCTGGCTGCCGGCGCAGGACACCTACCGCGAAATCTCCTCCTGCTCGAACTTCGAGGCCTTCCAGGCCCGTCGCCTGCAGGCGCGCTTCCGCAACCCCGAGGGCAAGCCTGAGCTGGTGCACACCCTGAATGGCTCGGGCCTCGCGGTCGGCCGTACCCTGGTCGCCCTGCTGGAGAACTACCAGGACGAGGCCGGCCGCATCGCCATCCCCGAAGCCCTGCGGCCCTACATGGGCGGCCAGCAGCACCTGGGATACTGAGCGCGTGCTGTTGCCATCCATGCACCCGGCCAGCCTGCCGCAGGATTCGAGCTTTTCGCCGTCCGAGGATCTCGCGGCTGATCTGCGCGCCCTCCTGCACGACGCCCTGCAACTCGGCGAGGAGGCCTTCGCGTTCACCGCCGATACCCCGCTGCTCGGCGTCCTGCCTCAGCTCGACTCGATGGGCGTGCTCGCGGTATTGACCGCGCTCGAACAACGCCTAGGCCTTGTGCTCCACGACGATGAGATCGACGCCAGCCTGTTCGAGACCTTCGGCGCGCTGCTTGAATTCGTCCGCCAGCGCCTGCATCACTAACAGCCGTTGAAAGCATTTTTCAACGGCTAACGACCGCCGCTTGCTGCATCGCCGCGATCAAGTCATTTCAGCCCTAGGCACATCACTTCCCATGCCGGGCCCTTTTGGCCGGTGATGGATGGACACTCGACCATGCCCCTGCTCACCGTTGATCACCTCGGCTTCTCCGTCGGCACCCGCACCCTGCTGCGCGATGTCGCGTTCACTGTCGAGCCTGGCGAGCGCATCGCCCTGATCGGTCGTAATGGCGAGGGCAAGTCGACCCTGCTGCGCATCCTCACCGGAGAGCAGCGCCCGGACGAAGGCGAGATCCGCCTTGCGCCCGGCGCGCGCGCGGCCTTCCTTCCGCAGGACCCCCACATGGAGTCCGATGCCACGGTGTACGAAACCGTGCTGGCAGGACTTGGTGACTTGCACGACCTGCTGCTGCGCTACCACGCCAGCCTGCACGGAGTAGAGCAGGGCGACGAAATCGCCCTGCAACAGCTTGCCCGCCTGCAACAGGAACTCGAGGCGCGCGACGGCTGGAGCGCGTCCCAACGCGTGGACGAGGTCATCAGCCGCCTGGAGCTTGACCCCGACCGCAAGGTGCGTGAACTCTCGGGCGGCGCGCAGCGCCGCGTCCTGCTCGCCCAGGCGCTGGTGCAGGCGCCGGATCTGTTGCTGCTCGACGAGCCGACCAACCACCTCGACATCGCCAGCATCGAATGGCTGGAGGGCTTCATCCGCGACTTCCGCGGCGCTGTCCTGTTCATCACCCACGACCGCGCCTTCCTGCAGCACCTGGCCAACCGCATCCTCGAACTTGACCGCGGCCAGCTCACCTCCTGGCCGGGAGACTGGGACAACTACCTGCGTCGCCGCGAGGAGCGCGAGCACGCCGAGGCGCAGCAGAATGCCGAATTCGACAAATTCCTCGCCCAGGAAGAGGAGTGGATCCGGCAGGGCATCAAGGCCCGCCGCACCCGCAACGAAGGTCGCGTGCGCCGCCTCATGGCCCTGCGGCGTGAGCGTGCCGAGCGGGTCAACAGGCAGGGCAGGGTCGAGGTCAGCCTGGGGAGCAGCCCCACCTCTGGCAAGCTCGTGGTCGAAACCGAACACGCGAGCAAAAGTTTTGCCGGCAGGCCGGTGGTCAAGGATCTCTCTATTCGCATCCAGCGCGGCGACCGCATCGGCCTGGTCGGCCCCAACGGCGTGGGCAAGAGCACCCTGCTCAAGCTGCTCTTGGGTGAAATCCAGCCGGACAGTGGCACGGTCAGGATCGGCACCCAGCTGAGCATCGCCTATTTCGACCAGCACCGCGCCCAGCTCAACCCGGACTGGACGGCGATCGAGAACCTCTGCGATGGCGGCGATCGGATCGAGGTGCATGGCGAGAACATGCACGGCATCGGCTACCTGCAACGCTTCCTGTTTACCCCCGACCGCGCCCGCACCAAGGTCTCCGCCCTCTCGGGCGGCGAACGCAATCGTCTGCTGCTCGCCCGCCTGCTCGCCAGGCCCGCCAACCTGCTGGTGCTCGACGAGCCCACCAACGACCTCGACCTGGAAACCCTTGAAGTGCTGGAACAGGCCCTGCTGGACTACGACGGCACCCTGCTGGTCGTGAGCCACGACCGTGCCTTTCTCGACAACGTGGTCACCAGCCTCTTGGCCTTCGAGGGCGAGGGGAAGGTCCGTGAAGTCGTGGGCGGCTACGCCGACTGGATCAAGATCAGGGAGCAGGAAGCCACCCGATCGGCTCTGGCTCAGAAAGAGAGCGCCGGGGTCAAGGTGGATGCACCCACCGTCGCGAAAGCCGGGGGCGAGGCATCTGTCTCATCCGCGGCCAAACCCCGCTCCAAGCTGAGCTTCAAGGATCAGCGCGAGCTGGACCAGATTCCAGCTCGCATTGATGCGCTGGAGGCTGAGCAGGCCGAACTTACCGCGCGAAGCAGCGATCCGGCCTTCTACCAGGGGGATCAGGCAACCATCAAGGCCGTGCTGGATCGCCTCGCTGCCATCGGGCAAGAACTGGAAGCCGCCTATGCCCGCTGGGCCGAACTGGATGCCATGTCGGGATGAGGGGGAATCCCCTCGGTAGGCTGCCCCGTGTGGATCATGCCATCATTCCGTGCGCATCATGCTGACAAAAAGCGGCATGTCCGATACGCATCTTATTGATCTTGCCAGGCGTGTCTTCCAGCTTGGTGGGTTCCTGAGGGATTGCTCCGGGCTGTGGCGGCCGGCCCCCTTCCACCACGACCTGCCGCCCTGGGGCGAGGAGCACCCCGAGCTTCATGCGGCGCTCCTCGCATTGACTCCAGGGCAGGTCGACGCCCTGCATGCCGATGAGCGGCGCCTGCGGCACTGGCTCGAACCATTCATTCCAGGCATGGCTGCCCTCGAACCGCTGATCCGCTTCGAGCGTCTGCAAGGCCCGCCGCGCAAGGCCAGCCCCGTTCATGCCCCCGCGCGGGATGTGCCCGGCAGGAAGTGGGCGCAAATCGACGCCTTTGCCGGCCTGGCGCTCGATGCCCTGGAGGGGGTGGACGAGGTGTGGGACTGGTGCGCGGGCAAGGCGCACCTCGGCCGCCTGATCGGTATGCACAGCGGCGTGCAGGTGCGCGCGCTGGAGCGTGACCCCGCCCTGTGCGCCGATGCGCAGAGATTGGCGCAACGGGATGGCGTCCGGTTGACGGCGCAGATATGCGATGTGCTCATCGAGTCCGCTGATCCCACCCCCACCACCTTGGCCTGTGCGCTGCACGCCTGCGGTGACCTACACCTGACCCTTCTCGACCAGGTCGGGCGCCAATCGCCCGCCGGGCTGCTGCTCGCCCCATGCTGTTATCACCGCACGGTGCATGAGCACCATCGGCCGCGCTCGTCCGCCGGGCGGGCGTGCGGGCTGAGGCTGTCGCGCGAGGATCTGCGACTGGCGGTGCTGGAAACCTGTACGGCCGGTCACGCGCAGCGCGAGGTGGAAAAACGCCGCAAGGCCCGTCTGCTGGCATTGATAGGGTGGGGCGCGCAACACGGCCTGGAAGTGAGGGATTACTCCCCGCTGAAGGACATCGGCCGGGACGATGACCCCGTGGCCCTGCGGCGTGCCTGTGAGCGCCTCGGCTGGCCCGTTCCCGATGCCGGGCAGGCGGAAGCCGCCATGCGGACAGGCTGGAAACGCTCCAGGGAGGTGCGCGCCTTCGAGCTGATCCGCGCCGCTGTGCGTCGGCCCCTGGAGGTGTGGTTGGTGCTGGACATGGCCCTCGGCCTGGCGGACGAGGGCCATGAGGTGGAGGTGGGGGAGTTCTGCGGACGCGAGCTGACCCCGCGCAATCTCCTCATTCGTGCCCGTCGTCGATCAGCACCTCGGCCGGCAGGGGATGGCCAAGAAAGTGCACCGGGCTGGCCGTGAGGCCGTAGGCGCCGGACTGGGTGATGGCGATCAGGTCGCCGATCTTGGCGCGGGGCAGGGCAACCTTGTGGCCGAGCACGTCCAGCGGGGTGCACAGGGGGCCGTGGATGTTGACGATCTCCTCGGCTGGGCTCCCCACCCGGTGGGCGAGGTAGACCGGATAGTTCTTGCGGATGACCTGGCCGAGGTTGCCGGACAGGGCCAGGTGGTGGTGCATGCCGCCGTCGGTGATGAGGAAGGTCTCTCCGCGGGAAACCTTGCGGTCGACGATGCGGGTGACATACACGCCGGCCTCACCGACCAGAAAGCGCCCCAGTTCGAGCACAAGATGAGCTTCACCCAGCCAGCCTCGGTGAGCTTCGAGAAGGTGATGAAGTCGATCCCCCATGGGTTTGATATTCAGGCGGTTTTCGCCAGGAAAATAGGGGATGCCCAGGCCGCCACCGATATTGATCTGCCGGACCGGCAGGTCGGCCCCCTCCAGCAGCGTGCGGGCCAGGTCCAGGGCGCCGGACTGGGCCTGCATGATGGCCTCCATGTTCAGGCTCTGTGAGCCGGTGAAGATGTGCAGTCCTTGAAAATCAATGTCTAATGCATTGATTTCACGAATGATGGCTGGTGCCTGCTCGGCATCGATGCCGAAGGGTTTGGCGCCGCCGCCCATGCGCATGCCGGAGCCCTTCAGTTCGAAATCCGGGTTGATGCGCAGGGCCGCGCGCGGCCGGATGCCGAGTGTCTCGCCCAGGCGCGTCAGGCGTCCCAGCTCGCCGGCCGATTCGACATTGACGGTGATGCCCGCTCGCAGGGCCGCCACGAGCTCCGCATCGCGCTTGCCGGGGCCGGCGAAGCTGATCGTCCCGGGGCTGAAGCCCGCTTCAAGTGCTTTCTCAAGTTCCCCGGCCGAGGCCACGTCGCAGCCGTCCAGCAGCCCGGCCACAAGACGCAGGAGGGGAGGGAAAGGGTTGGCCTTGACGGCATAGTGGATCTGCACCTGCGAGGGCAGTCCATCCCGCAGTTCCTTGATGCGCTGCTGGATCAGGCGGCTGTCGTAGGCGTAGAAGGGGGTGCCCAGTCGCTCAGCCAGCGCAGGCGTCGGTTCGCCCCCGATGCACAGCGTGCCCGCGCGGGTCTCGAACAGCAGCGGGGCGTGGGACGGCAGGCTCATACCGGCTCCACACGCGGGCCGGACGGCGCGCCATACTGCTCGCGCAGACGGCGGCGGTCGACCTTGCCATTGGGGGTGAGGGGCAGGGTACTGACGATCTCGACGCTTGTCGGGACCATGTAGACCGGAAGATTGACTCGGCAGTGCCGGAGCAGCAGGTCGGGATCGAGGTGTCCCACTTCGGGCACGACCACGGCAAGGATGCGCTGTCCAAGAATCTCATCATCCGCACCGATGGCGGCGGCCTCGCGCACAAGCCCCGAGGCGTAGAGCACGTCCTCGATCTCGGTCGGGCTGACACGGTAGCCGGAGGTCTTGATCATGTCGTCATCGCGGCCGATGAAATAGAGGAAGCCCTCCTCGTCCATCCGTACCCGGTCACCCGACCAGACGGCGCGTTCCGGGTGCGGCAGGCCATGGTCCCGGCCGGGGATGGGGCGATAACGCTCCGCCGTGCGTTCGGCGTCGTTCCAGTAGCCCAGGGCGACGGTCGGGCCGCGGTGCACCAGTTCCCCCGGCTCGTGCGGGGCGCAGGGGGTGCCGTCCGGGCGCAGCACCATGACCTCCGCATTGGGGATGGCCTTGCCAATGGAGTCCGGGCGGCGGTCGAGCTCCGCGGGCGGCAGGAAGGTCGAACGGAAGGCCTCGGTCAGGCCATACATCAGGAACAGTTCGGCAGCCGGCAAGCCCGCGCGCAGACGTTCGATGACAGGAAGGGGCAGGCGCCCGCCGGAGTTGGTCAGGATCCTCAGCGAGCCGAGCTCCGGCAGCCAGTCCTGCGCGGCAAGCTGATGCCAGAGGGGCGGCACGCCCGCAAGCACCGTCGCCCCATGGCGGGTGATCGCCTTGTGCAGGTCGCGCGGCAGCAGGTAATCGAGCAGGATGGCCGATGCGCCGGCATGAAAGGCGATCGTGAGCTGGGAGAGACCGTAATCGAAGCTGAGCGGCAGTACGGCGAGCAGGCGATCTTCCGGACGGATGCCGAGATAGGCCGCAACGCTCGCCGCCCCGGCCAGCAGGTTGCGGTGCGAGAGGGCCACGCCCTTCGGCTTGCCGGTGCTGCCGGAGGTGTAGAGCAGGGCGGCGAGATCAAGCTCGGTCAGCGACGGAAGACCCGCCCCCGGCCGTCCCGCGCCCGCCGCCTCCGCCATGGAAAGGAGGCTTGCACCGGGCACGGGCTCCACGCCGTCGATACCGTCAACCAGCAGGATCCAGCGCAGGTCGTGCATCTTCGCCAGTTCGCCCCGCAGGGCGTGCAAGCGGGCCTTCTGGGTGACGAGCATGCGCGCCCCGCTATCGCAGAGGATGTGCGCCACCTGAGCGGACTTGAGCGCGGGGTTGATGGGTACCATCGCCCCACCCGCGGCACTGACGGCGAACAGGGCGATAACCGCATCCGCGCTTTTGGGCAGCCAGACCGCCAGTCTATCGCCGCGTACGAGGCCGAGTTCCTTGATCCCCGCCGCCAGCGCCCTGACGCGCGCGCCGAGCTGTCCGTAGTCGAGCCGCTCCTCGCCCGGGCCGCAAAGGGCCAGGGTGGCGGCTCGGCTTTCGGCCTGCTGCAGCAGAAGGTCGTGCACGGCGATCGGATTCATGCCTTGCGTGGCTCCATCTAATATGCAATAAAAAAATTTAACAGCCAGCGCTTGTCCGGCACTCGCGTCTCATCAACACCGTCAATCCGTCATGCCCTATCAATCCCGAGCCATTTTCGAGCATATCTTCAGCCCCGCTAACCATGATCTTCTGGCTTTCCTCGGACAGCATGTGGAGGCGAGCGCGGATGAGCTTGCGGGTAGTTTCTACCAGGAGATGCTCCGGAATGAAGAGGCCCGCCAGTACCTGAGCCATGAGCTGGTCGACGCGCGTCTGCGCCGGAGCATGGCGGACTGGCTGGTCGACCTGTTCCGTCGGCGCGGGCCGGAGGATTATGCGGCCTTCGTCAGTCGGCAGAGGCGCATCGGCGAGGTTCATGCGCGGATCAACGTGCCGATGCTGCTGGTTCAGCAGGGGCTGCGGGTGATCAAGGAGGGGCTCTTCACCCGCCTGGCCGGGGAGGTGAAGGATCGTGCCGCCCTGATCCGGGCGATCCTGTTCGCGGACGACCTGCTCGATTACACCACGAACCTGTTCAACGAGCGCTACGTCGAGCAGATCGTCGAGTCGGAAAGCCAGGTCCAGGTCATGCGCATCCAGATGACCAGCCAGAACCTGGCCATGGATGTCGAGTCGCTGCGGGGCAGCCTGCTGGACTGGCTGCGGCATACGCTCACCTCCCTGTACCAGGCCTGGATCAGCGGTGCCGAGCCACCGGCCTATGCCCTGTCCACCAATGAATTCGCCCTCTGGATCGAGCACAAGGGACAGCTGCTGTTCGCGGATCATCCCGATATCGAGGCGCTGCAGGCGGACAGGGCGCATCTTGAGCAGGCCTATGAGTATGCGCGCGAGGCCTGTCGCCGGAAGGACAGCGGCAGCTTCGAGAAGGCCCTCGCCGAACTCAACGACACGGTGACCAAGGCCAATTGGCACCTTACCGAGCTCGTGCGCCACATGCTGGAGATGCACAACCTGCGCGACCCGCTGACCGGCATCCTGAGCCGTCGCTACCTGCCTTATGTCATGCGCCAGGAGATCGCCCTCTATCGCAGAACGGGCAAGTCGTTTGCGGTCCTCATGCTCGACATCGATCACTTCAAGGCCATCAACGACGAGCACGGCCACGCGGCGGGCGATGCCGTCCTCACCCAGTTCAGCGCCACGCTACAGGCTGCGGTGCGCTCCAGCGATTTCGTGTTCCGCTACGGCGGCGAGGAGTTCCTCATCCTGTTGAGCCACGCGACCGGGGAGCAGGCCCTGAAGGTGGCCGAAAAGATCCGCGCCAACGTGGAGCGCCACCTTTTCATGACCCATGCGGGCACGGTTCTCCATGTCACCACCAGCATCGGAGTAGCTTTGTATGACGGTCATCCCGATTACGAACGGGTGATCGACCAGGCTGACCGCGCGCTTTACCGCGCCAAGGATGCGGGGCGCAACCGCTGCGCGCCTTGTCCGGCCTGATGACAGGCCCCGAGCGTCTCATCCCGTTTGCGCGGGTTTGGCGCTCAAAGCTGCTAAGATTCACCCCCTCCCATCCGTCCGCAGCACGATCATGTCCGGCAACACCTTCGGCACCCTGTTCACCGTCACCACCTTTGGCGAAAGCCATGGCCCTGCGCTCGGCTGCATCGTCGATGGTTGCCCGCCGGGCATGGCGCTGACGGAAGAGGACATCCAGCCGGATCTGGATCGCCGCAAGCCAGGCCAGTCGCGCCATACCACCCAACGGCGCGAGGAGGATCGGGTGCGCATCCTCTCCGGGGTGTTCGAGGGCAAGACCACCGGTACACCCATCGCCCTGGTAATCGAGAACACCGACCAGCGCTCGAAGGACTATTCCGACATCGCCCAGACCTTCCGTCCCGGCCATGCCGACTACACCTACCAGCAGAAGTACGGTATCCGCGACTACCGCGGTGGCGGCCGCTCCAGTGCGCGTGAGACCGCCGCCCGCGTGGCGGCCGGGGCCATCGCCAAGAAGTGGCTGAAGGAACGCTATGGTGTGATTGTGCGGGGCTATCTGAGCCAACTGGGCCCGATCCGTATTGAAAAGCTCGATTGGGATGAGATCGAGCGCAATCCGTTCTTTAGCCCGGACGCCGACAAGGTGGCGGAGATGGAGGCCTTTATGGATGCCCTGCGCAAGTCGGGGGATTCCATCGGCGCCAAGGTGACGGTCGTGGCCGATGGCGTGCCGCCGGGCTGGGGCGAACCGGTGTTCGACCGCCTGGATGCCGACATTGCCCACGCCATGATGAGCATCAATGCGGTCAAGGGTGTGGAGATCGGCGATGGCTTCGCCTGCATCGAGGCGCGAGGGACCGAATTCCGCGACGAGATCACCCCGCAGGGCTTTCTCTCCAATCATGCAGGCGGTGTCCTCGGCGGCATTTCCACAGGCCAGGCGGTGGTTGCCCATATCGCACTCAAGCCCACCTCCAGCATCCGCCTGCCAGGACAGAGCGTGAATCTGTCCGGCGAGCCGGTCGAGGTCGTGACCAAGGGGCGCCACGATCCCTGCGTCGGCATCCGTGCCACGCCCATCGCCGAGGCCATGCTGGCCCTGGTGCTGATGGACCATGCCCTGCGCCACCGCGCGCAGAACGCGGATGTCGTGAGCGGCACGCCGGTCATTCCCGCGTCTTGCTAATCCATCATGCCAGCGGGACGTGATCCGCTGCTCTGGCGGATCCCGGGTTACTACTTCGCCTATTTCGCCGCGCTCGGCATCTTCCTGCCGTTCTGGCCGCTCTATCTCAAGGAAGAGGGCTTTTCCCCGGCGGCCATCGGTCTTTTGATGGGGCTGTTCGGCCTGACCAAGCTCGCCGGGCCGCCGATCGTGGGCTGGCTGTCCGATCATCTCGGCCAGCCGATGCGCTGGGTGCGGGCGGCCAGCCTGCTGACTCTGATCCTGTTCTCCACCGTCTTCGCCGGCCACGGCCTGTGGGGCATGGCGCTCGTCATGGCCCTGTTCACCCTCGCCTGGAACGCCGCCATGCCGCAGTTCGACGCGGTGACCCTGCAGCATCTGGGGGAGAAGGCGTATCGCTACGCGCGCATCCGGCTGTGGGGTTCGGTGGGCTTCATCGTCACTGCGCTCGGCGTGGGGCCGCTGCTCGACCTGTGGGGGGCGGGTATGTTGCCGTGGGGGCTGGTCCTGGCCTTTGCCGGGATGAGCATGCTCGCCATGGCGGTGCCAGGGCCAGCCGAGGAGGCGGGGCATCGGACCCTGCAGACGGGGCCCGTCCCTGTCCTTCCCATCCTGCGGCGTCCCGAGGTGTTCCTGTTCCTCGGCGCCAGCCTGCTGCTGCAGGCCAGCCATGGCACGTACTACGCCTTCTACAGCGTCCATCTCGAGCAGCACGGCCACAGCAAGGCGCTGACCGGGGCCCTGTGGGCGCTGGGGGTGCTGGCGGAGGTCGTCATCTTCCTGGTCGTGCACCGCTGGCTTCCGCGCTACGGCGCCGTGCGCCTGATGCAGCTCACCCTCCTGCTGACCACCCTGCGCTGGGCCCTCATCGGTGCCCTGCCTGAAAGCGTGGTGGTTCTGACCCTTGCGCAGCTTTTGCACGCCTTCAGCTTCGGCGTGGCGCATGCGGCCAGCGTGGAGTTCATCCGCCAGCATTTCACCGACGGCACGCAGGGGAGGGGGCAGGCGCTGTTGTCCTCGGTCTGCTACGGCGCCGGCGGGGTGCTGGGCTTCTGGCTGGCGGGGGTGATCTGGCAATGGTTCGGAGCCTTGCCGAGCTTTGCCATCAGCGCTGGCATGGCCCTGGCCGGCGCGCTCCTGCTTGGCCCGGCTATGCAGGCGCGGCGAGGTGGTTGAGTCCGGTCAGCCCAGGGGATCGAGCCCCGCTTTCCGCAGCAAGGCGCAGAGGGCGATCAGCGGCAGGCCGATGAGGGCGCTTGGGTCGCTGCCCTCGAGGGCCTCGAACAGGGCGATGCCGAGTCCCTCCGACTTGAAGCTTCCGGCGCAGTCGTAGGGCTTTTCCTTGGCGAGGTAATGCTCGATCTCCGCATCCTCCAGGTTGCGGAAGTGGACCGTGAACGGCACCTCGACGGTGTGCTCGAAGCCCTGTTCGATACACATCAGGCAGAGTCCGGTATGGAACACGACGCTGCGGCCGGATGCAGCCCGCAGTTGGGCGAAGGCCCGCTCGTGCGTGCCGGGCTTGCCGAGGACCTGGTCGTCCAGTACCGCGCATTGGTCGGAGCCGATGACCCAGGCCGAAGGATGCTGTGCCGCTACGGCTCGGGCCTTCTCTCGCGCCAGGCGCCGGACCATCGCTTCTGCAGACTCCCCCTCGCGGCGGGTCTCGTCGATGTGCGGGCCGACGGCGGCAAAGGGCAGGCCGAGACGCGCCAGAAGCTCGCGCCGATAGCGCGACGTCGAGGCGAGAATCAAGGAAGAATCAGCGGCCGGTGCGCCGGATACGGTGGGCTGGACCATGAAATCCTTTGACAGTGGATGAATCGGGTTAATAAAATTAACAAATTATGTTTGATCAATGGCAACAGCCGCTGGATGTCCGCGCCCTGATCCGTCAGGGCATCACCCTCAAGGGCGAGGTGCATGTGGCTGAGCTGCCCCGGTTGCAGGGCACGGTCCTTCGGGACGCGCCGATCCGCTTCAGTTTGAGCTTCGGCAAGAACGATGAGGGTCAGGCGGTCGTGACCGGGCAGGTGCAAGGCACGGTCGAGCTGACTTGCCAGCGCTGCCTGGAAGCCGTGGCCATCGAGCTGGATGCCGAGGTCGGACTGGGTGTGGTCGACAGCGAAGAGGAGGCCAAGCGCCTTCCTCCCGAGCTGGACCCGCTGATCCTTGGCGAGGAGCCGGTTCGTCTGGTCGACCTGATCGAGGATGAGATTTTGCTGGCCCTGCCCGTGGTGCCCATGCATGCACACGCCTGTGTGCCTGCCCACCGCGAGCACGAGGGCATGGAAAAGGCGGACAACCCGTTCGCGGCATTGCGTGGCCTGGTCAAACCATCCGGCATTGATTGATTTACTTTATTTTGAGTTTGGAGTTTGAACCATGGCCGTACAACAGACCCGCAAGAGCCGTTCCAAGCGTGACATGCGCCGCGCCCACGACGGTCTCGCCAAGCCGGCCTTCTCGGTCGAGCGCACCACCGGTGAAACCCACCTGCGCCACCACGTGAGCCCGGACGGCTTCTACCGTGGTCGCAAGGTCATCGAGACCGTCACCGAGCAGGAATAATCCGCTGATCCGGCGCCTCGGCGCCGGGCGCCATCCTCGGGTGGCGCAGGATGGAGGTAGCCTCGTAGCATCGGTGACACCAACCCGCCAGAGGGTATCTCCAATCATCGTGACGGGCGTCCCAGTCTCAATTCGGGTCGCCCGTTTTGTTTTTGCTCTCGAACGGCCACATGTCCATCACCCTTGCCCTTGACGCCATGGGGGGCGATCACGCCCCCGGCATCGTCCTTGACGCCGCCGTGGAGGCGCTGCGCCGCCATCCCGAATTGCACCTGATCCTGGTCGGCCAGGAATCCATGCTGCGCGACGAGCTGGCCCGCCGCAACGTGCTCAATGAGGCGCGGCTGAGCGTGCACCACGCCAGCGAGGTCGTGGCGATGGACGAGGCCCCCGCGCTCGCCCTGCGCGGCAAGAAGGACTCCTCCATGCGCGTGTCGATCGACCTCGTGCGCGAGGGCAGGGCACAGGCCTGCATCAGCGCCGGCAACACCGGCGCACTGATGGCGACCGCCAAGTTCGTGCTCAAGACCCTGCCCGGCATCGACCGTCCCGCCATTTGCACCATGTTGCCGACGGCCACCGGGCATACCCATGTGCTGGACCTTGGCGCGAACGTCGAGTGCGGCGCGGAGCACCTGTTCCAGTTCGCGGTCATGGGCTCGGTGCTGGCTTCCGCGGTCGACAACAATCCCAACCCGCGTGTCGGCCTGCTCAATGTGGGCGCCGAGGCGATCAAGGGCAACGACACGGTCAAGGCCGCCGCCCGCCTGCTCGAGGCCTCGCCGATCAACTACATCGGCTATGTCGAGGGTGATGACATCTACAAGGGCACGGCCGACGTGGTGGTGTGCGATGGCTTTGTCGGCAACGTCGCGCTCAAGGCCAGCGAGGGTGTGGCCAAGATGATCAGCGGCCACCTGCGCGAATCGTTCAAGCGCAACCTTTTCACCAAGCTGGCCGCACTGATCTCGATGCCGGTGCTCAACTCGCTCAAGCAGCGCTTCGACCCGCGCCGCTACAACGGCGCCAGCCTGCTCGGCCTGCAGGGCATCGTGATCAAGAGCCATGGCGGGGCGGACGCCTTCTCCTTCGGCCATGCCATCGACACGGCCATGCACGAAGTCGAGCAGGCCGTCCCGAGCCGCATCGACAGCCAGCTAGAAACCCTGCTTGCACAGAGGCAATCGCATTGATCTACGCCCGCATCACCGGCACCGGGGGCTATCTGCCCGAGAAGATCCTCACCAACCAGGATCTTGAGCGGATGGTGGAAACCACCGATGAATGGATCCGCGAGCGGACCGGCATCGAGAAACGTCACATCGCGGCCGAGCACGAGTCCACCGTCGACCTGGCGGAGCAGGCCGCGCGCCGCGCGCTGGAGTCCGCCGGGATCGAGGGCAAGGATCTCGACCTGATCATCGTCGCCACCACCACGCCTGACCGCATCTTCCCGAGCACGGCCTGCCTGTTGCAGGACCGCATCGGCGCCAACGGCTGTGCCGCGTTCGACGTGCAGGCCGTGTGCACCGGCTTTGTCTATGCCCTGGGCGTGGCCGACAAGTTCATCCGCGCAGGCGGCACCAAGCGTGCCCTGGTGATCGGCGCGGAGACCCTCTCGCGCATCGTCGACTGGACGGACCGCACCACCTGCGTGCTGTTTGGCGACGGCGCCGGCGCCGTGGTGCTGGAGGCCTCCGAGGAGGCCGGCATCCTCTCCACCCACCTGCACGCCGACGGGCGCTACGACAGCCTGCTGACCGTGCCGGGCGGGGTATCGCAGAACACCGCCCTGTGCCGCGAGGGCAAGGCCTTCATCCAGATGAAGGGCAACGAGGTGTTCAAGGTGGCGGTCAACACCCTCGGCCGCATCGTCGACGAGACCCTCGATGCCGCGGGTCTGGAGAAGTCCGACATCGACTGGCTGGTGCCCCACCAGGCCAACACCCGCATCATCGCCGCCACCGCCAAGAAGCTCGATCTGCCCATGGAGCGTGTCGTCCTGACCGTGGGCCAGCACGGCAACACCTCGGCGGCCTCGGTGCCGCTGGCGCTCGATGTCGCAGTGCGCGACGGCCGCATCCGCCGTGGCGACATGTTGCTGCTCGAGGCCTTCGGCGGCGGGTTTACCTGGGGTTCGGCCCTGGTACGCTTCTGAGCCATCCTGTTTCCTGCAAGGTATCCCATGGCGCTCGAGATTGAACGTAAGTTCCTGGTGAAGAACGACGACTGGCGCGCACGCGCAACCGGTTCGACCCGCCTGCGGCAGGGCTATCTCACGGCCTCGCCGGACTGCGGCCGGGCCTCGGTGCGGGTGCGGGTGGACGGCACCCAGGGTTACCTGAACATCAAGAGCGTGACCCTCGGCATCCACCGGCACGAGTTCGAGTACGTGATTCCGCTCGATGAGGCCAACGAGATGCTTGATACCCTCTCAAGCGGCCCCATCATCGACAAGACCCGCTATCTGGTGCCGAACGGCGGGCATGTCTGGGAAGTGGACGAGTTCCACGGAGACAATGACGGACTGATCGTCGCCGAGATCGAGCTCGGCAGCCTGGACGAGCCGTTCGAGGTGCCTGACTGGGCTGGTGCCGATGTCTCCGATGACCCCCGCTACTACAATGTCTCTCTCGCCCAACACCCCTACAGCAGCTGGGCCCATGCCGCCGGCCGCGCCGAATGGGATGAGCGCGACTACTGAAGGATCGGCCTTCGATCACCGCGCCTTCCTCAGGCGCGCCCCGGAAACGCCGGGGGTCTACCGTATGCTCGACGCCGAAGGCGTCGTCCTCTACGTCGGCAAGGCCAGGAACCTCAAGAAGCGCCTGGCCAGCTATTTCCGCTCCTCTGGTCTAGCGCCGAAGACGGCCGCGTTGGTCAGCCGCATCGCTGATATCCAGCTCACCGCCACTCACACCGAAACCGAGGCCCTGCTGCTCGAGAATCACCTGATCAAGCAGCACCGCCCGCGTTACAACGTGCTGATGCGGGACGACAAGAGCTATCCGGAGATCTTCCTCGGCACCGCGCACGCCTTTCCCCGCCTTGGCTACCACCGCGGGCCGCATCGCGAGCCTGGGCGCTATTTCGGCCCCTACCCGAACGCCGTGGCGGTGCGTGAGACGATCAGCCTCCTGCAGAAGGTCTTCCGCCTGCGCGACTGCGCCGACCACGAATTCGCCAACCGCTCGCGCCCGTGCATGCAGTACCAGATCCGGCGCTGCACCGCGCCCTGCGTAGGCTACATTGAGCGCGAGGCTTACGCGCGTGACGTGCGTGACGCGCAGGGCTTCCTCGAGGGGCGCAGCCAGCAGGTCATCCATGCCCTGGTCGAGCGCATGGAGCAGGCCGCGGAACATCTCGCCTTCGAGGAGGCGGCCCAACTGCGTGACCGCGTCAGCCAGTTGCGCGCGGTCAGTGAGCGCCAGTACGTCAGTACCCAGGGCGGCAGCGTGGATGTGCTGGCCTGCGTGCAGGAAGGTGGCATGGCCTGCGTCGAGGTGCTGACCATCCGTGATGGGCGCAACCTCGGTGGACGCGCCTACTTCCCCAAGAACGCCGAGGGGCTGGGCGAGGGCGAGGTTCTCGCCGCCTTTATCGGCCAGGTCTATCTCGAGCGCGATCCGCCGCGGGAGCTGCTGGTCAGCCATCCGCTCCCGGAGCGGGAGTTGATCGAGCAGGCCCTGGGCGAGGCCAGCGGCCATCCGGTACGCATCCAAGCAGCGCCCCGTGGGGAACGGGCGCGCTGGGTGGAGATGGCGCGCCAGAATGCCCTGCTGGCCCTCGGCCAGAGGTTAGCGTCGCGCGGCAGTCAGGAACTTCGCTTGGAGGCCTTGCGCGAGGCCCTGGGGCTCGCATCACCGCCGAGTCGGATCGAATGTTTCGATATCAGCCACACCCTCGGCGAGTCCACGGTCGCCTCCTGCGTGGTGTTCGGTCCGGAGGGGCCGCTCAAGACGGCCTACCGTCGGTACAATATCCAGGACATCACCCCGGGCGATGATTACGCGGCCATGGAACAGGCGCTGGAGCGGCGCTTTGAACGTGCGGTCAGGGAAAACGGAGTGTTGCCCGACGTGCTCCTGATCGACGGCGGGGTGGGGCAGGTGGCCCGCGCGCAGGCCGTCCTTGCTACACTGGGTCTGACCGACGCACTGATGGTCATCGGCGTGGCCAAGGGGCCCGAGCGTCGCCCTGGGGAAGAAACCTTGCTGCTGGCGAGCAGTGGCCGCGAACTCGACCTGCCGGCCCATTCGCCGGCCCTCCACCTGATCCAGCAGGTGCGGGATGAGGCCCATCGCTTCGCCATCACCGGCCATCGGACGCGGCGTGCCCGAAGCCGAGAGACCTCGACCCTGGAGGATATCCCGGGCGTGGGCGGCAAGCGGCGCCAGCAGTTGCTCAAGCACTTCGGTGGCCTGCAGGCACTGAGCCGCGCCGGGGTGGAGGACATCGCCAGCGTGCCGGGGATCAGCACGGCGCTGGCGCAGCGGATCTACGACCATTTTCATCACTAATCATCCCCATAACACGGCCACAGGCATGCCGCTCAATCTACCCAACATCCTCACCTGGCTGCGCATCGGCATGATCCCGTTGTTCATCGCCGTGTTCTACCTGCCCTATGCATGGGCCTTCCCGCTGGCCGCGATCATCTTCGCCCTGGCCGGGCTGACCGATGCGGTGGATGGTTACCTCGCGCGCAGGCTCAATCAGCAGTCACGCTTTGGCGCCTTCCTCGATCCGGTGGCCGACAAGCTGATGGTCGCCGCCGCCCTGGTCCTGCTGGTCGCCGAGCATGGCGGGGCGAGCCTGGCCCTGCCGGCGATCATCATCATTGGCCGGGAGATCGCCATCTCCGCCTTGCGCGAGTGGATGGCGGAGATCGGCGAGCGCCGCAAGGTCGCGGTCTCGAGTCTCGGCAAACTCAAGACCATCCTGCAGATGGTGGCCATCTTTGCCCTGTTGTATTACCAACCGATCCTCGGCCTGCCGACCTTCGAGATCGGCGTCGCGCTGCTCTACGCCGCCGCGCTGATGACCTTGTTGTCGATGGCTGGTTATCTGCGCGCTGCCTTTGGTACCCCGCACTGAGGCGTCGGATCGAATCAGGAATCACCGTGAGGAGAGGCCGAAGGGGGCCGGCCGGGGACTGCCGAAGGCAAGCCCGAAGGGTATCGCCCACGGATGGGCGACATCACCGATTTGTCTGGAACGAATCGGGACTGCCGAAGGCAAGCCCGAAGGGTGTCGTCCACGGATGGGCGACATC
>FWPV01006366.1_pt1 | contig 22612 bp, 18 predicted proteins | sample 2228371 | NCBI WGS metagenome assembly FWPV01 (sample SAMEA103939776, study PRJEB20133) | metagenome | reverse complement strand
TTGAATTCTGGCTCTGATTATTATATCGTATTCCCTATCTGAAAAACCACAATCAATCCAGGCTAACCGTAGCGCATATGGCGATTTTTTTATCAGCTTGGTTCCCGTAAGCCAGGAACGCCTGATGCCGAGAAGTGAAGGAAAAACGGAGGAATCAAATGAAAAGCCAGAAAACTGGACGAGATGGCGCTTTCGTCATTTCCTTCTTCTTGCTTCTCTTGGTCATTTCCTTTCCCCTCTTCGGGGAGGTGGAAATAAAGACTGTTCAGAGCCCTGAAGACCTGCCCGTCCCTTTTTCCACCCTCGCCCAAAAAGGAGACATCCTCATCGCCGATGGCACCCATTACCTGTTGCTGGGCGCCACGCCGCGGCAGCTCACGACAAGCGCAAATTATCCTTACGGGAACGCCATGGGGAGCATCCTGAGTTTTGTCCCGGCGAGTCAGAAAACGGCCGGCGATTTGAACATCGGCCGCCCCGTCCTGAGGTTTAAAGATCGCACTCACTATGGAAGCTACTCCAGACTCGTCCAGGTAAAGACTGAGCTCGACGGGAAGGTCGTGTTTGAGGCCTCGGGTATCTTCGAAGACAAAGAAGGGAGAAAAGCTCAAATCAAGACAACCTACGCGCTTTACCCCCAAAAAGGCCGCGTCGATGTCATTTCCATCCTCACCAACACGGGGAAAGCAACTTTTGAAAACTTGAGCTACTCTCTTTTCTTTGATGCCTATGCCCGATATTCTTTTAACCCTTACCACGAAAAAAGATTCCCCGGCCTGAATTTCCGCGTTTACCAGAAAAAAGGCCATTCTCTCAGCTGGGTCAATCTAAACCCGGTCGAAAAAGAGAACCAACGCTATCCGGGAAGGCTTGCGCCGGGAGAAAAAGTCGAGCTTCGCTATGTCCTTTTCAGCCAGAGGTCATCGCAAGCTATCTTGGAAAGCGTCTATGCTTTCCTGGAAAAAGAGCCAGTCAAGGTGCTTGTCACTTTCGAGGATTTTGAGGGCGAGTGGATGGAGCTAGTTGTTCGGGAAGTTTTGTCGTCGGCGATTTTTTTCCGCTCGATCCTGGAAAAGCCGCTGGTCGAGGAAGTTCTTCTTCCGCCAGGGATTTACCGCTTTCAGGCAAATTTCTTCCCGGCTTCGGTCGAGGAGCTGGCCGAAGTCCAGCCGACAGGAGAAAACACTATCCGGATTAAGAACCCTCCCCTGGGTGTGGTCAAGGTAAGGATCAGGGATAGTCAAGGAAAACATGTCCCGGGCAAAGTGGCTTTCCTCGGCCTGGCACCGACCAAGACGCCGTATTTTCGGCCGGACAACCCCATCGAGACCGGACGGAGCTGGGAGAGCTTCAAAAATTCCTGCTATCCGGGTGAAGACGGCCTGGAAGTTTTCCTCCCTGCCGGAACCTATCTTGCCTATTCCTCCTGCGGGCCGGAGTTCACTCTTGACCAGAAAATTATCGAGGTCCTGAAGGGAGAAAGGCTCGACCTTGTCTTCATCATCGACAAAGTCATCCCGACCCCCGGCCTCATCTCCCTGGATTCCCACATGCACACCCGGCATTCGGACGGAACCGTTTCCTGCGAGGAGCGCATCAAATCTGTGATTGCCGAAGGTGTTGAGGTCGCTATTGCTACGGACCACAACCTCATCATCGATTACTCGAGACCGCTCCAGAAACTCAAGCTCGATGGCTACCTGGCCGTCATTTCAGGAAACGAGATCACGACTCCTGACGTCCTCCATTTCAACGCCTTCCCCCTTCAATTCCGGCCCGAAGAAAAACAAAACGGAGCCATTGACCCTGCCGCTGATGAAGCGGCACCACTTTTCCAGGCCGTCCGACAAAAAGACCCCGACGCACTCCTCCAGGTGAACCACCCTCGGGCTGGCGACCTCGGGTATTTCAACAACTCAGCTCTCGACCTCGAAGAGGCGGCCAGAGCTTTGCCCGGCTTCAGCCTGGATTTTGACCTGCTCGAGGTGATGAACGGCCCCTACTATTACGCCTCCAACAACACTGCTATCGAGGACTGGTTTCATCTTCTTCGTCGCGGCTACTATTTCCCTTTGGTTGGCAGCTCTGATGCCCACACCATTGACCGGTCGGAACCGGGCTACTCGCGAACCTATGTTTATTATTCTGGCGAGAAGGCCAATCGCCTCAATAGGTCGGCTTTTTTTGAGGCTCTCCGCAAAGGCAAATCGTTTGCGACCAATGGCCCCCTCGTTGAACTCCAGGTCAACAAGAAGGCCGGCCCCGGCGACCTTGTCGAGGCCAAGACCGGAGTCGTCGGGATCAAGATTTCTGTCCGCAGCGCACCGTGGGTTGATGTGACTGAAGCCAGGCTCATCATCAACGGGGAGAGGAAAATCATTTTCCCCATCCGGGCTAAGGAGTCGGATATCCTGAAATTCGAGCAGGAAATTAGCTTAACCTTCAAAGAGGATACCTTCCTCTGCCTTGAGGTCATCGGCCAAAAGACGCTCTTTCCCGTTCTCCAACAGAGTTCGCGCTCTGGCCTCCTTGAGGACGGGACAATTCCTTATGCTTTAACCAACCCCGTTTTTATTGATGTCAACGGAAATGGGAAATTCGACGCCCCGCTCCCGCCTACCATCCAGCTGACAGAGAACGTTTCCGAAGGCTCGAGGAAAGTCTCCCGCTATTGAAAGAGATGAACAACCGGAAACCGCAGGAAGCCTCCATCGCCTGCGTTATCAACCCTGGCGCAGCCAACCGCAAATGGCTGCGCAAAAAAAGGCTTCATCGCTACCTGATCAAGCACCTTCCCGGTCGGGTCTACGATGAGCTGGCTGACAAGGAACGCACGGTCCGTTGTGTCCGCGACCTTTGCCAGGACTGCCAGACCATCGTTGCCGTGGGCGGAGACGGCACAGTGGCCGACGTTCTCGAAGGAATCCGCGAGGCAGGAAGAGAAAGAGATATCCAGCTGGGTATCGTTCCCCTCGGCAGTGGGAACGCTTTTCGCCGGTCCCTGGGAATCCCCAAGAGCCCCCGTAAATCCATCCCGATCCTCAAAAAAGGAAAGCCAAAGGAAGTGGACCTGATGGACATCGAGGGTAAGCTGGCAGGCTTTGCGAGCATTGGAGCTACGGCCACGGTGACCCAGGAAAAGCTGCGCCGTCAAACTCAGGGTTTCTGGGGTCATGTGCTGGCCGGGACGATTCTTTTTCAGTTGCCGCGCTGGGAGCTTGAAATCGAGCTCGAGGACGGGGTGGACGAGCAAGGAAAGCCATTTGACCGCAAAACCTTACGCTTGAAAGCCCTGGACTGCGTCGTCGCCAAGTCAAATTATTTCGGCTACGGCTGGAAGATCGCTCCTCTCGCCAGCCTTGAGGATGGCCTCCTCGATATCACCTTTTTTGAAATGAGCGGCTTCAAGTATGTGCTCCTTTTGCCACTCCTTTTCTTTGGCCTTTATCAGCGACGGTTGAGACATTTTAAAGCGAAAAAAATCGTTCTCAAGGGTAAAGACCTCCCCATCCAGTACCACGGGGAATTCCTGGGGATAAAGGATAGAGTGGAAATTTTCGTCCGGCCGCGCCTTCTCCACGTGCTTTGCCCTGCCTGAAGCCGTCCATCTCTTGCTACTTCCGCTAAATATAAGAGACAAAAACAGAATGTTTGAGCTGGAGTGGAAGCTAAAAGGAAGATTCGCTCACTCTTGCCCCCTCAGCTGACTGTTTGCTGGGGTGAACAAGAGGGGAAAGAGACTGGCAATTTGACGGAACGACCGTAAGATTATTTTCATCTGCTTTTCAGCAATGCCGCCATATCAACGAAGCCCTGACCCGAATGAAGAACAGGGGAGAAGAATAGCCCCGGTTTGGAAATCACCCAGGACTTCAGCTTTCCCCTCAAGAAAGAGCTGGCCGACCAAGGCGCCGGTCGCTGCATCGAGCTCATGGTCAGTGGCGTCTTTTCTCAAACCCTTAAGGCCAAGCCGCACCAATCCTTTCCTCAATCCCTTCGGGTCTCGACGGGCTCTCGGAATTCCCCAGATGTCCTGCGCACCACCGGGATAAATCTCAACAGTCCGGATTCCTTCTTTCTCTAACGTCTTCCTTAGGTTGACGCCCCGGCTGGTGAGAGCTCGCATCGGTCCCAGGGTAATCGGGAAAAAGGGAATCCGACGGCGCCGGAGCTCCTCATCGCAGGGCCGAAAGTGCATTCCATCGGCTTCGTCGATCGACCGCCGACCGGGCGGGAGGTGGAGGGGAGCGTCGACAGCCACCAGGGAAGGGCGATGGCGCCGGATATATTCCAGGATCTCCTCGTCACTATAAAGCAGGGTCGTCGCCACGCGGGAGCGCCTGAGCAAGCAAACGCCGCTCGGCTTTCGCTCCACTCCTGCAAGGTCTATGCCGATGATGAGGGGCGGAAGGGACAAGTCAGGAAACCAAGCTGGAAATTCCTGCCACCCGAAAAAGAGCTTGAACTGCTGATTCCGGAAAACTCCGGCCGGCAAGGGACTGGATATCGTCAATCGATTTCACCCTCTCCTTCCAGTGAGGCGAAGGCACTCCCCTGGTGACACGGTCATAAAGGTCGGCCAGAGCGATGATGCTGCTCCCCAGGGGGATGGACCTCAAGTCTTTGTCCAGAATGTCAACTTCCTCCACATAATAATAATAATAAGCAAGGAGAAGAGGTTCGACTTCCTTAAGGAGGGAGGCCGTCGTCTTGAGAAGGATTTTTTCTTTATCCTGGAGCTGTTTTTCCGGGTGTCGAGCTTCAGTCTCCATGAAAGCGGCCACCTGTTCGAAAAGAGGAATGCTCGAACGAAGGTCTCCAGCCTCGAGCAGCAAGGCCGCCGACTTGATGTTTTCAACCTGGAATGGCGTCAGCCCCAGTGCCTCGGCCATCTTTCCAGCGAGCAACGACACCCGCAAGGAGTGGGGTCTTTTTTCATCGGCCACCTCGAGGTATTTGAGCAAGATCTCTAGCACTCCGATATAGGCCCGCTGCAAATTTTTGACCTTGGCCTCCCTTTGTTCAACAATCGTCCCGATGAGCCCGGCAACGACAATGAGAAATCCCGCCCAGGTCACCAGGTTCAAAATCTCATCCATGGTTAGGGTTCGCTCCTCGGAAAGAACAAATTGGGTCAGAACATAATAGAGGGCCACCAGAAGCACACAGAGAAAAGCTGTCAGGACAGCGTGCCTTTTGCCCAGGTAATAACCCGCCAGAAGGACGGGCACGAAGAAAAAATTGAGAAAGGCAAGGTTATAGTGGACCAGGAAAGCGATGGCGATAACACCGAGGAAGATGAGGACGATGAGCGTTGTCTCAAAATGTTTGAGGATAAGAGACCTGATTTTTTTCATGTCTCCCTCCGTTCGCTCACCGGGGCGCGCCTGTTTGAGGGCAAGGCTTCTTTCTCCGTGGCCGTTTTTTTCCTTATATCATCCTCAGCCAGGCAAGTCAAATTGACTCTTAACTTCGCTGTCAATCAGCAAATCCGGGCGTCGCGCGCTGGGCAGAAAGAGGCGTCTGCGGTATAATCTTTGGTAAGGTTCTGTGCAAATGGAGACAAGAGCAAAATGAGAAAAAAAGCGACTATCTTGACCTCGTTGATCTCGGCGTTTGTCGCCGCGCTTGTTCTTGGAAGTGCGTGCGCCCCCCATTTCCATCTGGATTTTCTGGGCCAGGATAAAATCCAGGAGATCACGCTCTTGCCGAGCAAAGCCAGGGAAAAAATCCTGGTCATTGATGTCGAGGGGGTTATCGGCCAGCTTGGCGGGGGGGGCCTCCTGGAGAGAGAAGGCGATGTCCTCTCCCGCGTCTATTACCGCCTGGAAAAAGCCTCTCAAGACCCGGAGGTGAAGGGCATCATCCTCCGGCTTGAGACCCCGGGCGGAGATGTGACCTCGAGTGACATCCTCTACCACGAAATCCGCAGGTTCAAAGAAAGGAAACGGCTGCCGGTGGTAGCGCTGATGATGGGAGTTGCTGCCTCAGGTGGTTATTATGTCGCCTCCGCCTGCGATTTGATTGTCGCCCATCCCTCAACCCTGACCGGGAGTATTGGCGTAATCTCGGTCTTCCCTAATGTCGAAGGACTCTTTGACAAAGTGGGAGTCAAGACGGTGGTCATCAAATCGGGCGGGATGAAGGATGCGGGCAGTCCTTTCCGGGGCATGAGCGAAGAAGAAAAGCAAATTTTTCAGGGAATCATCGACGAGTATTACGAGAATTTTTTGCGCGTCGTTCAGACTAGCCGAAAGGATACTATTCCGATCGAAAAACTAAGAAGCATCGCCGATGGCCGCGTCTACACGGCTGCCCAGGCGCTGGACCTCAAGCTCATCGACAAAATCGGATATTTTGATGCGGCTCTGGCTGAAGTCTTAGCCCTGGCTCGTCTAAGAGAGGCAAGAGTCATCGCCTACTCTTACTACCCCAAGCGCCAGACCAACCTCTATGCCTCGACCCTTGGAGAAACGAGGATCCTATCCGAAAAACGGCTTGAGGATGTGCTTCCAAACCTGAAGACGGGGTTCTACTACCTCTGGATTCCTCACTTGACTGATGACTGATTCCTGCCCAATACGGATCTGCTGCGAAAAGTGTGGTCAGTGGTGGAGCGTTGAACCAGCATCGCCAGCCAGAAGAATTCGGGGGACGCAAACCAATGCGGGGGACGCCATACGCAATATACAAAATTGCCCGTCATTTAGGCACCTTTCACTCTTTATGCTACCTAAGTTGCCTGCGAATTATGTGCATTATGTAGGTTGTCACCTTTTTTGCATAATCCCCCCTTTTTGCGCGTCCTTTGCGTTGCTTGACAGCCTGGAGCTCGCCGAATAGAATTCATCTCCTCACGCGAAGATGCTCATGAGCTTATCTATACTTCCCTCTCAGAACATTCCGAAAAAAATCTATCATGTTTAAAGAAAAAATTGTGGGCATTAAGGCTATCGAGGACAATTGTCCAAAAAGGCCATGGCCGCAACGAAGTGAATGCGACAAAGAGCCGGATAAAAAAATAGGAAATATAGAATGTGTCCCCTTTTTTGAAAGGAGGAAGGATGGGTAGACAGCAAGGAAAAAGGAGCGACAGGCTCTGGTTTGTTGTTTCAGTCATTTTGGCCGGGCTTCTGGCGCTGACATGGACAGTCGATGCGGCGGAAAAGCCCAAAAAAATCGAGGCTGAGAAAAAGTTCGTCCTCGACTGGCTGAGCCGTCCTGAGGTCGTGGAGAAATTCGGGCGGATATCCGATGCTATCTGGGGTTATGCTGAGCTCGGCCTCCAGGAATACCAGTCATCCAAGCTTCTAGCCGATACCCTTGAGCAAGCAGGCTTCACGGTCGAGCGGGGTTTAGCCGGAATGCCCACCTGTTTCGTCGCTACTTATGGCACAGGGAAGCCAGTCATCGGAATCCTGGGAGAGTTCGACGCCCTGCCGATGCTCAGCCAGAAAGGCCGGGTCCCACGCCAGGAACCGCTTGTCGAGGGAGCGCCCGGTCATGGCTGCGGCCACAACACCATGGGTACGGCCGCCGCTGCTGCCGCCATTGCAGTCAAGGAAGCGATGGTCAAATTCGGACTCAAGGGGACTATCAAGATGTTCGGTTCGCCCGCCGAAGAGACCCTCATCAGCCGGCCTTTTATGGTCCGAGCAGGGCTCTTTAAAGATGTCGATGTCGTTATTGACAACCATAGCAGCAGCGATTTCGGGACGGACTACGGAGTCAGCGGGAACGCCCTCTTCTCGGTGATTTTCACGTTCAAGGGAAAAACTTCTCACGGCGCCTCAGCCTGGTCCGGACGCAGTGCTCTCGACGCTGTCGAAATCATGAACATCATGACCAATTATCTCCGGGAGCACCTCAACCCGGCCCATCGCCTCCACTACGTCATTCTCGAGGGCGGGGAAGCGCCCAACGTCGTCCCAGACAGAGCCAGCGTCTGGTATTACGTCCGGAACAGCGATGACCGGATCGAGGAAATGTACGAGGCGGTGGTTAACTGCGCTAAAGCGGCCGCTCTGGCCACCCGTACCGAGCTCCACAAGGTTAGGATTTTGAGCGCTGTCCATCAACGGCATGCCAATAAGGCGCTGGCTGAGCTATTCCAGAAAAACATCGAACTCGTTGGCATGCCGGTCTGGACTGAGGAGGAAAACGACTTCGCCAAGGCCCTCCAGAAAGAGCTTGGTGAGGAGCCAAAAGGCATGCCCACAGAAATCCCCCCGCTTCGCGAGCCGTCGCCGGTTTCAATCGGCGGCGGATCATCCGATGTAGGGGATGTTTCGCTGGTCGTGCCGCTGGCCACCATCCGGTTCCCGGGTCAGGTGCCGAGCGCGATTGGCCATCACTGGTCTTCGGTTGCCTCCAACTATGGTTCTACCGCGTGGAAAGGACTCAACGCCGGGGCTAAGGCGATGGCCGCATCGGCCATTGACCTCCTGATCAAGCCGCAGGAGCTCAAGAAAATCCGGGACGAATTCCAAGCCTATGCGAAAGAGCATCCCTACAAATCTTTCTTGCCGCCGGATGCCCAGCCTCCTCTCGACCTGAACGAAGAGCTGATGAAAAAATGGCGGCCGCTTCTCGAGCAGACCACGCCAAAAAACTGACTGGAGGGAAAGTTTTCGATGGTCGAAGCAATCGCCCGCTGGAATGCTTGGCTCGGCAATTATGTCTGGGGCGTGCCGATGATTGTGCTCCTCGTGGGCACAGGAATTTTGCTGACCGTCCTGACTAAAGGAATCCAGTTCCGCCGCCTGCCCTTAGCTCTCCGCGAGGTGCTGGGAAAACTCACCAAGCACGGCGGCGGGCTGGGCAACGTCACGCCTTTCCAGGCCGTGGCTACAGCGCTTGCCTCGACGGTAGGGGTTGGAAACATCGCCGGCGTATCCACAGCTCTTTTCCTTGGCGGGCCAGGGGCGCTATTCTGGCTCTGGGTGTCCGGCCTTTTTGGGATGTGTACGAAGTTTTCTGAAATCGTCATCGCCCTCCACTATCGGGAGATGGATGAAAAGGGGACGATGCGCGGCGGAGCGATGTATACGCTCAAAAAGGGGCTCCGACTTCCCTGGCTGGGGACTGTATTCGCCTTCCTCGCCGCCCTGGCCGCGTTCGGAATAGGCAACATGGTCCAGGCCAACTCTGTAGCCGATGCTCTGCGCAGCACCTTCGGAGTTGCGCCAGCGGTGACAGGGCTTTTTCTGGCCATGCTGACAGGAATCGTTATCATCGGCGGTATCAAGAGAATCGGCGAGGTTACCCAGCTTCTGGTACCCTTCATGTGCCTTCTCTATCTCGGGGGCGGACTGGTCATCTTGATCACTCATCTTAATCTCCTTCCCAGGGTTTTCCAGCTGATCTTCGATGGGGCCTTCTCGGGGACGGCGGCCCTGGGTGGGTTTGCTGGCAGCACCGTCAGGTCGGCTCTCCGCTACGGGATTGCTCGAGGCCTTTTCTCCAACGAAGCGGGGTTGGGCAGCGCGCCCATGGTTCACGCGGCTGCGGACACCGACCATCCGGTTCGGCAGGGGCTCTACGGCATCTTTGAAGTCTTCGTCGATACAATTCTTGTTTGTTCCTGCACTGGCCTGGTTGTCCTGGTCACAGGTGTCTGGAAAAGCGGCCAAACCGGAGCTTCTCTGGCTGCCCTGGCTTTTGAAACAGGTCTCCCCGGCGCCTGGGGAGACATCATCGTCACCTCCGGGCTGGCGCTTTTTGCCTTTTCGACACTCCTCGGCTGGAGTTATTATGGTGAAACCAGCGCCGTTTATCTTTTCGGGGCCAAAGTAGCTCTGCCCTATCGTTTGCTCTGGATTGTTTTTGCTTTTCTTGGAGCCACCGGTTCTCTCCACCTGGTCTGGGAGGTCGCTGATAACCTTAACGGGCTGATGGCCATACCCAACCTGGTCTCTGTGCTTGGCTCTCTTCCCCTCCTCCTGCGATTGAAAAAAGAATTCTTCCAAAAGTTTTCTGCCGTGTAGCTCAGTGGATTCAGTGGTTTAAAGAACAGACAGGGCATCCATGGCTGAAGATGAAGGGGATGTTTACCTTCCGACCAGCCTCTTCAACGGCCTAGCTTCATCCGGACTAGCTCTGCCTCGGCGGCAATGAAGGCAAATGCCGGCCAGTAGGTTCCAGCGACAATCTGCTCGAACATCTCCCGGGCCTTGGCCTTATTACCGTTGTAGAAATGCCAGTTGGCCAGACCATAGCTAATGGTTACGACCTCCAGGTCGCTGGCTTCTGGTTGATTGAGGAGCTCTTCTTCTTTTTTCAACCCTTTATAAAAAAGAAGGCGGTTGAAGTAAGCTGTGTTCTCCTCAACCTGCAGGTCGGGAGTGATTCGCTCGAGCACCCGTTGAGCGTCCGTTTTTTGGTCAAGCCGGCGATAGCTCATGTATAGCCAATCCGAGACGGCCACAAGGTCATCGTCGCTTTGGGCAGCTTCGCAGCACTGTTCGTAAACTCTGGCCGCTGCCTCAAATTGACCCTTCAGGTAGAAAGCCAGCCCGAGATGATAGAGGATATCAAAATCTTTCTCTTTAAGCGTCGCCGCTCTTTGCAAGTCTTCCACCGCCTCATCAAACTGGCGCGTTGAGATATAGCGGTGGCCGCGGTGCCTGTACAAGAGGGCGTTTTCCGGCGCTAACTCAATGCCCCGGGTGAAGGTGGCGATGGCATCCCGAAACCGCCAGATACTCGCCTGGGCCCGGCCGAGGGCGATGAGGAGGTCGATATTGCTCGGGTCAGCGGCAAGTTTCTGTTCGGCCTCGGCAACCACACCTTTTTCGTCGGCCAAGGAATAGAACTTCCTGTTCAGGGGGGAGATAAGCTCCGGTTCCTGGCCCTCCTCGAAGCTGAGGCAGGTTAAAGAAACCATGAACAGGGTCAACCATAAAAGCAGAATTCGACGCTGCATTTGGACCTCCTTACGATTCTCGCACGCCCTCAAGTATAGGAGGCCCGTCAAGCGAGGTCAAGGAAAGCTCTCCCTGATACCCAAAAAAAGCCAATGGCTTCTGGCGTCAAAAACAAAAATTACCCCTGCTGCCAAGGCCACCGCTTAGTTCTTAGATTACCTGAGCCGCTCTTTAAGGGAGGGCAAAACATCCTATTTAGAGTAAGATGAAAGGCTCCCCAGCCGTGAGCTTACTCAGATAGCTTCGCCTCGATAGAAAAAGCAGGCGGCTTGAGGATGTGGGCCTTCACCGTGCACTGGTCAACAGCCCGGATTACCGCGTTTTTGTACTTTTCCGGAAATTCGGGCGGAAGCTGAATCTCAATCGAGATTTTGGAAATCATTTTGGCGACGGGGTCTTTTTCAGTCCTCATGATGACGCCAGCTTTATCAGTGGGAATCCCTCTTTCCCGGCAGAAGGCGAGAACATAATACCCGGCACATGTGGCGATGGAGGCCAGGAAAAGGTCGAAGGGAGCCGGCGCTTCCTCTTCCCCGCCCTGATAAACCGGCTGGTCAGTCTTGATGATAAAACCCTTGTATTCGGCGTCCACCTTGAGGCCGCCCGGAAAGCTAACTCGGATCTCTCTGTCGCTCATCCACAACTCCTGAACTTTTTCCTACTAATTCTATCGAAACACTCAATTTTTTTCAACCACAAAAATGGGGACACAATCTATATTTCCTGTTTTTTATCCCTCTAAATTGAACCGGAGACACTCTTCTTATTCCCCTTTTTTGTTAGCGTCGGAGAGGCATTTCATTGAGCTTAGACTGTTAACCATAAGACGAATGAGATTGAGGCATTGAGAAACGAATGGCTTGGAAGCCAGAAGTCAAAAATCAGAAGTCAGAAGACCGGCCCCTAAAAGTTATCGACTCCGGTCCGGTACTCAAAGGCACAATCAAACCCGTTTGGAGGCATTAACCTCAGACAGGAACCGAAAAATTTCTTGCGGAGCGCCGAACGTTGACCCCGGCGGTAAACCAACCTATTATAATTGGTTCTACTTTGACACAAGAAAAAAACGCCGTGGATCGAAGAAAGCCCAACTTAGAGGAGAAGGCAATGGCCAAAATCCAATCTCTGGAAGGCATGTTTCAAAAACACGGCTTCACCGATTTCCGCTGGCTGGAGCCGAAAGAGGTCGTCGTTGCCCAGTGGGTCAGGATGAAGTGCCTTTACGGGTGCCAAGAATACGGGAGGACAGCCTCATGCCCGCCCGCCGTGCCTTCTGTAGTCGAATGCGAGCGCTTTTTCCGGGAATACCGCCGGGCAGTGGTCTTCCATTTCCTGAAAAAAGTCACCCGGCCAGAAGACCGCTTCGCCTGGACCCGGAAGATAAACCTCAGCCTGCTCAAGCTCGAGCGCGACGTTTTCCTTTCGGGCTACGAAAAAGCTTTTCTCCTCTTCATGGATAGCTGCAACATCTGTGCCGAATGCAGCGGCCGGCGCGAAACCTGCAAGCAACCGAGGATGGCCAGGCCGACACCCGAGGCGATGGCTGTGGATGTCTTTGCCACTGTCCGCAAGCTTGGCTATCCGATTGAAGTTCTCTCGAGATACGACCAGCCGATGAACCGCTACGCCTTCCTCCTCATTGAATAATAGGTATAGAATAGATTTACCATGGAGCTTCCCTTTTTAATCACCGAAGCGGCCTCGAGAAGGCAGAAGAGGTTTGCTGTTATCCTGGCCCGACCGGAAAAACAGGAGAATATCGGCCTGGTCGCCCGAGCGATGAAAAACACTGGTTTTTCTGACCTCCGTGTGGTCGGTCTCGAAGGATTTGATACTGAAGCCTGGCGCACCGCTGTCCACGCCGAAGATATTCTCCGCCGCACCCGCTTTTACCCAACCCTGAGAGAGGCTGTCCAGAGGCTTCATATCGTTCTCGCTTCAACAGCGCGCGTCCGGAGTAAGTTCTCCCTGCTCCCCCTCGAGGCAGCCGTAGATCTTATCTTCCGCTACCCGTCTTCGACGCGAGTGGGGCTTCTTTTCGGGAATGAACGAACTGGATTAACTTCAGAAGAGCTGGGCTCAGCGAATTTTGTCTTCTCCATCCCTCAAGCCGTCCGTCAGCCTTCCTACAACCTCTCTTCGGCCGTCCTCCTTACCCTCTTTGAAATTTTCAGGCGAACGCCACCAGCATCTGCTTCTCCAGAAAAAAGGCCTCTCCCGAGACAGGAACAGGAGGAATGCATCCAGGTCGTTCTGATGAAGCTCCGTCAATCCGGGTTTATCCACAAGACCAACGAAACCCATGTCATCCGCCGGGTTCAGGACCTTTTTGGCCGGCTTACCCTCACTGACCGGGATAAAAAATTCCTGATGGCCATCTTCAACAAGTCCCTTTAAACTGGGAGGAGCCCACCGTTTTCCTTATTCTTGCAAAGTGAGTTGGCGATCTAAACACGAATAAAACAGCTAAAAAGACCCGCCGACCTTCCCTAGCAATTTATCGAAACTGGAGCGAATAGAGGTCCGCATCCCGAATCCAGAAATGGAGCCGCACTGGTTTTCCAGCCAGTTCGCCGAGCGACGACCTTGATTTCCAGACGACCCTCCTTTCAATTTCGTCCCCGTAGATTTCTTCGGCCTTAGCGAGATTGAACCCGTTGATAGGACGACCTGCCTGGTTCTGAATCTCAATAAGGATTGTGCCGGCGGCCGAAGTTGAAAAGTTGATAAAGAGAGCTTCACCATGGAAAAGAATCGGCTTGGTCAAAAGCTCACCGCTTCGCGCTCCGGCATGGACTGAAACAAACCCGTCGAGTCGCAATGTATGGCGTCGCATCCGGCAGTTCTCAACATAATACCCTTCGCTCGAGAAAAGCGATAGCTCGGTAGGCACTCCTGGGATGTCAGAAGGGGTTTCAAGAATCCCCCAGGCAATCATGTTGTTGCGGTTGACCCATCTTTCTTTCTGAGGCCCTGGCCTCAAGAAAGCCTCGCCCCACCTCCTCCAGTGCAGGCCGTCCCGACTGGTCATGAATAAGCCATCGGAGACGCCCCCATATTTATGGTTCCCCACTTTTCTCTCCGGGACAAACCGCTTGGGGAAGCCTAGAAGGATATGAGGGGCACGAAAATAGGGAAGAATGGCCATGGTGTAAAGATGCTCCGCTTCACTCTCGCCAAAATCCAGCCAGCAAGCTTCACTCCAACTCCTGAAGTCGGTCGAAGAGCTAGTCATAATGCTCCGGATGCCATCTTTCCAGTCCCGATGGAATTCCAGGTATCGCTTGCGGATTGCGTCCCAGAAGGCAACGTTTAAAGAGTCGAACTTGCTACCAACTATCACCGGCTTTGGCCGCAACCGCGACCAATGGATTCCGTCGCTCGACTTGAAGGCGTAGAGCCTATCCCCCTCGCTGGCCACAGCTTTGTACCTTTCCTCGGCTGGACAGTCAGAATTCGCGTCCTTGAAAGGGGCAAAATTGTGACTCCCCCGTCCCTTCCATACAATATTATTCTGCTTCGAGCCGCCGAAGGCAAAAAGCCCAAGCTCAGGCCGATTCCAGTGGATGCCGTCCTGGCTCTCGGCGTAGCAGACCACTTCCTCCCCATAGGTATTTCTCTCAAGGTCATAATGGGAACCCCGGTAATACATTCGATAGATATCGCCGTCCCGGAAAACGGTCACATAAGCGCTCGTGTTCCCTTCCCATGGTTTATCGAACACGATAGCCACTTCCTTCGAAACAGGCTGATGGAGGCGGAGCTCTAAACCGTCCATTTTCTCAACCAGGAAATCATCGACGAAAAGCTCCAGCCGAGACCCGATGTCAATCGGCTCGGTTGTGGTCCTGATGGGTTGAGGAAGGAAGTTTATGACCGTGAAGGCAACTAAACCAAAAGCAACACCGCCGGCCAGCTGAAGACGGGACCAAAATTTGAAATCTTTCATCATCTCCTCCTCTTTATCGTTTAGAGACCTTCATGGAATCACCAACCAATAAACAATCTTCAAATATAATATAATGTCCTCTTGTCTGCCACCTTTCTTCAATCAATTTGACATCCTCCTTTTGAGTTGAATAAACTTAATCCCCGATTCTCGAATGAAGACGATTCGCTACGCCATCATCGGTTTTGGCGGCATTGCTGAAAATCGCATCGCCAGGGAGGGTTTTGCCTGCGACAGGAAAAGATTCCAGCCGCTGCGCGGAGTCCAGCTTGTCGGAGCGACCGACCAGCGGCCAATCCGGCGAACAGCCGTCGAAAACTTGGGCTTGAAATGGTACGACTCGGCAGAAGCTGTCTTCGCCGACCGAGCTATCGATGCGGTTTTTATCGCTTCCAACAATGCTTCTCATTTTGCTCTGGCCAAGAAAGCCCTCCTGGCTGCAAAGCACGTCATCCTCGAAAAGCCGATGGCAACAAACCTCGCCCAGGCGCGCCGATTGGTGAACCTCGCTGCCCGAAAGAAGCTCTCGCTGGCTATCGACCACATGATGGTCCACAATGCCTATAATCAGAAAGCCCGCGAGCTCGTTGCGCTGGGCAAGTTGGGGGAAGTAAACGACCTCTGTCTGCATATGGAATTCTATTACGGCAGCACGCCAGAGGAAGCCTGCTCCTGGCGATGTGCTTGCCCGGATGAGCTCGGCGGCCCTATTGGGGATGTAGGCAGCCATTGCCTCTATATGGCGGAATTCCTGACCGGTGGCCGCATCCGGTCGGTAGCTGCCACCTTCACCCCGCCGACCCTACCAATCCAGGTTGAAAACGGCGCCTTCCTCCGCTTCCGTCTGCAAAACGGGCTCGCTGGCAGCGCCCGTGTCTCGTTCAACGACCGGAGAGGAAGCCTGGAAAGCACTCTCCTCAACCTCGGTTATGAAATCTACGGACAAAAGAAAACCTTGCGCGCCTACGGCACTCTTTTTCAGCTTTCCGGGCATCCTGACGAGCCCGTCCAAATCCGTCTGGAACTGGAAGCGAGCGGAAAAACCGAGGTCATTCGCCTGGCTCGCGTCAACAACATCTACCAGAAGGTCATCCTCGGCCATGCCGACTCCATCCGCACCAGAAAAAGGATGACGGGCGAAGACGGACTTCACAACCTCCGCCTTGTTCTCAGCGCCTACCGCTCCGCTTTTTCCGGGGGAAAAGAAATTCTGATTGATTGAAGGAGATTCCGATGAGTGAAAAACTGGCTATCCAAGGCGGCCCAAAAATTGCGGCCGAGCCATTTCCGATGTGGCCCAGCCTCTCTGAAAAGGGAATTCAAATGGCCGTTGATGTCCTGCGTTCAGGCCGGGTGAATTACTGGACTGGCCCCCTGGGAATGGAATTCGAGAGGAAGTGGGCCGAGTATAACGGCGTCAGGTTCGCCATTTCCACGTCCAACGGAACTTCAGCCCTTCACACCGCCCTTGCCTCGCTCGGCATCGGGCCCGGAGATGAAGTCCTCTGTCCCTCGTATTCGTTCATCGCTTCGAGCTTCTGCGTCCTCCAGGCTGGCGCCCTTCCCGTTTTCGTCGACACCGGGTACGACCACGTGATTTCCCCGGCCGACATCGAGAAGAAATTGACCGAGCGAACCCGGGCAATCATCGTCGTCCACCTCTACGGCATCATCGCCGATATGGACCCCATCCTCGACATCGCCCGCAAGCACAACCTGTTTGTCGTTGAGGACTGCGCCCAATCCCACGGCGGCGAGTACAAAGGAAAAAAAGCCGGCACCGTCGGACACGCTGGCTGCTTTAGCTTCTGCCAGAGCAAGCATTTCACCACGGCCGGTGAGGGCGGCGCTGTCATCACCGATGACGAGGACCTGGCCTGGCGCTGCCGGTCCTTCCGGGACCACGGATATGATGTCCAGAAAAGGCTCAACCTCCTCGAGCTGGAGTCAAAGCTGATGTACATCCACACCCGGGTCGGGTTTAATTACCGGATGACCGAGGTTCAATCGGCAATCGGCCTGGCTGAACTCGAGCGCTTTGAATCCTGGAACATGCCGGCTCGCCGCCGGAACGGGAAGATGCTCATCCAGGCGCTGAAGGACCATCCGCTCGTCCTCCATGTACCTCCCGACACCGAGGAAAGAAAGAATGCTTTCTGGTGGTGTCCGTTTGTCCTCGACATCGACGCCCTCCGCTGCACGGCCAAAGAATTTGTCGCCGCTCTCAACGCCGAGGGCATCCCGGCTTATACAGTCCTGTGGCCCGAAATGTACAAGGAGGAAGCCTTCCTCAAGAGAAGAGGATTCGGAAAGGCAAACTATCCTTTTGACGACCCCAGGGCCCGTCGGGTTGACTACTCTCTGGTCGATTGTCCGACCGCCCGATGGCTGACTGACCGGACAATCTCCTTCTTCACTCATCCTGTTTATACCGAAAAGCACGTCGAGCTCATGATTGCCGCTTTTCACAAAGTCGCCAACGCCTATGCTAAATGACCCCTGCTTCTGCCGGAAGTCAGACGCGCTCTTCAACTCTTAAAACGAGGACAAAATTTATTAAATGATAGAAAAAGATAAAAAACCGAGGAGGAAGGAATGCGAAAATTGAGCACCGTTGCTCCCGACTGGTGGGATTACACCACCCTTGATGATGAGATTATCCGGGATGCTGCCCGGCTCACTGTCAAAGACATCAAGCAACTCCAGCGGCCAGGCTTCAAGATAAAATTTTACGACACGCGGGAGGCCTTTTACATGGCCGAGGCGCTGGAGTACATCCAGGCGTGGCGGCAAGCTACTCCCAGTCAGCCCGCTGGAATCTGCGGTCCGATTGGTCCGACAGAACAACTGCCTCTTGTCGCCATGCTCGTCAACGAGCTCGGCATCAGCCTGAAAAACGCCCACTTCTGGGGGATGGATGAATGGGTGGTCGGGGACAAGGAAGTCGGGCTCGACCATCCCCTTGGCTTCGCCCGGACAGACATGGAGCTCTGTTTCAACCGGATTGATAAAAAATACGCCATGCCCAAAGAGAACATCCATTTCCCGAGCGTGAGCAAGCTGGAGGAGTACTCGAAGAGCTTCCGCGAAATCCGCTGCGTCACGATGCAGGGCGGCCAGGGGGAGGTTAAGCACTGGGCCTTCAACGACCCTGTCAGGCGGGAGGGAAAATACAAGCATCATCCTCCGACGCCAGCCGAGTACCGCAAGCTGAAGACAAGGGTTGTCGAACTCCATCCGATGACCCTGATCCAGAATGCCCGAACTTCAGGCGGCGGTGTGGTCAGCAACATCCCGACGAAAGCAATCACGGTTGGCCCTGTTGAGACCTGGCTGGCAGAGAAAGTCTCCATCTGGCATTTCGGCAATCACGATAACCCTTTCGGCATCCGGTTGACTGCTTTCATGATTTCGAAGAGAATTCCTGATTCTGCGGTGCCAATGTCGCTTCTCGCTGACCACCCGAACGTTCAATTCAACTACTATCTGGGCGGAATTGGCACCTGCGAAGTGGAGATGCACTGATTGAGGAAGGATTCATGATTGTTTTCGCCATTGGTTGCCACCCCGATGACATCGAATTCATGATGGGAGGGACTCTCCTCCTCCTCAAGGACCGAGGCGCGGAGCTCCATTACCTGAATATTGCCAACGGAAGCTGCGGCACGGAGGTTCACGAGAAAGAAGACATCATCCGCATCCGGCGCGAGGAAAGCCTCCGGGCGGCCGCCTATGCCGGGGCCATCTATCACGAGAGCATCGTCGACGACCTGGCTGTCTTCTACACCCAGGATTTGATTAGCCAGGTGGCGGCGGTGGTGCGTGAGGTAAAACCGGACATCGTCCTTACCCTTTCCCTGCGCGACTACATGGAGGACCATATGAACGCCGCTCGGATCGCGGTGACAGCGTCTTTTGTCCGGACGATGCGAAATTACGCCACAACACCACCGCGTCCGCCAATCCTCAAAGACACAGCTCTCTATCACGCCCTCCCCTATGGCCTGACCGACATGGTCCGCCAGCCAGTCCTGCCTGATTTTTATGTGGATATCACATCCGTGATCGACCGCAAAGCTGAGTTCCTGGCCCACCACGCCAGCCAGAAGGACTGGCTGGATAAGAGCCAGGGGCTGGATTCCTACTTGATTGCCATGAAAGAGATGAGCCGAAAAATCGGCCTCCTCTCTGGTCGTTTTGAGTATGCAGAAGGCTGGCTTCGGCACAGCCATCTTGGTTATGCGGCTACAGACATCAACCCCCTTCAGGAGACCCTGGGCCCCCTCTGCGCTTCCCTCTCTGGCGGTGATTAATTCATTCAGGATAGCACAACAACTTTTGCTGAGTGCACTGGAAAAGCACAGCTCAGAGAGGGTGGGGATAAGCTAATCTTCGAGCAAAGAACGGAAGGCGTTGAGGATGCGAGTGGCCGCATCCCGGCTGAGACAGCTATGAGGCCCGGTCCTGGTCTCGTATCCACCCCGGCCGAAATTCTCCTCCCGCGGGATGTATCCAAAATAGCCGTTAGCCAGAGCAACTGGAACAACCAGGCTAAAGCCAGGAAAATTTTTCAAAGAAAGCCCAATCTCGACAAACGGCTCGCCAGGGATGGCGGCGAAAGCCAAGCTCCCAAGCTTGAAGACCTGGAGCGGAACCAAAAAATGCTCGGGCCTGGTTTCCACGAAGCGAATGAGCTCTCGGGCAAATATCCTTTCGACCACCGGGTCTCCCCTGGCCAGGTCTTCAGCCGTGAGTGACCTTTCTTTCTCCGGAGCTTGTTCTCCATTTTGAGCCAGGATTTCCATCGCCCTCTCAATTTCAGCCGGGCTAACTTCCCGCGACGGGATAGAAAGCCGGATTTCTTTCGCTTGAATCATTCCTCCATTCCGGGCTCGCCCTTCGATACGAATTGGCTGGAGACGACTCAAAGAATCTGCTACAACCCGGGCATAAGCCTGGCCGAGCCTTGCTGCTTCCGCATAGCTCGACTGCGGCTGGTCATCCTCAAAATCAAAATGGTTGACGTTGCCCTGGGGGGCGAGGAGGAGAAAAACGGGGATATCCTCACCCAGCCATTCATTCAAGCTTCTCTCCATGAAGCCTGGCCAGTCGGCTGAAATCTTTGTCCCGCCGATGGTATCCGTATGATTAGAGATGTTGACAAATAAAGCCGCTGGCCTTTCCCTTTCATCCATGAAAAGCACAGAAATGGCTTCCCTGTCAACACCCCCCTCCGGGTTGAGCCTCGACGGCGACCGCTTGGGCGGGTTGGTGACAACGCTCCCATCCTTCATCCACCATCGCCTGTTAAAAACCAGCCCTTCATAGCTCGCCCGGGCAAAAGAAATTGAAACAGCCGTCTGAGCTTTCAGGCCAGAGGCCTCTTCAACGATTATTTTTTTTAAGTCTTCCAGGTAACGCTCGTCCCTCGGCAAGCCAAAAAAACCGACCAGGTCCGGACCCGTGTGGACATGGGAAGCAAAGAGCATGATTTCGTCTTTCCTGAACTGGCTTGCGCGAGCGATGGCAGCCCGGATTTCTTCTGCTTCTTCGGTTCTCATGGCACAGTTATCCATCTGGATAAAAAGAAGATTTTCTCGACCATCCGAGAGCGTCGCCAGCCTCAAAAACAAGGGGTCCAGCACACCTTCAGAAATCCGTTCGTTAAGATATCCCGCCAGCCGAACCGGATAACGCGGGGTGATATCTACTTTCTTAAAACCAGCCCGAAGGATGCTCTGGCTCATGAGTCATTATTATATCCGAATCGCCCCTTCTTTGCTCCTCAGCTCGCTTATTTTTCGCTTGACAAGCCTTGCTTTCTGGCCATAATTTGGGGACTAAAACAAACTCAGAAGTCAGGGTTATCCATGACCAACTTTTCCTGGCCCATCGACGGCAGCATCATCGGCCTCTATCTCCTGGTGACCATGGTCGCTGGTGTGATGGTTCGCAAGTACGTCGGCAAAGTGGAGCATTACCTCATCGCCGGCCGCGAGATGAACGTCTATCTTGGCATTGCTTCTCTGGCCGCCACTGAGTTCGGGATTGTCACCTGCATGTACACCGCTCAGAACGGTTATCGATACGGGTTCGCCGGAGCAACCCCGGGAATCCTCCAAGCCCTGGCCATGATGTTTGTCGGGCTCACCGGTTTCTGCATCAAGCCCCTGAGAGATGCCGGGGTCATCACCATTCCCGAGCTTCTCGAGAAAAAATTCGGACCAAGAATCCGATGGGCCGCGGGTGTAGTGATTGTCCTGGGCGGCCTTCTCAACATGGGCGTTTTTTTAAGAACAGGAGGGGAATTCCTCGTCCAGGTGACCGGACTTAATCCTCGCTATCTCGAAATCACGATGACCGCCCTTCTTGCTTTTGTCGCCATCTACACCGTCCTCGGTGGCATGCTCAGCGTCCTCATCACCGATTTCCTCCAATTCGTCGTCATGAGCGCGGGGTTGCTGGCAGTAACAATCCTTATCCTGATTCAGGTGGGCTGGAATACCATCGTCAGAGTTGTGGAGGGCCATTACGGTGCTGGCGGCTTCAACCCCTTTATCAACCCGGAAATGGGCTGGCCTTTCGTCCTGTTCAATGCCTTCCTCAACACGGCGGCAGTCCTGACCTGGCAGACGACGATTGCCCGCGTTCTGGCGGCCAAAAGCACCAGAACCGGTCTGAAAGTTTACCGCGGCACGGCCTTTTTCTTCGTCTGCCGCTTTCTCATTCCAGGGCTCTGGGGAATGGCTGCCCTGGCCACATTGACCTCAGCCCAGGTTGGCCCGAACACGCTTCACGCCATGCCGATCCTGCTGAGGTCCCTTGTCCCTGCCGGAATGATGGGCATCCTCGTCGCTGCTATGCTCGCCGCTGACATGTCTACAGATTCGGCGTACATGCTCACCTGGGGGAGCGTCATTTATAACGACATCCTTGCTCCCCTCCGCAAAAAGCCGTGGTCAGAAAAGAAGGGGCTTCTGTGGAATCGAATGATTGTTGCCCTGATTGGCCTCTTCCTCCTTTTTTACGGCCTCTGGTACCCGCTCAAAGGAGACCTCTGGACCTATCTCGGTGTCACCGCGACCATCTACCTCTCGAGCATTTCGGCCCTCTTGATTGCCGCATGCTACTGGAAAAAGGCGAATAACTGGGGAGCAGCGGCAGCAATTCTTTTTGGAGCCTCGATTCCTGTCCTTTTTCTGGTTTTGGAGCAGCTCGAGGCGACCGCTGGCCTGGCCAAGAAAATCGGTCCCTATTACTCCGGTATCGCCACTTATCTTCTCGTCGGAGCGGCCATGGTCATCGGGTCTTTATTGAAGCCAAAGCCCCGCCAGGAAAATCGGCCGGACACAGGAGGTTCCGATGTTTAGGCACGTTTTCTGGCTCCTCATCACGGCAGCGGTTGTCCTCTGGTATTCGACTGTGACCATCTATGTCGCCATCCGCGGAGCTAAGGACATAAAGGGAATGCTCTCACGGCTCGGCCAACAGAAGGCCTCCCAAGAAAAAAAATAAGCGTCCTCTTTTCGCTTCATAACTCCCGAGCCCCTCGCCGGCTTCTCATCCTCTCTCCGGGCTAAGAAATCGTGGTGCCGATTAGAGCTTGAGGATGGCGTCCATCGCCCGCGATGTATTCTCCACCAACACTTCGGGCGCGTGCTTGTAAATCGGAATCATCTCAGCGGTGAGAGGACCACTATAACCCACCTCGCGCAGGGCCTTCATCACTCCTGGCCAG
>FWPV01006365.1_pt1 | contig 22612 bp, 18 predicted proteins | sample 2228371 | NCBI WGS metagenome assembly FWPV01 (sample SAMEA103939776, study PRJEB20133) | metagenome | reverse complement strand
CCCGTGCTTCGCGGGGTAAGGGTGAAACGGTGAGGTAAGAGCTCACCAGTCTCGGTGGTGACACCGGGAGCTGGGCAAGCCCCACCCGGAGCAAGACCAAATAGGAGAGCGTTTGAGGGCGGCCCGTCCGAGCTCTCGGGTAGGTTGCTTGAGCCCTTCGGTAACGGTGGGCCTAGAGGAATGACCATTGCCTTTTCTGTTGTATAGCAGAAAAGGAACAGAACCCGGCTTATGACCTGCTCCAAATTCCCTTTCCAATGAATCGGCTTCATTTACAAGAAGAGCGGCACGGATTCGGTGAAAAAATCTTGCGAGAAAACCATTGCCATTGTTCCTGCAGCGGGACGCGGCGTTCGGATGGGAAGCAAACAGCCCAAGCAGTTCTTAATGCTGGCAGGAAAGCCCATTTTGGTGCACACCATCGAACGGTTGTCGCAAGCCCCCTTCATCTCCGAAATGCTCCTGGTTGCGCCTCCCGATTTGGTCGGCGCGAGTGAAAAGATGGTGCACAAGTATTGCTCCGGCTGTAGCCTCTCGATCCACGTGATCGCCGGCGGCAAAGAGCGCCAGGACAGTGTTTTTAATGCCCTGCAACAACTGCCCACGGAGTGCTCCTGGGTGTTGATACACGATGCGGTACGCCCGTTTGCCTCGGTCAAATTGCTCAAGGAGACTTGGCAAAGGGCCCGTAAGAACGGCGCCGCCATAGCCGCCGTCACGGCCACGGACACCATCAAGCGTGTACATAATGGACAGGTGCGGGAAACGCTGGCAAGGGACCAGATCATCCTTGTTCAAACCCCTCAGGTTTTCCATCGAGACTTGATTCAGGATGCCTATCGGCAAGCTCAACAGCGCGGGTGGACCGGTACCGATGACGCCTCTCTGCTGGAACGTTTGAATAGACCCATCGATGTGGTCGCAGGCGAATTCTTCAACATTAAGGTGACAAGACCTTCGGATCTTTTTTGGGCGGAATGGTTTCTTGCCAAACGATAAGAATTTTAATGATATGGCTGCGGATGACACTGTTGTTTTTCAGGAGTAATGGGTGCGGGTGGGATTTGGTTACGACGTGCACGCATTTGCCGAAGGGCGTTCACTGATTTTGGGTGGAGTGGAGATCGGGCATGATCGCGGTCTGCTTGGACATTCGGACGCAGACGTATTGCTCCACGCCATGTGTGATGCTCTTTTGGGAGCCGCCGCCATGGGTGATATCGGGCAGCACTTTCCCGACAATAACCCTGAATATCGGGGCATCTCGAGCATCATTCTGCTGGAAAAAACAGTCGAGTTGCTGGCAGAACAAGGTTTTACCGTTGTCAACATCGACACTACCCTGGTAGTGCAAAAGCCGCGCATTGCCGGATACATACCTAAAATGATTAAAAAGATATCAAGCACCTTGAAGATTCCCGCAAACTGCATCAGTATCAAAGCGACGACCACTGAAAAACTGGGGTTCGCCGGCCGCCAAGAGGGCATCGCCGCCTATGCCGTTGCGCTCATAAACAAAACAGGGTAAGGCTCTCGCCGGCACTATGTTTTAACTCTTCATATGTTTGACCAGGAGGCCGTCCGAAAACGTGTTCAGCCCGTCATTCGGCCGGAAGTAGAAGACCGGAAGGGCGGGGGAATGCGGGATGCCCGGCACTTTGGCAAGGTTTCTCCGGCATGAGGAACGGGGACAACGAGTCAATCTTCGAACAGCCTCGGTTGGGACGAGGACCAACATTCATGAGTTTACAGGTCTTTAACACGCTCAGCAAAACCAAGGAGTCGTTCACCCCGTTGGAACCGGGTAAAGTGAAATTGTATGTCTGCGGGGTGACGGTTTACGATTACTGCCATATCGGCCACGCGCGTTCGGTCATCGTCTTTGATGTCATTTATCGCTACCTGAAACACCTGGGCTACGAAACAACCTATGTGCGCAACTTCACCGATATTGACGACAAGATCATCCGTCGGGCAAACGAAGAGAATGCCGACTACCGTGCCGTTGCGGACAAGTATATCCATGCCTTTCGCGACGATATGGAAGCGCTGGACGTGTTGCCGCCAACCATGGAACCCCTGGCCACAGAAAATATCCATGAAATGATTGAACTCATCAGAATATTGATGGAAAAGGGGATTGCCTACCAACCCGCACCGGGGGCGGATGTCTATTTTGCGGTAGAACGGTTTGCCGATTATGGCAAGCTCTCGGGGCGAATGCTTGACGATATGGTCGCGGGCGCGCGCGTGGAGGTGGATGCAAACAAACACAACCCGCTGGATTTCGTTTTGTGGAAGGCAAGCAAACCCGGAGAGCCCGCTTGGGAGAGCCCATGGGGGCCGGGACGACCAGGCTGGCATATCGAATGTTCAGCCATGTGCAATCGCTATTTGGGAACAACTTTGGATATTCATGGAGGCGGCAAGGACCTGGTCTTTCCACATCATGAAAATGAGAAAGCGCAGAGTGAAGCTGCCTTTGAAACGCCATTTGTGCGTTATTGGCTGCACAATGGCTTTGTCAACATCAATAATGAAAAAATGTCCAAATCGCTGGGAAATTTTTTCACCATCAAGGACGTGCTGCGGCAGATCCATCCAGAAGCATTGCGTCTGTTTGTTTTGAGCAAACACTACCGGAGTCCGGTGGACTTTACTGATGAAACCATTGCCGAAGCCGAGCGCGGCTTGGAAAAATTGTACACCACTCTGGCAGCAGTGATGGAAAGAGCGCCGGAACCGCAGGGTGATTTCCCGGAGAAAGCCCTACAGGGGCAGGACAAAGAGCTGTACGAGGCGGTTGAATCGCTGCCACAAGCATTCCATGAAGCAATGGACAACGACTTCAATACTGCTCAGGCCATAGGCCATATGTTCGCTCTACAGCGCCACCTGCAAAGATTCCTGGACCGCTTCGGCCGGAAAAAACTGAAGGGTGCCGCCGCCCGCCTGGCCTTAAAGGGAAGTTCTTCACTGCAGCAGCATGCAGCGGTTGTCGGGCTCCTGGGCCGGGACCCTCAGGTGTTTCTTGCCGAACACAGGACCTTGAAGCTGAAATCCACCGGATTGACCGCGCAGGACATCGAACAATCCATTGAACGCCGCAAGCAAGCGCGAGAAGAAAAAAATTTCGCCGAAGCCGATCGGATACGGGATGAACTGGAACAAAAGGGCGTCCAACTGGAAGACAGCCCCGATGGTACCCGTTGGCGAGTCATTGTCTGATCGCCTGCCTGTCAGGCCAGCTGCGCGGGCATTCACGAGATATTGCGCCGCGGCGTCATCCGCAGAAATCTGCACCCGGTCCCGGAACGCGCACGCACTGCCGCACGGGTCAGGGTGAGGAGAGCAGCTCTCAAACCCTGCACTGTAATGCTGGTAATGCGACCAGGCGCCCTTTCCGGGTCTCTCAGGCCTTTCCGCAACAAGTGCCGGGAACGCAGCCCTGGGTGCTCGGCCTGGACCCGCAGCACCCGGTATCTCCCGCTCCGGCAATTCTGCTCTGATCTTTTGCTCCGGACGCACTGGACGTAGCAGACAAGAGTTTTTTCAATTTTTTACCCTGACAGTTGGGGCACGACAACGTCTCCCCATCAGCAAACACCAGGTGCTCCGCAACATTTCCGCAATCCAGACAGACATATTCATAAATTGGCATGTCGATTTCCATCCTCTACAGGTTCCCGTCGGTAAAACAACTGTTCCATCATGAATTGTCAGTTTAAAAGTATAATGTCAATGATTAGTCTAATGGTGCTTGGTGATTTTAGTAGGCAAATTGCTTTATAAGTTTTTCGGATCCAACTGTCAATCAGGCCCCTGTGCGCTTGGTTTGAAAATGCTCGGCAACATGCTATAAAGAATGGCCAATCAACGGACTAACTGTCAGGAGGAGAGCATGGCATCCACCGATTTCATCAACGTGAAAGAAGTATTCATCAAGACTGATCGAATTCAGGGCAATATGGTTGTTCTCAAAGAGTCTGAAGGAGATCCAAGTTACTTCCTGATGTTCGTGGGAGACGCTGAAATCACAGCCATCGCAAAGGAAAAAGGATTAGTCGAGCCCAAGCGTCCACTCACGCACGACCTCTACCTCTCGGTGTTGAACCGCGCAGGCATTAAATTCGACCGCATTGAAATCTTTGAAATGCAGGAAAACACCTATTATGCTAAAGTCTATGCGCGCATTGGCGATGAGGAAGTGGAATTTGACAGTCGACCGAGTGATGCGGTAGCGCTGGCTCTTCACGAGAAATGCCCCATCATGGTCTCCAGGAAGCTGCTTCGCCGCGAACTGAGTACCGAAGAGGTGCAGGAGTACGAAGCCATCGTCAGAACCGTCAAATTTTAGCGAAACAGTGCACTCATCATACTGAGATCTTACTGCACGAGATGCGAGTGCAGCCTTTATTGTGATCATTCTTGCCACACGCATACGACAGGAGCGGGATAAACATCCATGGGAATTCAGTCCGCAAGCGCCACCTTCACACGTTTTTTTGTACCGGATCCGGTTACCGAAGATTTTTGGACTTACGTTGACGAGGGACTGCGAGCCGGTGCCTTCAAGGAATGCGAAGCAGGGCAGGAACTGGCCGTGGGCTTCTCATCCTGGGATGACTTTTTCGACTCCGGCTTCAATTTAGGCACCTACCACAAAGGCGAATACGTTGCTTTCAATTTTCGCATGGACCAGCGCAAAGTACCTGCGGTTATTCTCAAACAACACTCAAGGCAGGCCATCCAAGACTATCGGGACAAGAACGAAGGAAGATGGCCATCAAGACACGAGAAGCTCGAAATCCAGGAAAACGTTCAAAACTGGCTCATGAATCGAGTTCTGCCACAGCCGTCCCATTGTGAAGTGGTGTGGAGCCCGGCCGCAAAATGGATGCTTCTGGGGACCACCAGCAGCAAAATGATCGAAGCGCTGTTGGAACGTTTTGAGGCGCAATTTAAACTCTACCCTGTTCCCCTTTACCACGTGCATTGGGCCCTCAACATGACGCCTCCCCTGGACGCCAGACAGAAGGATGTCCTGACCTCGTTGGTGTCCGTCAAGTCCCCGCAGGCTCTAAGCGACGGGCGCTTTCTCGGCTATGAGTTTCTCACTTGGCTGTGGTTTTTTTCCGAGCAATCCCAGGGGAAATTCTCAATATCCGACAAAATTTCCGCGGAAATTTTTCTGGGAGAGCGGCTGGTTTTGAGTATGCCGAGCGATGGAAAAGAAAAGGTTATCTGTACGACCCAGGCCAATGCCTTGCATGAAGCCCGGGTGGCCCTGCAGCAGGGCAAACTGGCCGAGGAAATACAATTCTATCTAAAAATCGGGGACAATGATTACTATTTCACACTGGACAGTTCCCTGTGGAGCCTGAAAGGACTCAAGACTCCCAAGCAATTGCCCGATTACGAGGAAGAAGACGCCGACGGCAAGTTCCTTGAAAAAATGTTCTTTATCGAGGAAGTCAACTCTGCTTTGAACGCACTTTATGCAAAGTTCCTTTCCTATCGGCTGAGCCCCGCATGGGACTCCGACGTTCTGCCCGTTTTCAGAAAATGGATTGCGGGAAAAGAGCAGGATATCGCTCCGTTCTGATTCCGACTACAAGCGGTTTCCATGGAATCCTTCCTGCAGACCGAAGTTTTCTTTGACGAACTGCGCAGGCACTGGATTAGTGCGCTGTTCGTACTATTCACGGTCCTGACCATAACGGTGCTGGCATCCTTGCGCTGGTACCTGAGACGGCGCTGGCAAAGACTTCTGGAGGACCGACTGGATGAAGAGCATGAGCTTGATTTTCTTCCTCCTCTCAGCGCAAAGGATCGGGACGCTCTTGCACTGGTCAAACGTTTACGCCGCCAGGTCTGGGAAATCCCCGAAGTCGAACTGCGCCTCACCATAGAATCCTTGAGCCAGCAGGCCATTGATGTCGTGAGGTCAATAGCCGCAGTCTACCATGAGCAGGCGCCTGTTCCCGAGTACGAAGCATCTCTGAAAGAATCCCTTCAACTGGTGCAACGAGTCACTGCCCGCCTCAATCGACTCGCCTCCATGAATCCATTCAGACTCCTGGGCGAACAAAAGATAAGCGATTATCAACGCTACTATCAAGTTTACAGGAAGATCAATGAAAACCCGGTGCTGCAGCTGCTGAAGCGGCACCGCCGCATTTATCGACTCGCCCGCTGGGCAGTGGATCTAAAAAACCTGGGTAATCCTTTTTACTGGGCAGGCAGGGAAATCAGCCGGGAGGGCTATTTTTTTATGTTGCGCTGGTTTTACCTGGCATTCATCGGTCAAGTGGGCAGGGAAGCCATGCGGCTCTATAGCGGCCGCCGTTTTCAGAGAGAGGAGGAACGTGATGCGGCCCTTATCTGTTATCGTTTATTTGCCCTGACCAAGCAATGGGGAGGGCCTTCCCCTCAAGACTGGACGGTGTTGGTGAGCTTCATCGCAAACGAGATCAGCCTGGAATCGGAAATCAAGCTTGATATTCTTGCAAAGTGCAGCACTGACAAGTATCCCCGGAACCTCGACGAGCAAGCCCTGCAAACGAAAATGGGCCAAAAGTGGTATCGAAAGGGGCTTGAAAAGTTGCTGAAGCAGGCGACCGACGATCATCCTCACAGGGCCGGCGTCATCCAGCACGAACTGGACAAAGTGACGGGCACCTCAACGAACCTGCATTTCGCCATTGACAAGTCCCGACGGCCCAACGAAAATTGATGACAAAGTCGGCTTGTTCAAGCATCGCGCAATCTTGTAGCGCAACGCTGAGCTTCATCTTCAGCTCGATGATCCAGCTTTTGAACGGAGTCCTGTGCCGTTTTCCCGATCACACCAGCTGCCATCTTTCTCCGGCGCATTGAAAATCGGCCGACCGTGGCGTCGTTACGCTCCCAAATCACAAATCAACAACCGGGCTTTCGCGGAGGTGAACCATGGCAAGAGTGCCTTTCACAATGTCCTTACGCAAAGAGTACGAGAACCTTTTCAACGGGTGTCGAATACGTCCCGAACGGTTGAATGAGGTCGAAAGCATCATCGCCAAGCTTCAGGCGAATAAGAGCCGCTATCAGAATGTCGGGGGCGGTCTCGGGATTCCCTGGTTCTTTGTAGCAGCCATACATAATATGGAATCCAGCCTTAGCTTTGCTAAACACCTCCACAACGGCGATCCGCTCACCAGGCGCACCATACATATCCCCAAGGGCAGACCCAAAAAAGGGAGCCCTCCCTTTGCCTGGGAAGAAAGCGCCGAAGATGCGCTCACCATGAGGGGCCTTGGAGCACAAACAGACTGGAGCCTGGCGGGGACGCTCTACCAGCTTGAGGGTTACAACGGTTGGGGATATCGCCTATATCATTCGCATGTGCTTTCGCCCTATCTGTGGAGCTTCTCCAATCATTACACCAGCGGCAAATACACCGCCGACGGCACCTGGTCGGATGTGGCGGTGTCCAGGCAGTGTGGAGCGGCGGTGCTGTTGCGACGCATGGCCGAGGCAAATTTGATCGATTTCTCTGATCAGCCGGCCCGCCGTCCAGACGCAGAACCGATGATCGTCACCTATGCGATGACCAGGTCGCAAGATCCGACCATCGCCTTGCGCGCAGAGGAGCTGCAGCGATGGCTGAACACCTACCCGGGCATTTTCGTTATGGTAGACGGCGTCCCCGGCAAGCGTACCTCGGAAGCATACAAGAAGGTTACCGGGTACTATCTGCCGGGAGATCCCAGGGGGCAGACCATACCCAAGCCATTCGAAGCATAGTGACGTCCCATAGCCGTGCGTAGAGGAGAACAGCCGGCTGGCCTCAACTGACTTTCTGTAATTCGGCGAGCGGAGTGTGATTCAAACATTATCGATAAACTGCTTCAACCTCATGAAAGCCGTCTGCATGGCTTCTCTTTTTGCCGCAATCATGTAGTTCAAAGGGGAAGGATGATACGTCACCAGCAGTCTCAGACCATGTTGCGCATACAGGGAGGCGTTCGCCTTTTGCATTGTCAATTTGGATTGCTGCAACAGGGCCTTAGCCGAGGAAAGCCCCAAACAAACCACTATCAACGGGTTAAGGATATTCAATTCCTGCAGCAAATACGGCAAAGCGATACGCCTCTCCCGGGCTGTCGGGCTTCTGTTGCCATGATTCTTGGTCAGAGGGCGATACTTTATGAGGTTGGTAATAAATACCCGCTCACGCGAGAGATGAATCTGATCGAGCAGCGAATTAAGGTGCTTGCCGGCAGGACCGACAAAAGGTTCACGGCGCTTTTCTTCTTCCTTGCCCGGAGCCTCCCCCACCAGAACGATGGGTGCGTTTTCAGTCGTCCCCATGCCTGGCACAAAAATGTTACCCATGGCAGCCGTTCTATAACTCTCATCATTTTGGATGAGACGGTACAGGCTCTTCAGCCCGTGTGCCTTGGTGGTTGCCATAACTAGAATTCGATTCCCTGCTGCGCCTTGATACCCTGATCCACGTAATGATGTTTAATGACTCTCATCTCGGTGGCGCAATCGGCTTCTCGAATCAAGTCGTCAGGAGCATTTCTACCGGTTACCACCACATGCAGATGTGGCGGACGGTTTCTAAGGGTTTCCAGAACAAGATCGAGGCGGAGCAATCCATAAGACAACACGTAGCACAGTTCATCCAGTACGATCAGATCATAGTCCCCATGCAGAATTTCCCTCCGGGCCTTTTCCCAACCGAGACGCGCGAGCTCCCGATCTTCATCAAGACTCTCCTTTTGCCAGGTAAACCCGCTGCCCAGGGGTTCAATGGACACCCCGTCAAGATGAGTCAACGAAGTCAACTCGCCATACTTCATTGCCCCTTTGATAAACTGCAAAATGCGGATCTTCATAGCGTGGCCGGCACCCCTCAAGGCCATTCCCAGTGCTGCTGTCGTTTTGCCTTTGCCGTTCCCGGTAAAGACAATAAGTAATCCTCTCCGCATGACTCATTCCAATCTCTTCAGGATATGCAGTGCGTGTTTCAAAACAGCGCGACTAAAGCAAGTCTGCACCCGCTGCCCCCCTATTTCGGGATACAATTAGAGACAGATGCGCAGGCAAAACCAGTTACCGTGTTTGTGCAGTTCCCCGTAGCGAACAGATCCTGTCTCTGAAAACAAAAAGAGCAGGCCAGATAACCTGCTCTCTTCGAATATCCTTTGAATGCGGCGTATTATTCGGTGGAACTCTTACTTTCTTTTTTGGGGCTTTCGGCCTTTTCGGTAGCCGTTGATTCGGTCTTACTCGAGCTCGTACTCTGGTTCTTGCCGGCATAATCAGTTGTGTACCAGCCGGAACCCTTAAGATGGAAAGTGCTCATGGAAACCAGCTTGCGTAACCCACCACGGCATTCGCAGCATTCAACCAGCGGGGGATCAGAAAATTTTTGCATCGCTTCGGTCACTTTTCCACACTTGGTGCATTCATACTCGTAAATTGGCATCTCCTGCGCCTCCTTTACATTTTATGACATCAAACAGCAACGTATTAGAGCATATTTAGTCAATCAGTAAGATTATAAGCCCGGCAACTCTGATGTCAAGCTTTTATGCGAGCTACCAGTTGGCAACGAAGACTCTGGCGCACCGATCCCCGCGCAGATATCACGGGTTAATTTGTACAATCCGCCCATTCTTAACCTGCAATAACACGTATTGTTTCTGCATTTTACCATCCGGGGAAAATGAACAAATCCCGGTGACGCCCCGATAATCTCGAAGCTCCAGGAGCCTCTGCAACAAGGCGGTTCGTTCGATCGAAGCGGGCGAAAGCAGGTAGCGGGCCTGCAGCAAGATCATGAGCGCGTCATAGGCTTGCGCCTCCAAATAACCGGGAGGGCTGCGGTAAAGGCTCTCGTATTTTCGGCGAAATTCCTGGGTCTCTCGAGACTGTGCATCCACAGAAAAGGACGTCGCAAAAATCGCATTTTCCACATAGGCTCCGCCTTCCTTGGGGAGCGGTGCTTCCCCCCAAAGGTTGGTACCCAGCAATGTGGCACCGACAACATTGTAATATGGCAGTTGTGGTGCAATCAAAGCAACTTCCCGCACCTGGTCCGGTATGAATAAAATCTCAAACGGGGTAACGTCCAGGCCAGAAGGTGGCGAATTTTTCTTAGCCGCATCCATGAGCTTCCGAATGGGCTCTTTGAAATCGGTGCTGTTGGGCTGATACGGAACGCTTGCCAGCAGGCTGAAGCCCTGGTCTCGAAGGACGTCAGAGAAAATTTTGGATAGCCTCTGCCCGTACCGATCATTAGGATAAAGCGTGGCATACTTGGTATAGCCCATCTTTTCCCGGCAGAAACTCACCAAGGTTTCCACCAAATCCCGATTATCAAGAAAAACATGAAGCACGTAGGGATTACTGGAAGCTTCCTCATCCTTCTGAGACAACGCCAAAAGCGGCATATTCCAGTTGTTGGCCGAGGGAAATACGGCCTTTGCAGACTTGACACCCAAAGGACCGATAATAGCCAAGACCCCTTCGTTCTTAGCAAGATCCTCGAACGACTTCTTAGCCATTTCGGGTTCTGCCCGTGTGTCCCTGATGACCACCTGAATTTGTTGATCCGGATGGGCTTGGTTCCATTCTGCTTCCGCCAGTGTGATTCCCCTTAAAACACTGCTGCCATAGTGCCGATACGGCCCATTCAAAGGTATCAAACATCCAATGCGATCCGCATGCAGAGGGAGGCTCACCCCGGAAGGCACCCCCCGTAAACTGGCCTGAATTTCCATCGCCAGTGGATGCGTCGGATTTTGCTGCAATAAAGAATACAAAACCTGGCGATTGCTGTCCGTAGGGTCTCTTTCCAATCGAATCCGAGCCGTGCGATAATCCAAAAATAACCGCATGAACGCGTTCGGATTTGTTTGCAGTAATCTGTTGATGGACGTTTCATCAGCCTGATTCAGCAGGCCGACGGTGGCTTCTGTGAGCATCTTCCTGTGCTGTTCCGTTGTTGCAGCATTGAAACCTTGCTGCGCCCAATCAAAGCCTTTATCAACGTCGCGTTTGTCCTTGGCAATATCGATCATTAATTGAGCCAGCTGGACTCTAACTTCTGGATTGTGTGGAGAAGATTCCACCAAGTCCCCGGCTTCTCGTTCCGCTCGTTTTTTCTCCCCTTTCGCCCATAGCACTCGCAATTGACCAACCCTGGCAAGATCAACATTCTCCCACTGGGGGTACGCGTAAATCACATAATCAAAATACTGCAGGGCACGATCCATCTGCCCCGCCTGCATATAGGCGGCACCCAACTGGTAGAATGAATCTGCAGCGATCGCATTGTTGGGGTAGGATTGGGCAATTTGTTCCCATGAAGCCATGGCCGCCCGCAGGTTGCCTTGCTTCTGTTGCTTGGCGGCCTGATCCCAGAGGGCCTTTGCTTGTGGAGGCGGGGGCTGGTGAAGCTGGCTACGGGGAATTAAAGCGGGACCACTGCGTTGAACAGTCGAACAGTTGACGACAAGAGCAATAACCGGCAATATTGCAAGCCAACAGCCATATTTTTTCATAGAAAGCCTCTTGCAGGGCGATCAAACAGCCGTGAAATGACCTCGGGAGAAACTGCACGAATTTTTACTATACCTTAAAAAACTATTAAGGGCACATGAAAATTCTCATGCACCCTCAATGTTGTTCACATCCCGTTTCGTGAGCACAGATCGTCACTGCCATCCGGTCGCCCAATACTTGACCGCCACATCCGGGCACGTGCACAGGCGGTTTGCACCTGCTCCATTCCCTGACTCCCATAGCTGCCGTGGGCACTGTGTTCCAATGGCCGTCAGCCAAGGGCAAAACTGCCGGGATTATTGTTCTTTGTTCTCTTTCACCTCTTCGAAATCTGCATCCACCACATCATCATCGGCACTTCCCTGGGTTCCAGATCCAGCCTGACCTGCAGCGCCTTCTGCAGCACCTGCACCTGACTGTTCAGCCGCCCGTTTGTAAGCTTCTTCGGCAACTTTGTGAGAAATTTGCATCAATTGATCCATCTCCTGTTTGATCAATTGCTGATCCTCACCTTCCATCGCCTTCCTGACCTTCTCGATCTGTGCCTCAATGTCCTGACGGGTTTTGGCATCGAGCTTGTCACCCATGTCCCGCATGGTGCGCTCTGTGCTATAAATGAGGCTGTCCGCCTGATTGCGTGCTTCCACCAGATCTCTCTTCTTGCGGTCCTCTTCGGCGTGCGTCTCAGCTTCTCTAACCAGATTGTTGATCTCTTCCTCGGAAAGCCCGCTGGAAGCCGTTATTTGGATGGATTGTTCCTTTTGTGTCGCCAGATCCTTTGCCGACACGTGAACAATGCCGTTGGCATCGATGTCAAAGGTCACCTCGATCTGGGGGACACCGCGTGGAGCCGGCGGAATGCCGACCAGTTCAAAACGACCCAGAGTCTTGTTGTTTGCGGCCATTTCGCGTTCGCCTTGCAGCACATGGATGGAAACCGCCGTTTGGTTGTCGGCCGCGGTGGAAAAAATCTGGCTTTTGCGGGTGGGAATGGTGGTGTTCCGCTCAATGAGCTTGGTCATTACGCCGCCCAGGGTCTCAATGCCCAGAGAAAGGGGCGTCACATCCAGCAACAGGACGTCTTTCACATCACCCTTCAGAACTCCCGCCTGAATGGCAGCACCAATGGCCACCACTTCATCGGGATTCACCCCCTTGTGCGGCTCCTTGCCAAAAAATTCCTGTACTTTTTGCTGCACTCTAGGCATCCGGGTCATGCCTCCCACCAAGATCACCTCATCGATGTCCTTGCGGCTCAGCCCCGCATCCCGCAGGGCATGGTCCATAGGGGCTACGAGGCGATCGATGAGGTCCTCCACAAGCGATTCAAACTTCGCTCGGGTCAGTTTGATGTTCATATGTTTGGGGCCGGATGCATCGGCCGTGATAAACGGCAGGTTGATCTCCGTCTCCATGGTTGTGGAGAGCTCGATTTTGGCCTTTTCGGCGCCTTCCTTGAGCCGCTGTAAGGCCATTTTGTCATTGCGCAAATCAATTCCGTAATCCTTCTTGAACTCGTTAGCCAGCCAGTCAATGACGCGCTGATCAAAATCTTCTCCGCCCAGGTGTGTATCCCCATTGGTCGCCTTCACCTCGAACACACCCTCGCCGATTTCAAGAATAGAAATGTCGTACGTACCGCCGCCCAAATCGAATACCGCTATCTTCTCGTCCTTCTTCTTATCGAGTCCATAGGCGAGCGAAGCCGCCGTCGGTTCATTGATTATTCTCAGAACATTCAGGCCGGCAATCTTACCCGCATCCTTGGTAGCCTGACGCTGGCTGTCGTTGAAGTAGGCCGGTACGGTAATAACCGCCTCGCTTACTTTTTCGCCCAGATAATCTTCGGCTGTCTGTTTCATTTTTGTCAAAATGTAGGCGGAGATCTCTGTGGGGCTGTAGTCTCGGCCCCGTGCCTGAATATGGACATCGCCGTTGGACGCCTTCACTATCTTATAGGGCAGGATTTTTACATCGTTTTGCACCACTTCGGAGTCAAACTTGCGGCCGATAAGGCGCTTAACGGCAAAAATCGTGTTCTCAGGATTGGTTATTGCCTGCCGTTTGGCAACCTGTCCTACGAGACGTTCACCACTTTCGGTAAAAGCTACCATGGAAGGCGTTGTCCGCCCCCCTTCGGAGTTGGTCAGAACTTTTGCCTCTTTCCCTTCCATAATGGCAACTACCGAATTAGTAGTCCCCAAATCAATGCCGATGACTTTACTCATGCGAATTGCCTCCTTGGATAATTTATAGGTACTTCAAAGCTAAATCTTGGAAGTGAATTTTTCCATAGATGCTTGGATTTTCTTTGATCCAAAGCGCCTCACTGGCCTCGGTCGGCAGCTTTGGAAACCACCACCATTGCAGGTCGCAGCAATCGATCGTTCAATCTATATCCCTTCTGCAGTTCCTGCAGCACAACATTTTCCGGTTCGTCGGCCGCTTCTTGCTGCATGACCGCTTCATGAAGGTTTGGGTCAAAAGTTTCACCCACCGATTCAAAGGGCTTACAACCGAATTTGGCAAGGCTGTCCAAGAGCCCCTTATGAATCATGCGTATGCCTTCGAGCAAGCTGTCTGCTTCGGTTCCACTTTCAGCGTGTTGTATGGCGCGTTCGAAATTGTCGAGCACCCCCAACAATTCACGCATCAGGCTTTCATTGGCAAAGCAGATCCCTTCAGATTTCTCGCGTTCGAGCCGTTTACGGGTGTTTTCCATTTCCGCTGCAAGCCGTAAAATTCGGTCCTGCAGCTTAACGACTTCTTCTTCCTTTTCATGCAAGAGTTGTTCACACTCTTTTTCTGCGCTGTCCGATTCTGCGGGCGTATCCGTCCCCTCGTCACTCTCCCAGTCCACATCAGAATCCAAATGCTCTTTCTCCTTTTGTTCCTCGGACATCTATATCAAGCCTCCCTCCGGGTAGCCTCAACGTGATCGCACTGCGTTTTGCAGATCATACTGCCACCCGGGCGATCTATTCTTCAACGGGTTCCTCCAGAAGCTCACTCAGTAAATCGGCGGTGAATTCCACCACTGGAATGATTTTCGAATAATCCATTCTCAGCGGGCCAATAACACCCAGCGCACCAAGCAAAGTGTCGCCCCTGCGGTATGGAGATGAGATCAGTCCTATTTCATGCAGTTCCTTCAATTCCATTTCGGGACCCAGGATTATTTGTACACCTTCCGACACATTGAGGGTCATGTCCAACAGTCTGATGATCCTGGACTTGTCTTCAAAAGCCTCGAGGATGCGCCTCAACCGCTGGACGTCGGTGAATTCCGGACTATTGAGCAGATTGATTTGTCCTTCGATGTAGATATCGCTGTTTTCAAAGCCGGCCTGGAAGACCTGTTGCGTCATTGCCAGAGCGCGTGAGTATAATTCATCAAACAGCACTTTCTCCTTGTGCATCTCGTTGAGCACTCGCTTTTTGACTTCCCCGAGAGGTATGTCTTCGAGCAGTTCGTTCAAATATCGACTGAATTTGTCCAGCTCATCCTGCGAAATATCCTCATCCCAGTGGAGGGTGTAGTGCTGCACCAGGCCAGACCTGGAAATGAGTATCACCAAGATTTGGCGCACTCTTATTCGAATGAATTCGATGTGCTTGAATCTTGTTAATGCAAGCCTCGGCCAAAGCACCACTGCCGCCTGCTTGCAGAATTTGGACAAAACATGTGAGGTTTTGCGCAGCAACTCCTTGAAATCTCTTGTACTTTCCTGAAAAGCCCGGCGAATGAGGGCGCGCTCCTTGCTCTCCAGTTTCTTGAACTCGGCGATCGAGTCCAGGTAGAAACGCAGTCCTTTTTCAGTAGGCACACGACCCGCCGAAGTGTGCGGCTGATAGAGCAGTCCCATCTCCTCCAAATCGGCCATGACGTTACGGATGGTCGCAGAACTTACGTTCAAACCGTGTCGTTTGGAAATTACCCGCGAACCTACCTGTTCACCGGTTTTGATATAATCATTGACAACGGCCTCAAGAACTTTTTGGTCGCGTTCGCTGAGCTCCATCCGAAGAAATTCTCCTCCCATTTATCAGCACTCATTTCCCTTGAGTGCTAGCGTAACTTAGCGCTGACCCCGCTCTTTGTCAAGTCGATGAGGAGAAATTAAAGGGCCTCGCAGCCAAAAAATTCAGTTTTCAGACACCATGTCAAAGTCTTCAAAATATTTAATAAAGTCCTGTGAAAGCCGAAACCCCGCCATGCGCATGCCACTCTCTGACTGGTTGTGGAAAATGAGGATCAGGCGCAGATTATCCTTGGGATCTTTTTCAACGCGGCCGATTTCCCCCAGTTGTTCAATGAGCGCATTCTTATCGGTAGTGGGTTTCAGTTGAATCCACATCTTTTTCATCGTTCATCTCCTCTTCACATGGATCCTTGACTCAATCCTATCCAAAATCCATTTTATTCAGTGAAATTAAGGCATAACTTCACCCTGGCAAGAGTTTCGATCCTGCTTAGCATGAACTCCGACAAAGAACAAGCAATACCGCAATACCGCATGTGCTCCAACGACCGTGCCTCAACGGATGAACCGGGTGCCAAGGGGCCCGAGCTTGCGCAAAAAGGGCCTTATCAGCGCAGGTAGAAAATAGCCTGCCAAAGCGAGAAAAATAATAGAGAACATCAAGCCGCTGGCTGCGATGGTATACAAGGCTTCCAAATACGGATGATTGTGCCAATGGGGAATTCGCAAAGTCGCCAGAAACGTTGCAGGGCCGCAGGCGACAACAGAAACGATGGCCACTTTCACCACAATCTCACCCAGACCGGCGAAAGATTCTCCTCCAAAACGATACAACCACCACAGAAACAGAGCCGCCGTGTAGAGAGCGACGGAAATTGCACTGGCCAGGGCTACGCCGACGGCCTGGTAGTGTTGGGTAAGGACATAATAAACGGGGAGCGAAATCAACATAACGATGGTTCCAAGAATAGCCGGTGTGAGAGTGTCCTGACAGGCATAGAACCCGCGTCCAAGAACCTGCTGAAAACCCCAGCAGAAGACTGCCGCAAGAAGGATTTGCAGCAGCAGGGCGGTCTGTTCAGTGTCTTGCCAGCCAAAATGACCCTGCTGAAATATCAAGGTGATGGTGGGCCTGGCCACGACCATCATCCACAAAGAAACGGGGATAAGCAATGTCAGGACACTTTTCAAAGCCTCGTTCAGCGTCTTGTGAAACTGGGTAAAATTTTTCTTGGAAAATAGATCGGCCAAGAAGGGGAAGGAAGCGACACCCGCTGCCTGAGCCACCACTCCCACCGGCACCAGCATAATGCGGCGCGCATAGCTGAGCCAGCTTATGGCTCCCACTCCGGCGAGCGACCCAAACACCCGGACAAGTTGCTCGTCCAGCACCACGATGGACTGCCCCAGCATCAGGGGCAGTGCCAACACGATGAAACGCTTAAGACCGGGATGGTACAGGGAAAATCGGAGTCGCAGTCCGCCTCCCCAACGCACCGCCAGGTAGGGCAACAGCAGGTTGCCCAGTAAGGCTCCCGCCAGTACTCCCCAACAGAATCCTACGATTCCCCAGCCGTGTAGCAAAACACCGCCGGCGATGATGGACAAATTGTAGATGAGGGGAGTCAACGCGGGCACGGTAAATTGCTTCCTGAGATATAATACGGCCGAAAGGCATGAGCCCAACAGGAAACAGATTTGCGCGGGCAAGATAATGCGCAGGAACCAGGCGAGGCGTGTCAGATCCTCCTCCTGCAGGCCGGGAGCGGCAATATGAGCCAGTTGCGGAGCCAATATCATGGCCACTCCGGTGAGGACCGAAATGATCAACCCGATCCAGGTAAAGACCGTCGAAAAAAAGTGCCACCCATCCTGTTCATTATGGTCGAAATAATCGGCAAGGAGGGGTATCAAGGTGATGGAAAAGTAAGCACCAGCCAATAGATAATTGATGAAGTCGGGGATGACGAACGCCGCGAAATAGAGGTCGGATTGATTGCTGGCACCGAAAAAATATGAAATGGTCTTGTCCCGAATCAATCCCATGAAACGCGATACGAGGATGCTTGCCCCCATGATGAAAGCGGCCCATCCCATCTGCACTCTTCTGTTCCAAAAACCACTCACGGAATCAAGTCTTTCCCGTCTATTGCCGGTTTAGTTTTGCCCTTGCTAAGACAAGCAAACTTTGTTACATAGTCTGCGTTTGAACGTTGCGCCCATAGCTCAGCTGGATAGAGTGCCGGACTACGAATCCGTAGGTCGGAGGTTCGAATCCTCCTGGGCGCACCAGAAAAGGCAAGGGGTTTGCTGAAATCGGCAAGCCCCTTTTTTATTTATTTATTGCCAAGCACCATGTGAGATCACCATACTCATTCTCCGCTTCTTCCATCAAAATACCTCCTTCCGCCGATTTTCACCGGCGCTCATTGTAGCAAAAAGCTTCTCATGATCCAAAGCCGAAGTCCCCGGAGTCAGCATGGGGCTCACCTTTTTGGGTTCATTACAGCAATGGCATTCACCGAAGCACGTCTATGCAAGTCCCAGCAATTGGCTCCTATCTGTATTCGTCTCAGAGCTTGCCCGAGAATTGAGTCGCATGGAAGGGCCATTTTGGGGACCGTTCAGCAATTGAAAAAACGTGGGAAAACACAGTAGAATGAGTTAATGTGAATGTTAAAGAATTATCAGAGTGATTCAATCAGCATAGCAGGTTTCGGACTGACGTGCGCCATAACCGCCCTCGCTGACAGGGGCAGCGGGCAAAGAAGATGCACCAATGATACCATGAACCATGAATTGCGACTCGCCAACGACTATGTTCATCATACCGACTGCCACATTTTTTTGACCGGCAAGGCGGGAACCGGAAAGACCACCTTTTTGCACAGCATCAAAAAGAGCTGCGCTAAGGCTTTGATCGTGACCGCCCCGACCGGGGTAGCAGCCATCAACGCCGGGGGCGTAACACTCCATTCTTTTTTCCAACTGCCCTTCGGCCCCTTCATCCCCGGCAGTGAAGAACACGAGGCCAATCGAGGACGTCTGCACCGCTTCAGTAAGGAAAAAAAGCGCATTATTCAGGGACTCGATTTGCTGATGATTGACGAAGTGAGCATGGTGCGGGCCGACGTGCTTGATGCAGTGGATGCCGTCTTGCGGCGTCAGCGCCGCGACAACCGGCCTTTCGGGGGGCTGCAGCTGCTGATGATCGGAGACCTGCATCAACTTTCCCCGGTGGCCGCGCGGCAAGAGTGGCAACTGCTGGCGCGATATTATGAATCACCCTATTTTTTCAGCAGTCATGCCCTCTCCCGGGTAGAGCTGATCACCATTGAACTGAAGCATGTTTATCGGCAGACGGACGAGGGCTTCATCCGAGTCCTGAATTGCGTGCGCGAAAACCGCCTGGATAGATCCGCCGTCGCTGACCTGAACCGGCGGTACATTCCCAACTTTATGCCGAAGGAAGATCAGGGCTACATCACCCTGACTACCCACAACGCCACGGCCGACGGCATCAACCGCAGCCGGCTGCGCGCCTTGCAGAAAACAGAGAGGTGTTTCAACGCGGAGATTGCGGGCGATTTCCCCGAATATAACTATCCAGCCCCAGCCACCCTGCGGCTCAAGGAGGGTGCGCAGGTGATGTTTCTGCGCAACGATCTTTCCATCAGAAAACGCTATTTCAACGGGAAAATAGGCAGAATAAAGAAGATCTCAGGATCAACAATCCTTGTCGTATGCCCGGAAGATAATGATGACATCGAGGTTGAACCGGTAGAATGGAAAAATATCAAATATGCGGTGAATCCCGAAAGTAAGGCGATTGAAGAAGAGGTCATCGGCACATTCAAACAGTATCCACTCAAGCTGGCGTGGGCCATTACCATTCACAAGAGTCAGGGACTGACCTTCGACAAGGCCGTAATCGACGTCCAGGCCGCCTTCGCCCACGGCCAGGTGTATGTGGCTTTGAGCCGCTGCCGCACTCTTGACGGCCTGGTGCTGACCACCCCTGTCCCAACCCATGGCGTGCAAACCGATGAAGCCATCCTCCACTTTGATTCCCAAACCGGTCAAAACCCACCATCCGAAAGTTGTTTGTTGGCGGCCAAAATAAATTATCAGCAGCGGTTGCTATTAGATTGTTTTGATTTTGAGCGGCTGCAAAGCCGTCTCAACCGACTGACCGGACTATTGCTGAGTCATACCCGTGTGGTCCGCATGGGCGGTCCCGTCGATATCGCCCGATTGCGGCAGACTTGCGAACAGACAATCCTGGCTGTGGGTGAAAAATTCAAACGCCAGCTGCACGCCAGTTTTCCTGAAGGCACCCTGCCGGAAACGGATGCCTACGTATTGGAACGGATCGTCAAGGCTTCGGCCTGGTTTCAGGAGCAGTTTAAACTGCTGTTCGAAGACTTGGCGGGAAACCTACCCGTGGAAACGGACAACCGCGAACTCCGCAGGAAAGTGAAGAATGCCATAGAGGATCTACAAAACGAAATTGCTGTCAAGTTGGCCGGCATAAGAGCCTGTGAGAACGGTTTTTCTCCGGCAGGTTATCTGCGCGCCGTAGCCACTGCCGCAATGGATGTCATGGCTGGTAAGCCAAGCAAACGTCGGACTTCTCAGGACTATACTGCGAAAGGCATCGAGCATCCCGAGCTTTTCCAAGACCTCAAGAACTGGCGAACGCGCAAGGCGAGAGAGGAAGGGGTCGCTCCCTTTCACATAGTGCATCAACGGGTACTGATTCAAATCGCAGATTTTTTGCCCAACAACACAGCCGACCTCGGAGCAATCAAGGGGATCGGGAAAAAAACCATCGCCAAGTACGGCCAGGAACTGATTTCGCTGACGGCGGCCTACCGCAATAAACACGGCATCCAGCGGATGACCCCGGCAACGCCCGGGTCGGGATCGAAGCAAGATTCGCGGACAGACAAAAATCTAGCGGTTTCGGACAGCAAACAAATCAGCTTCGACCTGTTCAACAAAGGCATGACGATCGATCACATCGCACAGGAAAGGGGCCTGGCCCTATCCACCATCGAAGGGCATCTGTGTTTTTTTGTGGAAAGGGGTCAATTGGATATCAGCAAAGTGTTGACCGCCGAAAAGCAACGCGTCATCGAAAAGCAGTTGGGTACCGCCAATTCTCTCAGCCAAATCAAGCACGCCCTGGGAGACGGCTATTCCTATGGCGAAATCAGGCTCGTGCTGGCCCACCGCAAACACCAGGCGCAGAAATAAAACCTGTGAATCCTCTGGTAACGATCGCAAAATGCATCAAACTTCGTTAGTACATGATTAAGGCGAACGCCGGAATGCTGAGTTTTGGGGAGTTTCCAACCCCCCGTGGACATGACGGAATTGCGCCGGAGGGACGTTAACGGGTAAGCTTTTGACCTCACTGAACTTGTATTGTATAAACCTATTTACAGTCCTATCGTCGGTTCGTGAATACTTGAATTGAGCGATTCGGTTTATAAGTGAGCATTATGCCGAGGAAATACCGCCAGGGCGACGCGCATCCAGAGGGTTCTTCCTGCCACCTGGATTGGGTCTTTTGGCCGAATGGCGCTTGCTCATCCGTGCGGCAGGGATTGCCTAATTTCGGGCAGAGTACATGAAGCGTCAAAAAGTAAGACCACTTTTTGCAACAGAGGAGGACCCGATTCATGGGGTCAACAGATGATCGCCAAAGGGCCATTGATATGGCCATGTCACAGATTGAACGCCTGTGTGGAAAAGGTTCCATAATGCGTTTGGGTGAGGGCTCCCAAGATGCTAAGGTGCCAGTCATTTCGACCGGCTGCCTGTCACTCGATTTGGCACTGGGAATCGGAGGCGTGGCACGTGGTCGCATTGTCGAAATTTTCGGGCCGGAATCCTCGGGAAAAACCACTCTCGCCTTGCACATTCTCGCACAAGCGCAGAAGCTGGGAGGTCTGGCCAGCTTCATCGATGCCGAGCATGCCCTGGATATTCACTATGCGCGCAAACTGGGCGTCAAAGTAGAAGATTTACTGGTCAGTCAGCCCGATTATGGCGAACAAGCACTTGAAATCGCGGAAATTTTGGTGCGCAGTAATGCCATAGATGTGATCGTGATCGACTCGGTGGCAGCCTTGGTCCCCAAGGCAGAAATCGAAGGAGAGATGGGAGATCCCCATGTCGGTCTCCAGGCGAGACTGATGAGCCAGGCGTTGCGTAAGCTGGTTTCAGCTATCAGCAAATCCAAGACATGCGTCATCTTCATCAATCAGATCCGAATGAAGATCGGTACGTTATACGGATCGCCGGAAACCACCACCGGGGGCAATGCGCTAAAATTTTACGCGACTATGCGACTGGACATTCGAAGAATCGGACCCATCAAGGAAGGTCAGGATATCATAGGCAATCGCACCCGCGTCAAAATCGTCAAGAACAAGATTGCACCGCCTTTTAAGGAAGTCGAATTTGACATCATATACGGTCGCGGGATTTCCCGCGAAGGCGATGTGCTGGATCTTGCAGTGTTGGCAAACGTCATCGATAAGGCGGGAACCTGGTATTCCTATAACGGTGAGAGGCTGGGGCAGGGTCGCGAAAACGTAAAGAACTTCCTGCGCGACCATCCCGACCTGCTTACGGAGATCGAAGAGAAAGTACGCCAAATTCACGACCCGAGTATACTCGAAAATGCGGCAGAAGCAGTAACTGCAGAGTAGGCAGAGCGTTGCAGACCCAACAAGGAGACTCCCTTCATGAAAGCCAGCGAAATTCGGAAGGCATTTCTGGAATTTTTTCGACAAAGAGACCACTCTATAGTCAAGAGCTCGTCGCTCATTCCTCACGACGATCCGACCTTGCTTTTTACCAATGCGGGCATGGTTCAGTTTAAAAGGTGCTTTCTGGGAGAAGACCGGCGGCCATACTCGCGAGCGACCACCAGTCAAAAATGCATGCGGGCCGGCGGCAAGCACAATGACCTGGAAAACGTTGGGCGCACCGCCAGACATCATACCTTTTTTGAAATGCTTGGGAATTTCTCGTTTGGCGACTATTTTAAAGAACAT
>FWPV01006364.1_pt1 | contig 22615 bp, 23 predicted proteins | sample 2228371 | NCBI WGS metagenome assembly FWPV01 (sample SAMEA103939776, study PRJEB20133) | metagenome | reverse complement strand
TTTTTTTATGGAGGTCACATTTCTGTTTTTTTTTTTTAGATTTTTTTTGATGATATATATTTTAAACATAGCTTTTATATTATATCACCACCGATCGTAATCCGACAAGCAGACTATTTTTTAAGGAGATTTAACTATGACGGAAAAGCTGATAATAATCGGTTCGGGGCCTGCGGGCCTGACGGCCGCGATATATTCCGGACGCGCCGGTTTAAATCCTCTTCTTTTCGAAGGGTTTCAGGAAGGCGGGATCCCGGGAGGGCAACTCATGATCACCAATTTGGTGGAAAACTTCCCCGGTTTCCCGGAAGGTATTATGGGGCCCAAACTTATGGAAAATATGCGCACTCAGGCTGTGAAACACGGCACTCGCATGATAATGGAAGACATTGCCGAAATCGACCTGCTTAAATATCCGTTTACAATTAATACTTCAGGCGGCGATGTTTATACCGCCGAAGCACTCATAATAGCCACCGGCGCAACGGCACGCAGACTTCCTCTCGAATCGGAAAAGAGACTATGGGGAAAAGGAGTCTCCGCATGCGCAGTATGCGACGGAGCATTGCCTGCTTTCAGAAACAGGGAACTTGCGGTTATCGGCGGCGGAGACACGGCTATCGAAGAAGCTCTTCATCTCACCCAGTTCGCGTCAAAGGTATACCTTATTCACCGTCGTGACGCCTTACGCGCAAGCAGTATAATGCAAAAACGGATAATGAACCATCCGAAAATAGAAATTCTATGGAATAAAATCGTCGAAGAGTTTTGCGGCGATCAGAAACTGTATTCTATAAAAATTAAGGATACGGTAAGCGGTGTGATATCGGAACTGCAGGTAGCAGGAGCATTCGAAGCAATCGGACATATTCCCAATACCGGCTTTCTGAAAGGACAGATCGATCTGGACGAGAAAGGATATATCAAATGTCTGCCGGATTCAACCCGTACTAGTATTAATGGAGTCTTTGCCGCCGGCGACGTGAAAGACCCGACCTACCGCCAGGCAATTACTGCCGCGGCAAGCGGCTGCATGGCCGCCATCGAAGCTCAGCACTGGCTCGAGGGGAAACAATAGGAGTGATAACGGTTTTTCAGCTGTTTTTTCACCACGGAGAACACGGAGAGCACGGAGTAGATCACTTCTGTCAACCATTCTCGCCTCCACGAACCTATTTCTCTAATGGAAAAGACCACGAAGGTTTTATGAAATACTCATAATTTTTTTGATTTTTATTTTGTAAATATGGTTTAAATGTCAGAAAATATTTTTTCTCCGTGCTCTCAGTGTCTCCGTGGTGAAAAAAATCAGAAAATATGGCAATTGATAATCAAACGTGTTTCTCTGAGGCGTTTTTTCTCTGCGACTTCGGCGTTTCTCGACGTTCTCTGCGTTTTATTATTATTGATATGAATATATGAATGATTTATATGAATTAAGAAATATGGGTTAATAAAACGGATACTACAATATTAATTTCAAAATTGTAGCCATTACGAAAATCGTAACAACGACAACCGTCGCTATTGCTGCAAAATGCTTTCGTCGAAGACCAGAATCGTGATTGTTTTTAAATTGTAAAGTAGGCATACACAATGAACCGTTCGAAGAATCTTCGGTTTTAGAGACTTCTTCTTCCTTATTATATTCTCGAAGCATATCTGCAGTGCAGATTACAGTTTCATCGAATTCGGTTTCCGGCGGCAGAGTGTATATCTCTTCTATTGCCGGAGCTTGTTTTCTAACGTCAAGCCCTCTCTTGTTTGGCATGGAACCGCTTTTCCCAATCGATTCTTCTTTTACATTGGATTGAGGCACATATTCATGTCCCTTTTCAACAGAAAAGATCTTGGTTTCCGGAGGAAAGTCGTCGGTTGTTTCCACCGATGGAGAAGCATCAGGAGAAACGTCGGAAAGGGTTTCAATGGAAAGCGAAACAGTCTCCTCAGGCAATTCGGTTTCGAAAGAAATCTGCCTTGTCTCTTCCGGTACAAGAGATTCCATCTCAACAGCTTCTTTGTCGGCAACGGCGGTCTGATCATATGTCGAAATATGGTTCGTCATTTCTGCTCCCTTTGTTCTACCGGCAATGTCGCTCATTTTTACCCATAAACCGTTTTGAAGAATCTCCCCCTTTTCAAGATGATTAAGAAACTCTTTTTCTTTACGGATTTTTTCGGCAATAGGAATCCACTTTCCGTGTTCATCAAGAACCATTCCTTTACAGACAAGTTCCTCTATTTTTTTTATCGGCGACTTCATAGTCTTTTTATTTTTTTAGAAGAAGGAAATGCTGTCAGGATCCACAAGTAAAAGTCCGCTCTTCTTCTGTTTCCGCTGAACGGGAGGCGGCGGTGGCGGAGTAGATTGGATCTGTTTTGATCGTAAACTTGCAGGTTTCTTAGAGACTTCGGGGGGCGGCGGAAGGGTTTTAGAAGATGTAGGGAGCAGCGGAGAGGATTTGATTGCCGATTTTTCTTCCACCGCTCTTCCTTTGAATTCCATGAATTTCAATTCACTCTCTGTAGGTTTCTGGTCTGGATTTAATTGAAAAAATGTAACATACTCTTTTCGAGCCTCATCGAATCGGTTCTGTTTAAGATATATTATAGCCGAAAGCTTCCACGGAAGAATATTGCCCTTGTAAAGATCTTTAAGTTCCGAAAGCTGTTTTATAGCGTCATCGTATTCCTCATTAGAAATTTTGCTTATAGCGTTGAGCGACAGAGAGAGAATTTTTTTGTTTTCTTCTATTCTTTTGACCAAAGACCTGTAGAAAATGCCTGACGCCGCAAAAGCCATCCCGGCTGCAGCTAAAGAAATAAAGATTAAAAGTAAAAGATAAAAGTTTTGATTGCGGGCGTTTAAGGCTGATTGCAGACCGGCGGCAACCTCCTCTGCCTTTATTTTCTGGAGTTGGATCACCGCATAGCCGCACTCATTCGAATCGGAAAACTCTTTTATCAACCTTTGATAATAGGATACGGCGGCCTCCGGTCGGTTTTCAATATAGTGTAAACGGTATGCTTTTTCGTAAAGTTCCAACGGAGTGGATTCCATATATACTCCTCAAATATCACTATAATAAAGAATTTTTCCCGATTATTCGCTTAATTAAAAATAAGTCCCTAATGTTCCCTGCCGTTAAATAATACGTGTAAAAAAACAAATCAGTAGCCTTTTTTTATGTTTTTAAGCAATGATTTTATTTGTCGATTCGTCAAGTTTTTTTCTTGTATGGGTGCGGGGGTGTATCTTTCGCACACGAAAGTCTGTTCCCCGCCGAAGGAGACCACTCCTAACGCGCCGCCGCTGCGTTTCCCTTTGAATGTAGAACATGTCTGCCTGATTTTACAATTAAAGCACGATGCCCCCTTATCCCCTTTTCCGTCTGCGGCGTTCTTACGTACATCCCTACGGTTTATAAGTTCGGCGTCTGCCATGGCCCTGTTCTTGGCTACGAATTTGTCATGGTCATATGAAAAATTCATAAAGCATCATCTCCGCTTTGAAAATACAATATTTAATTTATCATAATAAGACACTTATTCTACTTAAAATAATTATTTTTAATCGTTATTAAAATAATCAAAACCAACGGAAAAAACTAATTTAGTTGTCGTTCCATGTAAGTGGAAAATGTTGGAATTGTCGTTAATAAAAATATTAGTATATGTCTATTTGTGCTGGACAAAGCGTATGAAAAGATAATTCCCCTCTGTTATAGGACATTTGCAAATATTTTCTTGCCAGAAGTTATTTTTGGTTGTATATTAATAAAGTGTAAAGAGGTTGTGAAAGGGTAAATTGATTTTTAATAACAATACAGTTGCGAGTGTCCAATAATAATGATTTTAGCCATGCAAATATCGCATAACCTAACAATCAACCTTGCTTTTAGAGAGGAGTAGGCGTAGTATGGCACGTATCAGTAAAGCTCAACTCATCAAACTACAAAAGAAGTTGAAAACCGATGCGGCAATAGGCGAACAGTTCGGGATTACACGTCAGGCGGTTCATCAGCTTCGCAAAAAGTACGGTATCGAATCGTCGCTCGCCGACAATCCGAAGCGTAATGCCGAAATTGTAAGTTTATACGAAAAGGGCGTATCGGGAACGGCTCTGGCCAAAAAATATAAACTGTCTATTTCCCAAACGTACAGAATCATCAATGAAATTAAAAAGAAAAACAAGAAATCCTCCAAAACCGTAAAAAAGGCCCCTAAGAAAAAAGCAAAAAAGTAGTTTTATGAGCTGAGTAAACAGGGGATTTGCGATTGAGATCGCAAATCCCCTTTTTATTTCGGCGATTGTATCGATAGAATCAGAAATCCTATAAGGATATATATAAATATCACTTCCTGATACCATTATGAATTCAAAATACGATTGTATTGACAAAAGCAACAGCGATGCGAAAGACTTTTCAATAGGCAAGTCTTTATCCGTCGCCACGTTGATTATGATGGGATCTGTGCTTCTGAGCAGGGTGTTCGGGATAGTAAGAGAGATGGTACTTGCAAGGTATGGCGGGACGTCGTTTGAAATGGACGCGTACGTTACGGCGTTTATTTTGCCGGAACTGCTTAATCACTTTCTCGCCGGCGGATTTCTGTCGATCACCTTCATCCCGATCTTTCAACGACACCTTATTGATAATAGGCAAGACAAAGCATGGGAATCGTTTTCAAACCTTATCTGCATAGGCACGATCTTTTTTATAATCCTTGTGCCTGCCCTGTTCTTTTTCACTCCTGAGATACTAACCCTGCTCGGGCCACATATAAAAAAGCCTGCGAATTTCCTACTTACAGTAAAATTGACTAGGATTATCCTTCCCGCTCAGCTTTTTTTCTACTGGGGAGCTTTTCTTAGCGCAGTACAAATGACGCATAAGCATTTTTTCTTCCCAGCCTTGGCCCCTGTCGGCTATAACGGAGGTATAATAATCGGCGGACTCGTTCTTGGGCCGCGATTAGGAATAGAAGGGTTTGCGTGGGGGGTTTTAGTGGGTGCAATATTCGGCAATTTTCTTTTGCAGCTGCCCGGCGCAATAAAGTGCGGTATGAGATTCGGTTTTCGTTGCAATCCTTTTGATCCCGACGTCGCCCTTTATATAAGAAAAACCCTGCCGCTTATCCTCGGTCTCGGGATGACCTTCTCCAATGAAATATTTTTCCGTTTTTTCGGTTCTTTTCTTTCTGAAGGTGCGACCTCGAGCGTTAATTACGCTTTTCGGACCACAATGATGATGGTTGCCGTATTCGGTCAGGCATCAGGGGCGGCCTTTTACCCTTTTCTTACACAGTTGGCTGCAGAAAAAAGGTTTACAGAAATGGTACAGTTGCTTGACGCCGTAGTAAGAAAAATCGCTCTTTACATTATTCCATTGTCTACAGCTCTAATAATAACCGCCAGACCCGTAATCTCTATATTGTTCGAGCGCGGCCGTTTTAATACGCAATCAACCATCGAAACAGCGTCGGTTTTTTCCATTTATGCGGCCGGTTGCTTTGCTTTTAGTGTGTCTATGATAATTGCGAGATCATTCTATGCGCTTCAGAATACGATTCTTCCTATGGCGGTAAGTACCTCGACGGCACTGATTTCCATTCCGATGTATTACTTATTGAGCACGATTTTCGGGGCACGCGGCATCGCCGTTTCGGCGGTTACAGGCATAACGATGCAATTCGCCGTACTTTACTTTATATGGTCCCGAAGATTCGGTTCTCTCGAGCGTCTTTTCGGCGAGGTTTTCTTTTTTATAAAGATTATTCTCATATCACTGCTCTCGGCACTGCCTGCGGTTATTATACGACAATATATGGTTCCTCTTTGTAATTTTAAGAATCCACTTATACACAACGGATGCGCTGTAATCTTAATAACAATACCGATGCTTTTGATCGTTTTTCTTCTTTACGACCGCCTGGGTATTCGGAAATTCGGAGAGTCGACCTTAGGGTTGATTGGCAGGTGGAAATAAGCTACGTCAATCGCAAATGTTAAGAGTAACAAATGATGCTTTTCTTACTACATGGAGAATCCGTACAGAAAAAAATTCTCAGTCAGCAGTTACTCAACTCCTCATATCCTACTCATATATCACTCTGTATGCACCTACGGGCGAGGTCGAAACATTTTCCTTGCGTAGTCTTCGCAGGCGGGTAACCGAAGGTTCGTGCACTTTTACGGCGGTAAGGAGTACCTCCTGCTCGCTTCCTTCAACTGAGACGTCGGGTTCAATACCTTTATGATGATAATCCCCTATACGTTCGCTTATTCCGCGCATCTGTAAGAAAGTGATTTGCATTCCAGGGCGATCGCGGCGGTAAATTTTTATTTGTCCGATTGCTTTACCGAAAGAGCGGCCGCCCACAAGCGTTGCATTTACACAATCCTTCAGGGCCGCAATAAGTATTTCGGAAGCGCTGGCTGAGTTACGATCCATAAGAACCGTGTATCTCTTGCCTGAAAGTTCCGGACGTGCCAGATCCTTTGTTTTCCATGCATGCCAGCCGACAGTGCATGCATACCGTTTATCATAGTCGTATTCGCGTTCCCGCGCCATAATATAACCTTTACCGGAGGGAATAAACGCATCTACTATCGCCTTCGTTTCGTCGATATCGCCGCCTCCGTTCCCCCGAAGATCTATCACTATAAAAGGGAACCGGGACACGCCGGAAAGTATGTTTATCAAAGAACTATAGGTGACGCCGTAATCGAATGAAGTTATCGATATGCGTACGGTGGAATCGGTAAGCGTATCTAAAATTACAGCTGGTAAACGTGAAGAATAGAATTGATAACCGTCCCCGCAAGTTCCGCAGGCATTGCCGATTCTATAAGACGATATAACTCCGTAAACTGTATAATACTCTCCGTAAAGCGTATCACAAACGGTCCTCATAAGTTCAGCCGGTTCCTCATAGACAAACGGGTCTGAGGGAATTCTTCCTTCGTAAATGGAACTGTCCTGATAAATGCTGTAAGCCTTCAGATACTGCCAGACGCTCTCCAGTTCGCTGTAGAGTATGTCGTTTTCATCAATCGGACCAATACATCCTGTCATAAGCAGGACAGTCGCGTACGTCAATGTCACGAAAACCAAGGGAAGAAAACGGCACAAATTTTTCATTTAAGAAATATTCCTCCCGGCATTTCTGATACATTCGATGGCGGCCCTGTAATTGCCGCTTCCGAAAATATAACTGCCGGATACCAGAATATCCACACCGGATTCTATGCATTGAGCGGCCGTTTTATCATTAATACCGCCGTCGATTTCTATGCAAAACTTAAGGTTTTCTCGGTTGCGCCTATCGTTAAGCAAACGGACTTTTTCGAGCACATCAGGTAGAAACTCCTGTCCTCCGAAACCCGCATATACCGACATGATAAGAACGAGGTCGACCATGCCTAGATATTTCTCGAAGAGACAGATCGGCTTATCAGGATTTACCGTCACTCCCACGCTCACGCCCAGGCTTCGTATTTCATCGAAAACGGCCGGCAGATTTTCGGCCGCGTCGGCATGTACGGTTAGATTATCGGCCCCGGCTCTGCAAAATTCTTTAATATATTCATGCGGTTTTGAGATCATAAGATGAACATCGAGGGGAATTGTCACGCATTTCTTTACAGCCTCTACTACCATGGGGCCGAAGCTTATATTCGGTACAAAGACGCCGTCCATGATATCGCAATGGATAAAGTCGGCTCCGGCGTCTTCCGCGCTTTTTACTTCACATTCGAGATTGCGGAAATCGGCTGCAAGAATCGAAGGCGCAATCTTTATTTTTTTTTCTGTCACTGCCGCTCCATAGATTTAAATCCGGCATTATTCTCATAAAAACGGAATATTTTATGAGGCTGCGCCCTTAATAAGCTGCAACGCTATCTCGTTACGCTGGATCTGGTTGGTTCCCTCGTAAATCTGAGTGATTTTTGCATCCCGCATTCTCTTTTCCATCGGATATTCACGCATATAACCGTAACCCCCCATTATCTGGAGCGCGTCTACGGTTACTCTCATTGCGACGTCGGAACATTTCAGTTTCGACATTGCGGATTCCTTTGCGAATCTTTTTTCGCCGGAATCGATAGTTTTTGCTGTGGCGTAAAGAAGCGCCCTTGCCGCCTCGATTTCTGTCGCCATATCGGCCAGCATATGCTGAATTGCCTGGAATGAGCTTATGGGTTCGCCGAACTGAATTCGTTGACGGGAATATACGATTGCATCCTCAAGCGCTCCTGCGGCAATACCGAGTGCCTGCGCACCTACACCTGGACGGGAATAATTCAGAGTATTAATTGCAATAATCGAGCCCATACCTTCACGGCCGAGAATATTTGAACGCGGAATGCGGCAATCCTGGAAAATAAGCTCCGTGGTGCTTGAAGCTCTGATGCCCATCTTGTCCTCGTGTTTCCCGAAAGAAAAGCCCGGCGTCCCCTTTTCGACTATAAAGGCACTGATCCCGCGTGCGCCTTTGGCGGGATTAGTTTTTGCAAAGACGGTATATACGTAGGCGTTTTCGCCGTTGGTTATCCATTGCTTGGTGCCGTTGAGCACCCAGAAATCGCCGTCGGCTATCGCCGTTGTTTTCATCCCGAGCGCATCCGATCCCGCATTTGCTTCGGTAAGCCCGAACGCCGCGAGTATTTTTCCGGCTGCAATTTCGGGAAGATACTTACGCTTCTGTTCTTCGCTTCCGAAAAGTAAAATAGGGAACGTACCCAGAGCGGTGGCTGCCATCGCCAGAGAGATACCTCCGCAGACCTTGGAAAGCTCTTCAACCGCAAGGCACAGTTCGAACACTCCGCCCCCAAGCCCGCCGTATTCTTCGGGAATATAAAGTCCGCAAAGGTCGGCTGCCGCCATGTCTTGTACGACATCCCACGGAAAAATACCTTCCCGATCGTATTTTTCCCGTATCGGAAGGATTTTCTTCTGCGCTATCTCCCGCGCCGTCTCGATAATCATCTGCTGCTCTTCAGTGAGAAACCAGTTCATGATGCGATGCTCCTTTACAATGAGAAATGATGTATTCTTTACTGTAACGTTTTATCGCCTCCCGGGCCGCGTGCTGCTGGGCGATTTTTTTGTTGGGGCCGACACCTCTTCCAAGAACTATTCCGCCCACCTCAATATCCACCGTAAACTCCTTTGCATGATCGGGGCCGGATGCTTTAACGGTTACGTACTTGGGTATTCCGAAACCGTCGCTCTGGGAGAGCTCAAGAATTTTGCTTTTATAATTAATGTGCCTCTCGTCCATAAGAAACTCTCGGATTCTCTTAAAAAGAAAACGCTGCAGGATCTTCTTTACTTCCTCTATTCCGCTGTCAAGATAAACGGCTCCCAACAATGCCTCGAATGCATTTGAAATAGTAGTAAGGCGGTCTCTTCCTCCCGACTTTTCTTCGGATATTCCAAAAATAAGATATTTTCCCAACTCTATACTTTGAGCTACTTCTCCCAATATTTTCCGGCTCACAACCAACGATTTTATTTTAGATAATTCTCCCTCGTTCATTTGCGGATAAAGGTGATAGAGGTGGTCGGTAACAAGAAAATTAAGAATTGAATCTCCGAGGAACTCCAGCCTTTCATTGGATAATAAACCTTTTTCGTTTTCCGGAATATTTGAAGATTTATGAGTAAGCGCAAGCCTCAATAAGCTTATTGATCTAAACCGGTATCCTATTACCTTCTCTAATTCTTCGCTCTCTTGCGGAACTTCTTTCTTTTTACTATTACTTCCGAAGAGCGATCGGAGAACTTTAGACGGTAGGTTGAACGGGTTCATATTTGCCGAAAATAAGACATGCATTATGTCCGCCGAAACCGAATGAATTGCTCATTGCATAACGTACTTTTCTCTCGCGGCACACATTCGGTGTGTAATCCAGATCGCATTCAGGGTCGGGATCTTCATAATTAATAGTCGGCGGAATAAGGCCGTCTCTTATTGCAAGTATTGAAGCTATGCTTTCTATTGCCCCTGATGCTCCAAGAAGGTGACCGGTCATCGATTTAGTCGAACTGACGGCGACTCTTGAAGCCGCTTCATGGAATGTTTTTTTAATCGCAGCCGTCTCGAACTTATCATTAAGCTCAGTGGAGGTGCCATGAGCATTGATATAATCTATATCATCGGGTTTAAGTCCTGCGCTCGAAAGTGCAGCTTTTATTGCAATCTGTGCGCCTGAACCTTCCGGTGCAGGCGCCGTAAGGTGGTGGGCGTCGCTTGAAGCGCCGTAACCCACAATTTCACCGTAAATGGGAGCATTACGCTTAAGTGCATGTTCGAGGCTTTCCAGAACTAATATACCGGCACCTTCACCCATCACAAAACCGTCCCGTTTGATATCGAAGGGGGAACTTGCCTTTTGAGGATTTTCGTTCCGAGTAGAAAGCGCTTTCATTGAGCAGAAACCGGCAAACGATAAGGGAGTGATCGCCGCTTCGGTTCCTCCTGCTACAACGGCGTCGGCAATTCCGCATTTAATCAGCATAAATGCATCCCCTATCGAATGCGCTCCTGAAGCGCATGCGCTTACTACGGCATAATTAGGACCCTTGAAACCATATATCATAGATATACGGCCGGCGGTCATATCCGTAATCATCATAGGTATAAGGAAAGGAGAGACACGAGAGAATCCGCGTTCGAGAAGTTTTTTATGCTCCGCTTCAAGAGTCGCGAGTCCCCCTATTCCCGATCCTACTATCACTCCCACTCTTTCGGGATCAGAAGCCTTATCGATGCCCGACTGCTTTATTGCTTCATAGGCGGCAGCAAGACCCAACAGAATCGTTCGATCGGTCCGACGAATCTCTTTTGCATCGATGAAAGGACTGAAATCCAGTCCGCGAACCTCTCCTGCGATTTTTGAGGGGTAGTCATCGGCATTGAAAAGGGTTATACGATCTATTCCGGATTGCCCCCTGCAAAGAGCTTTCCAGAATGTTTCGGTATTGTTACCTACGGGTGAAACCACTCCCATTCCGGTAATTACGACTCTCCGGGCCATCTATAATCAACCCCTCTTCTTGACGCTTAGGTATTTCGCTTTAATCATTTGTAATTGTTCCCCCCTGCATATTTTTAAAATTAAAAAGGGTGTTATGTTGTTATGTGTTATTTAGACTTTTCCTTTTAAGTACTCCATTGCGTCTTTCACCGTTCTTAGCTTTTCGGCGTCTTCATCGGGAATTTCGATGTCGAATGCATCTTCAAAAGCCATGATCAACTCTACCTGATCAAGCGAATCCGCTCCCAGATCATCTACGAACGATGCGTTGGGATTTATTTTTTCTTCGCTGACAGCGAGTTTTTCCGCAATGATTTTTTTTACCTTGCTTTCTAATTCCTCCACAATAAACTCCTTTCAATAAGTACAACTTTGAAAATTATTGTAATTTCTAAAAATGGTAAATATCTAGTTTACATCACAAGTCCGCCGTCAACAGTAAGAACATGTCCCGTTATATAGTCAGACAATGGAGAGGCAAGAAACAGTACCGCATTGGCGACGTCTAAAGGAGATCCGAGTTTTTTCATCGGGATATTCGAAACGAGCTTTTCTTTTTCTTCATCCGGCAATTTATCGGTCATGGCTGTCTTGATAAAGCCCGGAGCTACGGCATTTACGTTTATTGAACGGGAAGCCAGTTCCTTTGCAATGGTTTTAGTAAGACCTATAAGCCCGGCTTTTGACGCCGCATAATTAGCCTGACCGAAATTCCCGGTTATTCCTACCACCGACGCGATATTTATAATTTTTCCATATCGTGCTTTCATCATAATACGGGCCGCTTCCCTGCAACATAGATATGCGCTTTTCAGGTTGACTTGTAAGACAAGATCCCAATCCTCTTCCTTCATGCGTACTAGTAAACCGTCGCGTGTAATACCCGCGTTGTTTACAAGAATATCTATAGAGTCGAATACGGCGAGATACTGTTTGAACATGGAATCCACACTGCCGCTTAATGCGACATTTGCTTCAATCGCAAGCGAGCGTATACCCATACTCTCAAGTTCTTTTGCGGTTGACGCTGCGGTCGTAGCGTCAATGTCGCTTACTGCAACTGAACATCCGGCCTGTGCCAGGCGCAATGCAATTTCCCGCCCTATTCCCCGGCCGCCGCCGGTTACTAATGCTGTTTTCCCCTTAAGGTCAATCACTACGCTTATCTCCCTTTGTTCTGCATTTTCTATTCAAACCTCAAAAATATATGTTTGTCGCATTATTCCGGGAAATAGAATTAATTTAAAAAATTACAATAACACTGCCTACGGTAATTCCTCCCCCCAGCGCAGTAAAAAGTACCTTTGTGCCTTTCTTTATACCGCCGGCCGTCCAGATTTCATCGAGAGCCAGAGGTATCGACGCCGATGAAGTGTTTCCGAAACGCTCCACATTACAAACTACTTTTTGTCTGTCAAGTCCCAGCTGTTCGGCGACCGCCCAGATAATCCGGCTGTTTGCCTGATGCGGAATGAAGAGGTCGATATCTTCGGTTGAAAGGCCCGCTTTTACTATAACATTTCTGGATGCTTCGGTCATCATCCTCACCGCATGTTTGAACACCTCATTTCCCTTCATCCGCATAGTTCGGTTTTCACCCCACGCCGGCAGCACAAGAATGTCGCCTAATGAACCGTCGGATTTCAAATAAGATTCGATTATACCCCTTCTTGCGGAATCCTCCGAAGCCTCGACCAATACAGCGCCTGCACCGTCGCCGAACAGAATGCATGTTGACCTGTCGGTCCAATCGAGCGTTTTCGATATTATTTCCGATCCAACAACAAGTGTTTTACGACATTGTTTCGAAAACACCAATCCTTTTGCTATTATTAACGCATATATAAAACCTGCGCATGCCGCACTCACATCGAAAGCGGAAGCGTTGACACACCCAAGGAGGTTTTGTATCCTACATGCGGTTGACGGAAAGAAATAATCCGGAGTAAATGTAGTACATATTATACAATCTATTTCCGATGGTCTGCAGCCGACCCGTTCAAGGGCTTTCCGTGCCGCCTCAGCTCCAAGTGTAGACGCCGGCAAAGGTTTATCTTTAGGTACGATATGTCTCTTTTTTATACCGGTTCTCGAAGCAATCCATTCGTCAGTAGTATCCAGAAATTGCTCGAACTGGCTGTTGGTCATAATATTATCGGGAACAGCAGTCCCCACTGAAGTTATTATTGCATTATCTATAATACTCAATTTTAGAATTTCCTTTTAGTGCCTACTACCGCACTGCGACTTACGGCGGTTATTGCAGTGATTATAGCGTTTGCTATTGCCCGGGAGGATGATTTTCCGTGAGCTTTTAGAACCGTCCCGTTAATTCCAAGAAAAGGCACGGCCCCGTAATTTTCAGGATCCAGTACCATCATCTTCTTTTTATACACATCGTCTTGCAGCATCTGATCGCCCAATATCGATCGGGCTAATTGATGAAAGCTTTCACATGCCTTTAAAAGCACATTCCCACAGAAACCGTCGCATACCACAATATCGGTTTCGCCCGCGAGAATATCGTTGCCTTCGATAAACCCCGTATAATTGGGTAAGGTATCTTTAAGGATCTTTTCCGCTTCGAAAATTATTCTAGTCCCTTTAACCGCCTCTTTGCCGACATTCAACAGTGAAATGGCCGGCGAGTTAAGCTCCCACAGTTTGCTTATATAACGATTCCCCATAATTGCAAAAGAAACCAGGTGTTCTGCCCTACAGTTTAAATTTGCGCCTACATCAAGAATCAACACCGGTTTTCTCTTGACTGTAGGTAGAAATGCGGCAAGGGCCGGACGTAGGGCGCCATCCGATCTGCCCAGAAGAAAAAGCGCCGCTCCCATTAGTATAGCGGTATCTCCGGCGCTGATCGAAGCATCTACGACATTCTCTTTCTGCAGACTGATACACCTGATGATTGAAGCATTTTTCTGTTTTTTCCATACGCTTGCCCTCGGTATTCCGGAACCGACAATATCGCTGCAGTCTACGATCTCATAATCACCTAATTTATCTTTAATATCATTTTCATTTATTATTTGTAATATACACTCTCTTTTCCCGCATATAAAAACTTTAAAAGGTGAGCCATTCAGTTTCCTTGCTTCTAAAATTCCGGAAATAATAGTCTGAGGGCCGAAATCCCCGCTCTCAACATCTATAGCCAAACGAACGCTATTCATATTTATTGGAAGGTAGATCTGTTCGTAAGAAAGCGTCTTTATAGATGAAATTTTCTATTCTTCTGGCGCCTTTATCTCCATACCGGCGTAATATCCGCAATTGTTGCATACTCTATGCGGTCTAGTCGGCTGTTTGCAATGAGAACAAACAACAGGTTTGGAAGGTTTCAGGGCAAGATGACTCCGGCGCCGATCCCGCCGCGCGCTTGAATTTCTTTTTTTAGGTACGGCCATATAACCTCCTGGGCATATATTTATTTTTTTTGCAGCTTCCGCAATGATTCCCACCGCGGATCTATTTCCTGTTCCATTTTATTTTTACGGTCCGATACAATTTCATCCCGAGAGTTGAAAAAAACACCGCCGCATGAATCGGAGCAAAGCGGTTTAAGCGGCAGCGACGTCATTATCTCATCATAGATAAACGGGCTTAAATCTATTATTGAATGCTTTGAGTCGAAATACACCTGCGTATTCTCTCCCTCCTCGACAATTCCGTATCCGCCCTCCCCCGACCTTAGGATCAATCGGATATCACCCGATATGACGTGCTGGTATTTTTCAAGACATCTGGCACATTCAAGCTCAAATTTTCCCTTGAAAAATATTCTCATAAGGATTGTTGTCCCGGTACGGTTTATTTCGATACGACATTCGACTTTGTCGGAAAAAGGCGGCAAATCGCTCTTTACCGTTTCCAGATCGGAAAATTGCCGGATTGTAGAGTGACCTTCACATATTAGAGCCGTATCGACTACCATACAATAGTTCCGCCGTTGAGTACAGAATTACAAGAAAACCGAAAAACTTTAAAAATATCTATTTCTCTCCACCTTTTTCAAGGTGGGAAATAACAAATTTTGTAATTCAAATACCGGCCTTGATAAGTTATCCCTCCCCCGTAAGCGGGGGAAGGATAGAGGGTGGGGGGTTACGGATAGGAGAAAATCGCAGAGTATCCGGCAAATAAAATCGCCGACCTTACGCCCATCAACTGAAAAAACAATCGGGAAAACAACTAAATTAAGATGGGGTATCTGAACGGATACATCATCTCACGTCACATATTCATCTTGCTTCCAACGCTTCAACTCTCTTTATCAGGTCATCTGTTTTTTGCTCAAGATATCCCTTAGAACATTCAATTGCTTCTTCAGGAAATTCTTTTTGTTGTGTAAAGTTATAATCAATGTTCGTAGCATTATTCTGTAAGGTGGTCAGATACCAGCTACCAGGCGCATTTCCGGCACTAACCTTAACCCATATCTCAATTGTGCTGTTGTCTATCAATTTATAATAAAAGAGAGGAGCATTAAAATTTTGTGGAATCTGAACCAGTTTGTTAACTGTAATATTATTACCTATTCGTTACTAAGTGAAATAATCGCAGAAGTACAATGTTGGATACCGAAAAAGGAGTTGGTTGCTAATATTGTTGCTGTGTACCAATGGCCTGGCGTAGGAAAACTTACAGTCGCCAATCTTATATATTGTCCACCAACTTCATATAACGTACCGGTAAATGTTGCATCATAGGTCGATTTTATATATTTCTTCGACAGGCTAAGACCATTTTCTATAAATTCCAGAGAGGATACTGATCTGTTATTGACAATAGCGCCAGTTGATAAAGAATCGATAACACCAATTCTACCTTTTATTGTCTGATTGCCGAAATCCGCTGCTATCTTATTTCCATCAATAACGGAAATCTGATTTGTTCCAATTGAGCCATCGGCGATTTTTGTACTATCAATTGATTTTGAAGTAATATTTCTTCCGTCTATCCTTGCCGCACTGTCCGCCACCATTGCCCTTACAGCGTACGGCGCCTCTCCCAACCTTATCCTCTGACCGATCTGATTCCCGTCTTTCTTTACACTCAACCAGTACTGCTTATCGAACTTCAGCCCCTCAAGGGAAATCACCGAACCGAGCATGTGGGAAAACATTCCGCCTCTGGTTGTTACTGTCTTCGTTTCCGCCCAGACAGGAGTACCTCCTGCAGAGTCGGTATACAAAGAAAACTCAATATTGTAGGAACTGTCGGCAAGTGGATTGCCTGCGTTATCCGTCAATATCCCCTGATAGGCAATTTGTGAAGTAATAGGGGCGGATTGAGGATTGAGTATTATACCGATAAGTAAAATTGCCGATAAGACACCGCAAAATCGCATCATAGTACGTCCTTTCCTGAATTTTGCCATTGAAAAAATACGTTCACGTCAGCAGAGTTGTCATCACCGGCGTTGATCGATGAGATTGCTAGGTTAGATGCCCAAGAGATGATAAGATTTTATTTGCACGCTGAAATTCCTGAACTCATTGACGGGATAGAAATTCAAATCGCTGTAATTGATCAAAAAGCCGGACTGCGCCGCACAGCGGCGGAGAAAGGTGTCGAAGAGCGCGGCGTCGGAGATGCCGGAAATATCCTGCACGTCACGTTCAATGTAAGCTGCATGATATGAGGCGTACCCTCTGAAGGGTTGTTCTTCAGGCCGTGAACCGTAGTAATGATTACTAGATTTTTTATTTAATATTAATCTTTTTTTTCAGTGCTTCTCCACATTCACCGTGAAAAAAAAATCAAACACAATAGAAAAATAAAAATAAGATAAAAATATTTATTACATTAAAGTTGAAAGTATTTTTTAAATATAGAAAAAATAAATGTTAAAACATGACTTTATAAAAGAACTTAACGAAAAGCAGGCCGAAGCGGTTACGTATGGTGACGGGCCTCTTCTTGTCGTTGCAGGAGCCGGCAGCGGAAAAACCCGGACACTTGCATACCGTGTTGCATACCTGATTGACAAAGGAATTCCTCCAGAAAGAATACTTCTCCTTACTTTCACGCGTAGAGCTGCAAACGAAATGATAAAACGAGCGGCCTCGGTCTTAGGAGAAGAATCTTCAATTACCGCAAGAGTATGGGGAGGTACCTTTCATGCGATAGCAAATCGTTTGCTTAGAATTTACGGTAGTGCTGTAAACATAGATCCCGACTATACAATTATCGATCAGTCCGACGCCCAGGACATGCTTCAGGTAATAAGACATAAAATAATCGATAAAAATATAAAGGGCCGTTTTCCACGCAAAAACACTCTTATAGATATTTATTCTCAACGGATAAATTCATGCGGAGAACTCGAACAAATTCTGGAAAAACGATTTCCATGGTGTATACAATGGAAAAAAGATTTAAAAAAAATTTACAGAGAATATATAGAAACAAAACAAAACAGAAACATATTAGATTACGACGACCTTCTTATTTACTGGAAATACCTTCTTTATAATAGTAAAGCTTCAGAATCAATACAAGCCCGATTCGATCATATTCTGGTCGATGAATATCAGGATACAAATCGTCTTCAGGCAGAAATTCTTTTGGGAATGAGACAACACAATAAAAATATAATGGTTGTAGGTGACGATGATCAGAGTATTTACTCATTCAGAGCTGCGACTGTAAAAAATATTCTTGATTTCCCTTCTCTTTTTCCCGGTACCCATATTGTAACTCTTGAACAAAATTATCGGTCGTGTGAAACTATACTTAGAACAACCAATCTTATTATATCACAGGCAAAGAATCGGTTTCCAAAAAACCTATACTCCACCCGTGAAGGAAACACATCTCCGATTTTAATAAACTGCAGCGACGAAGAAGGAGAAGCAGAAACGATAATTAATAAAATACTTTACCATTACGAGCAGGGAACACCGCTTCGTTCTCAGGCGGTCCTATTTAGAGCTGCGAACCATTCCGCGGCACTCGAATTCGCTCTTATTAAAAAAGAGATACCTTTTCATAAATGGGGCGGTCTGAAATTTCTCGAAGCTGCACATATAAAAGATTTTATTTCCTTTTTAAGAATAATAGAAAATCCTCGTGACGAAATCTCCTGGTTCCGTATTCTTCAGCTTTTTGAAGGAATAGGACCCTCGACGGCTTCGTCAATATACGAATTTTTATCTTCAAAACAATTCGATTTAAATTTAATCTCCTCTGCCCCAGTAGGAAAAAAAATACAGAGAATACTTTTCGAGTTATCACAAATGTACATAGAAATAAATAACAACAAAACTTCATTCGATGAACAGCTTTACCTCATAAGCAAAATCTATATTCCTCTTATAGAAAAAAACTACGAAAATCCTACTCCACGTCGAAATGATATAGAACACCTAATAGAGCTGGCTTCTTCATACCGTAAAATAAACCGTTTTCTTGACGAAATCACGCTAGATCCTCCAAATTCTACAAGCGATTTTGCACGTTCTCCATACCGCGACGAGGATTATCTTATACTATCCACTATACACTCGGCAAAAGGTTGCGAATGGGATATAGTGTATATAATACACGCTGCCGACGGATGTATTCCGTCGGATATGTCAACAGAAACCGAAGAAGAAATAGAAGAAGAACTAAGACTAGCCTATGTCGCAATGACACGTGCAAGAAATCAACTTTATATAAGTTGGCCGATGCGCTTCTACTCTTATCAGAGAAGATTTTCGGATTATAATTTTTACTCTCAGTGCAGCCGCTTTTTTACGAAAGATGTTCTTGACACAATGCAATGCATATTTCAGGAGGGAATAACGGAATACGATAATATGGAAAAAAACGATTTATATAATATAGACATAAAAAAAAGTATCAAAGAAATGTGGGATTAGGAAGTACTGAAATAAATTTAATATATAAATATGTAATAATGAAATGAAAAGTAAAATACTTAATCTGCTAATTATAACTGTAATCTATATTAAAGCATCATCGCAATTTATTGGTCGGGCAGACTATATTCTTACTATAAAAAACGAATACAGAACACACAAAAATTTTTTGGAATTGAAACAAAATTATAAACTAATACCAAAATATTACTATATGATTCATGGATTCATGCCTGTTCGTTGCCCGACGGATATGAGCCGAAATACAATTAAAAGACTGCTGGAATCAGATTATCGCATATCACGAGTCGAACCAGATTACCGAATAGATGCAATCGGAATACCTAATGATCCTTTTTTTAAAAAACAATGGTCACTTTACAATAGTACAAATCAGGATAAAGACGTAAATGCTGTAAAAGCATGGGGGCTACATAAAGGAAGCAATAAGATTATTATTGCAATTATCGATACAGGAATAGATTATCTTCATCCCGATCTTTTTTCAAACATGTGGAGAAACCCCGGAGAGATACCCGGCAACAAAAGAGATGATGACAGGAACGGATTTGTAGATGATATTTACGGATGGAGTTTCGATGAAGGAAATGCAGATCCTATAGACCGTCATTATCATGGTACACATGTTGCGGGTATAGTAGGAGCTGTTGGAAACAACAATATTGGGATTACCGGAATAATGAATAAAGTCTCTTTAATGGCTGTAAAAGGATTAGGAGACTTCGGTTTTGGATGGGCTTCAAATCTTATTGCAGGTATTTATTATGCGGTTGACAACGGAGCAAAGGTAATAAATGCAAGCTGGGGAGGCACCGGAAAACTAGAAGCAATGAAAGATGCAATACTATATGCAAAATCTAAAGATGTTATATTTGTAGCGGCCTGCGGTAATAATAACAGGGATAATGACATATGGCCGTTTTATCCGGCATCGTATGAGGTATCTAATGTTGTATCTGTTGCAGCAACGGATAAAAATGACAATTTAGCATGGTTTTCAAATTGGGGAAAAAACAGCGTAGATATTGCAGCACCCGGTGTTGATATTTTAAGCACAGTTCTAAAAGATAATTATAACACAGAAACCGGTACATCAATGGCTGCTCCTCACGTTACCGGCACCCTCGGACTTATGATATCTTTTATTCCATACCTAACAACAAAAGAATACTTAAAAGTTTTATATTCTTCTGTAAACCCAATGCCCATACTTAAAGATAAATGTACAAGCGGTGGCAGACTAGATATTTATAAATGCCTTTATACAATGATACCTAATGTAAAAAAATATCAAACGGCACTATTGTATCTATTAGAACAAGAAGAAAGGAATAAAAAATGAAAAAAATATCAATCTTTCTTGCAATAATTTTAAACTTTATACCAGGCAATGGAGAAGGAATAAAAGATATAAAATTTTATAATCTCGAGAAAGAATACAGACAAACAGAGACATTTGTATATGAAGTAAAAAATGCGGACGCATTGGAATTAAAACAAATACTAAGTGGAATGCTATCTATTTACGGATTTTTATATGTAAATGAAAAAACAAAACAAATTTACATTACAGATGTACCCGAAAAAATATCGGATATTAAAAATGTAATAAATAATCTTGACATTTCTGAACTTAAGGCAGGCAACAATCTTGCTACAAAATTAATATATCTTAAACACGAAAATGCTTCGGAAATAAGCGGAATAATACGACATAAACTCTCTCCGGAAGGATCCCTTTTCGAAGTTCCGTATCTGAATGCTATAACAATAACAGACATACCAAGCAAGATTTCGGAAGTAGAAACAACGGTAAAAACTCTCGATGTACCCGGAATTCAAATTCTAATAGAGATAACGGCTATTGAATTCAATAATGAAAAATTTTCAAAAATAGGTATAAATTTATTTAGTTTACTTCAGGGAATAAGTATAAGAGCTGATTTACATGGTATGAATTTTAGAGACATTCTAAATTCAGGAAAATTTCAGATTCGGCAAAGTAACGAAAGATATTTGCCGGAAGAAATGAAAAATCTGCGTGAAGAAGATATTAATAAAAAATATCACCTGAGTACAGAATTAGGAATTGGTGATTTGATAGGTTATATATGTGACAATGGAGACGGATCAGTTCTTGCTAACTCAAAGATTATTACAAGAAATAATAAAGAAGCAATTATTTCGGCTCGGGAAATCATTCCTTATAGATTTTATGATAATGAAGAGGCGGAACGAAGCACTTATGAAGGTCAGAAGGCAGCAGGAATATATGTACGAGTTATTCCAACACTTCAGCAGGATAGTCTGATTAATCTTAATATTTTTCCTGTAATATCAAACCTTACCGGGTGGAGCCCAAAAGGAGTACCGATTATATTCGAACGTACCCTTTCAACAGAAGTAAAAGTAAAAAACAACTCAGTTTTCGTACTTGGCGGACTTAAAAAAAAGGAAATTATAGAAAATCGTAGAGGAATTCCGGGTCTAAAAGACGTGCCAATTATACAATACCTTTTTTCAATAAAACAGAAAATAACATTGGAGCGTGAAGTACTAATATTTATAAGACCATCAATTTTAATAAACAATGAAATAGAAAATTTTCAAATAAGAGAATTAATAGATCGTTTTAATGAAATTGAAAATGAAAAAAAATTAAAAAATGAAAATAAAAAAATAAAATGAATTATTTTATTTATATAAAAAGCCCGCTGAATTATATTCAACAGGCAAATATATTAATCAAATATTAAAATATATAAAACTTATTTTTTCCTTTTGTTAATCCCTGCACACAACAACGTTAAAAGTCCCATGCCCAAAAGTGAAAAAACTGCAGGTTCCGGAACCCATACCGTTCCTTTTCCTATAATATTATCATTGCCGCATTGTACGGTATAATGAGCGGTAAAATTAGTTCCATTATCAAGAAATGAAAGATCAACAGTCAATTTATTATGAAAATCACCTAAAAAACCAGTTTCAGCATCAGATAAACCGGTTTCGTAAATTATAATATTGTTATCAGAAATTAAATTTCCACCGGCATACCAGCGCCACGGATTTGCATCATCATTAATATCAAAAAAGACGGTTTCAACAAGACTGTTTGCATCTATTTCATATACTTTATAGGTTAGATCATCCATATTTAAATGTAATACATAATCCCAACCGAATGTATTAATTGTTACATTATTATTCGGTGTACCGTTAAGAATAGTTCCATATTTAGCATCTCCGTCAATATCGATAAAAATGTCTCCCGAATAGTAACGGGGAAGACGAGGCTGATAATTCGGATAATATGGATCCGCAACACCGTTTTTAAAGTCAAAACCTCCAACCAATGAAAGTTTTGATCCGTCTAAAATAAAGGCTTCCAGATCCCAAACCTGTCCTGTAACACATCCATTCGAAATTTCTTGATCCTCCTGAACACCATACCACCCCGTTCCGCTCCCTTCACCGTCAAATACCGTTATATTTATAGGATCGGCAAATGAAAATGAGAAAAGAAAAAATATGAAAGAAAGTAATGGATAATTTTTTTTAAACACTTTTAACTCCTTTGTTAATATTATGTTTATTTCCTCTTTTGATAGCAATATCTATACCAAATTATAAAAAATATGGACAACTATATTAATTTCAATAAATTACTACA
>FWPV01006363.1_pt1 | contig 22617 bp, 2 predicted proteins | sample 2228371 | NCBI WGS metagenome assembly FWPV01 (sample SAMEA103939776, study PRJEB20133) | metagenome | reverse complement strand
TCGTTGGGGCCGCTGGCATGCTCACCGAGCTGTTCCTCGCCGCCATCGCGTTCTATTTTTGGCTGCTGCTCGAACCCGGTCTGGCGCGGTCTCTGGCTTGGAACGTCGCGGTGCTGGCCAGCGTGACGACGCTGTTCTTCAATGCCAACCCGCTGCTTCGTTTTGATGGGTATTACATGCTGGCAGACTGGGTTGACATCCCGAATCTGCGGCAACGTGCTCAGCAGCTCTTCACCTCGTTCTTTCAGCGCTGGTTGTTCGGAGTTTCCATTCCGTCTGATGAGGTCCCGTTGCGGGAGCGTCTTTGGCTGATCTGTTTCGCCATTGCGGCTTACATTTATCGCTGGTTTATCACGTTCATCATCGCGGTTTTTGTGGCTTCACAGTACTTCTTCATCGGGGTATTGCTGGCATTCTGGGCCGTAATCTCGGCTGTTGTGGTGCCATTTGCGGCTCTGATTGCCTATGTTGGCTGGAGTCCCCGATTGCGGCGCCAGCGCCTTCGCGCGATTGCGGCGACAACATTCATTGTGGCGGTGCTCGGTTTTCTTGTGTTTGTGGTGCCCGTTTCGTCCTGGACTTCAGAGCAGGGTGTGATTGTGGCCATGGAGCAAACGCAGGTGCGCGGACACGCGGACGGATTTGTGACCAAGGTGCTGGTTGAGCCGGGCAGTCTGGTCCGTGCCGGCGATGCGCTGATCGAAACCGACGATCCGGCGCTTCGTTCCCGAATTGCCTTGCTGATGGCGCAGCGCGAGGAGCTGGAATCCCGCTACTACAAGGAACGTGAAGAGAGTATCGCGCGCGGACAGTCCCTTCTGGAGCAGGTCAGGGCGGTGACGGCGGAACTCGAGCGCATGCGCGAGCGACAGCGCGACCTGGTCTTGCGCAGCCCTACCGATGGCCGGTTTTCCGTCACCAATGCGCACAATTTTCTTGGGCGCCTTGTCAAACAAGGTGATTTGGTGGGTTACGTGATCCCTGACTCGGTGGTGACCGCACGTGTCGTGGTTTCGCAGTCGCAGTTGGATATGGTCAGGCATCGCACGGATCAAGTAACCGTCCGGCTTGCTGAGGACATTTCGAAGGCCCTGCCCGCACGCATATTGCGTGAAGTGCCGCGTGCAAGCGACAGGCTCCCCAACCTCGCATTGGCTCAAGCAGGCGGGGGTCACATTGCGCTGGATCCGAGTCATTCGAATGATCCGCGCACGCTGGAAACACATTTTGAGTTTGACATTGCGATTGAGGGGGTGCGTGCGTCTGTGGTCGGCGAGCGCGTGTATGTGCGTTTCGAACATCCGGAAGAGCCATTGGCCACGCAGATAGGACGCTCGCTGCGGCAGATGTTTTTGCACCGCTTTGCCCTCTGATGCGGTCCACCGACCGGGTCACTTCGGCTGCATTGCGTGGTTATCCCGAGCGTGACGACGCTCCGGTTTCCGTTGCGGACAGGGTTGTCGGCGCCATGTCAGCGCGCTTGCAAAGACTGTGCAACCGTGGTTTCGCTGACGCCGAGAAGACCTGCTCCCTGATTCGTGAAAAAGCCGAGGCGCTGGGCGAGGGGGAGTTACATATCCACTTGTCCCAGCTGCGCTACAGATTGCGTCGAGATGGGTATACCGATGTGCTGATTGCGGATTGCCTGGCTCTTGTTTCGTCTGGCTACCTCCGCAATAAGATGCCGCTGCCTCCGGCGGTCGCGTTTGCTGCCGCTGCTGCTCAATTACAGGGTGGCATTGTTGCGGTCGCAGATGACGATGTCAGAACTGCCGCACTGGTACTTGCGGCCGCGGTGGCGGCTTTGAGCGGAAACCCGGTGCACGTGTTTGTGCGCAGTGATGTGCGTGCGCATGCTCTGGCCGCGATGCTGAACAGCCATCTGCAGGAATTCGATTTGCAGGCGGCTGCGATTGTCCATGGCATGGAGTCCCGCATACGGCGTGAGGCCTATGCCGCCGCTGTAACCTGTGCCGTTACCCGTGAAATCGGTCTCGATTACCTGCGTGACCGAATTCAGCTTGGCGAACGCCGGGGGGTGCTGGCTGGTATTGCATCGAGGATGTCCGGTGATGCGCCTTTTGACGAGAGCCTGCTGCTGCGTTGTCTGCATTGTGCGTTCGTCGATGATGCCGAAATGCTGATGATCGATGATGCGCGCTTGCCTCTGATGATTTCGGCCGATGCGGATCAGTCGCGCGAGCGCCTGCTGTACGAGCAGGCGCTTGAGCTTGCGCGTGCGCTGCAGTTGGGACGTGATTTTGGCTTGTCCGCGGATGGGGTGGACTTGACGGATACTGGGCGCCAGCGTCTGCGGCAGCTGGTGTCACCCCTGGGCGGGATCTGGGCCGCGCAGGCGCGGTGCGAAGCGCTGATTGTCATTGCCCTGCGTTCATTGCACGAATTCATGCGCGATCGGGACTATCAGGTTGTGCGGGGGCGGGTGATTTTTCCGACGCCACCCGGCAAGGCGGGCGAGGAACGCACCGAGGTCGATTATGTCCTGCAGAAACTTACCGAGGTGAAGGAAGGGTGTGTTTTGAGCGGGCAGCCCGATGTGCTTGCACGTATATCCGTGCCGCGCTTTCTGGGCCGGTATATGCGGCTTGCCGGGGTCGCCGCGGATGCGCACGCCCTGGCTGGAGAGTTCAGGGTGCTTTATGGGGCGCCGTTTTTTGGGGAGACCGCCTCGCTGCCGTCGGCTCAGTTCAGCGCACGCGTATTCAATTCGGCGCAGGCCCGGTTACATGCCCTTGTGCAGCGCATTGCTGTGTCAGCACAAAACGGCCGCGCCGTCATTATTGCACTGCGCTCGCAGAGTGAAGCGCAGGTCGTGATGGAGGCGTTGGTGGCAGCCGGCATCCGCGCCGGCATCGTACACGGCAGGGGAGACGATGCAGACCGCGCCGCCCTGGCTGCGATCGGACATCCCGGCGCGGTGACCCTGTCGTGTTACCCGGCGGAGCGTTCCGTTTTGCAGACGGCGGAAGGCGTGTTAATCGATCTGCTGGTTGCTGAACTGCATGATGCGCACAGACATATCGTGCGGCTTGGCCGGATTTATGGAGCTTCGACCTGCGAATCTTTGTTGTCCATCGAGGATCCCGTGATGCAGGCGCTGCTGCCTCCGCTCTTTTGCGAATGGCTTGCGCATCGCGCGGGAAATGGCGGCGAATTGTCGCCGAAATGGTCGCGATGGCTTACACGTTATGCCCAAGGTGCATTGGAGCGTGAACAGCGACTGTTGCGTGAAGAATCGCGTTCAAGAGAGTCGTATCTGGACGACGTGCTTGCCTTCAGCGGGCGCAATTACTGAGGTTGAAGGGGGGCAGGGAGGGGGCTCAGGAGAAATTGGCCTTGCAGCGTATTCCAGCGGGTATGGTCCCTTTGGCATTCGGCAATATCATTCGGACTCCGAAAGTGCCGCTGGCAGCATCAAGCACGCTATCGATCATATTGACAGTTGTTTTGAGCTGCCCCCCGATCGGCGCTTCGGGGGTGACGGTTACTTGCTGACCCGGTTTTATCTTGCCATAGAGACTGACAGGCAATACCACTTCAACATGCAGCGGATCGATTTCTGCCAGTTTCATGATTGGATCACGGATGCTGGTCGCACCAAACTCTCCCGGATTCAGGAGGACTTCGACGACCACGCCGTTGAACGGACTGCGTATGGTGCGCATGGCCAGCAATTCCCTGGCACGCCGGGCGTCATGAACAGCCAGCACCTGATTTTCCCTGGCACGGCGCAGTTCTTCGCTTGCAAGCCGGAACTCGGCATCCGCTTCATCGCGGGCATTTGCAGACACAAAGTTGCGCTTGAATAAATCGTCGGCGCGGTCCTTTTTCTTCTGTGCCAGATCCAGGCGGGCCTCGGCGGATTTGATTTCCCCCTGCATTTTGGCGCGGGACTGTGCCAGTTCGTAGGCGGCGCGTTCCGGTCCTGATTCGAGCGTTACCAGAACCTGACCGCGCTTTACGCGGTCTCCGCGACGTACTTTGACCGATTCTATGATCGCTTCCACCGGGCTGCGGATTTCGATGTTCTTGCGGGCTTCGATCATGCAGTCATAATCCGCTGCAGCGACTGTCGAACACAGGAGTAACCCCGCGGTGCAGGCTGACAGCCTCCGGAATGCATGCTTACTAGTGGGCATGTGATGGCGTGATGGCAATCTATGTTTTCTCTGCATTCTAACGGGTCGTAATGCGTCGGGCGCGATTGTCTTTGATTGGGCGATGGAGATGCTCCATGCGGAACGGCGACTGGCGCAAGGTGCCCTGGCGTTGTCGAAATTCTTTCAATGAGTGAGTTTTCCCGGTTTTGTGCATCTCGTTGCGGGCGTGAGGTGCTGACATATGAACATAATTTCAGGGCAAGAAAAATATTTCATTTCAGCAGCTTGCGCTACTAATCTAATTTCATGTACGAACTTTGTGTCGCAAGTTGTGGCAAAAATCTGCTGGGGATTGGTGACAGTCGTTGATTGCGGGGTATATAATCGCAAAATGACGGTAAATTGAAAATTATCGTTAATAATCAAGTGCTTAAGCGATTTTCCGGAAATGACCAAGTAACAGATTGGTCATGATGCAGTGCTAGCTTGGGCAGACATGGGAGGAGGCTTGAGCGAAAGGCAGAACAGGGTTGGTGCATCGGAGTCCGGAGCCGGGCATCGCATCTTCGCGCGGGTATGTGGCGCGCCTGATTCTGCTGCGTCGAGTGCGGAGGCATTATGGTGCCGTGCTTGATTGTCTCTGAAGTGCCATCGTATTTGGTTCACTACGGCCACGCAGCCATGCTGCGTGGCCGTTTTGTTTTCAGTGTTGATTCCGCGCGCGCCGGGAGTTCGTCATGAGCGATACCAATCCAACCCTTACGCTTGCCGAGCGTATCTACAACATCCACCTGCCGAGCCTGTTCGAGCTGTTCTGCGGGCGCCTTGCCCGCTGGGTGCGGCAGCTGCGCGAGTGGCGAAAACGCGGCCTGCTCAAAAAGGCGCTGGCACACAAGCGTCGCCTCGCCATGAAGCCGAAATTCGAGGCTATGGAGCCGAGGTTGCTGCTTTCGGCGGACGTGTCTTACGCGTACAACGTGGCGGATGCGACGCACTTTAACGACAGCGATCCGCTGGTCAACAAATACATCCTCGACATATTCGATGATGGCGGCGCAGACAAGCTGCGCCTGCGTGCGGAGGACTCGACTGTTCTGCAGACCGGGCTGCTCGAGAACGATGGTGTCAACAAATTCACCATTACGGGCCTTGACGGAGCTGGTGATCAGCTTACGATCGACTTCAGCAATATCGCTGGGCAGATCGGGGCGGATCCGCGCTACGACATCGAAATCGTGTTCGATGGCGGCAGCCTTGATCTGAGTGACGACAGCATCACCATTGAAGGCAACGGCACGTACGAGCTGCAGTCATTCAAGCTGACCGGCTTGGATGACATCACGATTGCCGGCAGCATACATGCTCTCGGTGACATTACGATTGAATCCCAGGCCAGCAGCAATGGCGCGCTGCTTGGAACCGACATCCTCGCCAACGCATCGTCGGCGATTGTCATGGATGGCGGGACTTTGTCCGGCCAGAATATCTCGCTCACGGCCAATTCGACTGTTAACGTCGACGGCGATAATCTGATGTTCATTAGCAGCATTGCCGTCGGCGGCGTGCTGTCGGATGCGGATGCGTCGATCATCATCAATGGCGGCGTGATCGATGCCGATGGAAATCTCGCGATTTCCGCCAATTCCTCCGTAACCACGGTTGTGTCACGTGCCCCGGATACCAAGGCGGCCGATGGCAGCGCCAAGAGCACGTCAGCGGACGCGGTGCTCGCAATTTCGGTTGTCACGAGCGACGTTGCGGTCGAAATGAGCGGCGGCAGCCTGTTGGCGGGCGGCGGAGCGATGCTCAAGGCCCAGAATACCGTCGACGTCACGACCACTGCGGACGGCAGCGCCGGGGCCAATGCGGGCACGGCGGCAGGTGGTGTGCTCGGTTTTTCGTGGGTTGGCGGCGACACCAGTGTCACAGTAGGTGGCGGTTCGATCAGCGCGGACGATGTTGACCTGGCGGCGGTCGCGACGCATATCGTCAATACCACGGCGGTTTCGACGCAGGAAGGTGCGGCGGACGGCGGCGGGGCCAATCAGTCCGAAGCGAAGCTGGCGGACCCGCTGGGCGATGGTACGGGGTCCGGTAAGGATGCCGACAAGGCCGCGACAACGGACGGCGACGTGTCGTTTGCTGCGGCTGTTGCGGTATCCGTGCATACCGGCAGCGTTGATGTTTCGGTGGCCGATGCTTCTATTACCGCGAACGACGGCGTGGGCGGCAACGAAGACCACGTCAATCTGAGTGCATCCGCGACAAAGACGGTAACGACCAAGGCAGACGGCAGTCAGACAACGGAAGATGCGACGGGCGTCGGGATCGGCGCGGCGATCAGCATCGTCGATGCCGACACGCTCGCGACCCTGGGCGGCTCGACGACTTCAATCACGGCGACAGACGTCAAACTTTCGGCGCTCATGCCGGCGAGCAGCTTCACCGTCGAGGCGAAATCCGGAGCGTCGAGTTCCGGTACCGCGATCGCAGGATCGCTTGCGATGAACTTCGTTTTTCTCGACACCGGGGCGCAAATCCTGGCGGGTGCCACCGTCGATCTGAATGGCGCCAACCTGGTCATAGAATCCGATGTGACGACGACTGCGGACGCCAAAGGTGTTGCGGCCGGTGGTGGCGATTCAAAGTCCGGTGATACCGGCGTCGGCATTTCCGCGGCGCTGACCGTGTACGAAGCCAATACCTTCGCCGAAATCCGGAATTCGGCTGTATTGTCCGAAGCGAAGGACGTGACACTCAAGGCGACCGCCAGTCACGTGGCCGACACCACGGCAGAGGGTGGCGGCAAGGCGAAGGACGATACGGGTGTCGGCGGCGCGCTCGCCGTTGCGGTTGTGACCAACACGACGGAAGCCAAGATCGGGACCGGAGTCGGCGCGCTGGATGTGGCCGGCGCCGTGAGCGCAACGGCCGAGCACCATGGGTCGAGCACGACCACCGCCAAGGCGGACGCTCTGGGCGGGTCAACCGCTGTTGGCGCGGCTCTCGCGTTGGGGTTTGTCAGCGACACGGCGCGTGCGACTACGCTGCGCAATGTCACTGCTGACGGGGCGGTGAGCTTCACGGCGCGGGCGGATGGATCGAGCAAGTCGCAGGCGACGGCAAGCGCGGCAGGTGCGGACAAGAGCAAGGAGTCGTCCAAGGGCAACAGCAGTGCCGACGATCAGACGGGCAAGGCGACCAGTCTGGCCAAGGCTAAATCCGGTGACAACAGCCTCGGCGTGGACAAGAAGGCATCGACCGACGATGGTGATGCAGGCACCAGCGGCGACGGTTCGGTCGGTGTCGGCGCGGCACTGGCGCTAAATGTGGCGTCGAGCACGGCGGATGCCTCGCTCAAAAACGTGACGGTTGTTGCGGGTGACGGACCCGGAACAGGTGTGCTGAGCCTGAAATCAGAGAACAACATGGATGCGTCCGCGATTGCGGACGGCTCCGCAGCCGCAGGCAGCTCCGATGACGCAGTGGGTATCGCGATCGCGATCAATATTGCGGACATGCAGAATCACGCGGATGTTGGGGCCGGCACCACGGTGACGGCTGACGGCATCAGCGGACAGGCGCTGATGAAGGACGTGAGCGGTGACAAGACCAGCAGCTTTGCAGCGAAATCGACTTCAGGCTCGATTGGTGAGGACACGGGGGTGGCAGGATCGTTCGCGCTGAACTATTCGCAGGCGGATTCGAGCGCGGTAATTGCCGGGACGGCAAACGTCAATGCAGGAACGGGCGATGTCACGCTGAAAGCGGAAAACACCACCGATTCCCAGGTGGAGGCGAAGGCAAGCACCAAGGGCGGCAGCACCGGTGTCGGCGTTTCGGTGGGCATCAACATCGCGGTCGACAATGACACGCGTGCAGCGATCGAAGACGGCGCGACGATCACTGGCGGCAATGACCTTGCGCTGACGGCAACCGGCAGCCACGTGGTGAACGCCACGGTGGAAGGCGGTGGCACTTCGAAGAAGGACACCGGCGTGGGCGGCGCGCTGGCGATCACGGTCGCGGACAACCAGACGGATGCGCTGATTGGCACGGGTGCAAGTTTGTCGGTGACCGGTGATGTCGACGCGCAAGCCATCCACCATGGTGCGAGCGCAACCACGGCCAAGGGAGACGGCACCGGCGGGTCGACCGCTGTGGGTGCGGCTATCGCCCTCTCGTTCGTGGATGACAGCGCGGTTTCGACTTCCGATCGGAATATTACGGCAGGCGGCGCAGTCAGCTTTACGGCGAGTGCGGACGGCGCGAGCAAGGCTCACGCGATGGCCTCGGCTGCGGGTGCGGACAAGGATGCGGAGAAGGCCAAGCAGGGTGGCACCGAACCCACATCGGATAAGCAGGCGGCAGGCGCGACGTCGTTGGCTAACAAGCAGGCGGGTCTGAGCGGCGGCGATGCCAAGAAATCCGATACCAAGAAAGCATCGACCGATGACGGGGATGCGGGCACGAGTGGCGATGGTGCTGTGGGTGTCGGTGCGGCGCTGGCGTTGAACGTTGCTTCGAGCGTCGCGGACGCCTCGATCGACAACGTGACGATCGTCGCAGGTAATGCAGGCACGGGCGCACTCAATCTCAAGTCCGAGAACAATATGGATGCGTCCGCGATTGCGGATGCGTCCGCCGCGCTAGGCGGCGCAGGCAAGGCACTGACCTTTAACGGTGCAAGCGGCGTGGACGATAGTGACGGTGTCGAAACCATCACCCTGAGCCCCGGCCATGGTCTCGCGACCGGCGACAAGGTTGTCTATAACAAAGGGGATAACGCCAATACCGCGATAGGCGGATTGACCGAGGGTGGCAATTATTATGCACGGGTGTCCGGCAACACGGTCACCCTGTACGACACGAAGGCACATGCCGAGGCGGGGGGCGAAACCGGTCGGGTGAACCTCACGGACGGCAGCGGTGCCGACCACAACCTGAAGAAGCTTTCGACATCCTCCGGCACCGCGGTTGGGATAGGCGTTGCACTGAACATTGCGGACATGCAGAACCGTGCAGTCGTGGGCACGGGAGCGGACGTGACGGCGGACGGCGTGAGCGCGCAGGCGCTGATGAAGGACGTCGGCGGCGACAAGACAAGCAGTTTCGCCGCCAAAGCGACATCGGGTGCCAGTGGCGGGGATACGGGCGTTGCGGGTTCCTTCGCACTTAACTACTCCAAGGCGCAAACGACAGCGGGTCTGACCACGGCAATTCCGGTCATGGCCGGTGCGGACGATGTGACGATCAAGGCCGAAAACACCAGCGATGCGCAGGTCGAGGCCAAGGCCAAAGCCGGCAAGGCCGGGGAAACGGGCGTAGGCGTTTCGGTAGGCATCAACATCGCAGTCGACAACGACACCCGGGCGGTGATCGCCGACGGTACGACGCTCACGGGTGGTGATGACGTGACGCTGAATGCGACCGGCAGCCATGTGGTCAACACGATCGCTGAGGGCGGCGGTCAGTCGACCGGTGCCACCGGGGTCGGTGGCGCGCTGGCAATCACGGTTGCGGACAACGAAACCGAGGCGCGGATAGGTACCGGCGCCGCGCTCGATGTGACCGGCAATGTTGAGGCGACGGCCAACCACCATGGATCAAGCGCGACCACCGCGAAGGGCGACGGGACGGGCTCGTCAACGGCGGTTGGTGTTGCGCTGGCAATGGGGTTTGTCGACGACAGTGCGATTGCGACCACGGACCGCAACATTACTGCTGATGGCGCAGTGAGTTTCACCGCGAGTGCGGACGGCGCTTCGAAGTCCGAAGCGAAGGCGAGTGCTGAAGGCACGGACAAGGCGCAGGAGTCCGGCAAGGGCAAGGCCACCGCTGACGACCAGAGCAAGAGCGCAGCCGGACTGGCCACCAAGCAGTCGGGCGAAACCAAGAAGGCCGACGCCAAGAAGGCTTCCACGGATGATGGCGATGCAGGCACGAGCGGCGACGGCTCGGTCGGTGTCGGAGCTGCACTGGCACTGAATATCGCCTCGAGCGTGGCAGATGCCTCGATCGACAATGTGACGATCGTTGCAGGTGATGGTCCCGGTACGGGGGCGCTCAACCTCAAGTCCGAGAACAACATGGATGCGTCGGCGATTGCAGACGCGTCGGCGGCGCTGGGCAAGACCGGTACTGCCGTGGGTATTGGTGTCGCGATCAACATTGCCGACATGCAGAATCATGCGAATGTCGGCACCGGCGCGAACGTGACTGCCGACGGTGTCAGCGCCCAGGCGCTGATGAAGGATGTCGGCGGCGACAAGACTCACAAGTTTGCTGCGAAAGCGACTTCGGGCGCGAGTGGTGGAGACACTGGCGTTGCCGGCTCGTTTGCATTGAACTACTCGAAGGCACAGACGGATGCCGGGCTTACCACGGTGATCCCGGTCAATTCCGGTGCGGGTGATGTGACGATCACGGCCGAAAATGCGACCGACGCGCAGGTCTCGGCGAAAGCGAAAGCGGGTCAGGCCGGTGATACCGGTGTCGGGGTTTCGGTCGGCATCAACATCGCGGTCGACAACGACACCCGGGCGGTGATTGCGGACGGGGCGACGCTCACGGGGGGCGACGACGTTGTGCTAACGGCGACCGGCAGCCATGTGGTGAACACGACTGCCGAGGGCGGCGGCACCGCGAAGAACGGAACGGGCGTAGGTGGTTCGCTCGCGCTGACGGTGGCGGACAATGAAACCGAGGCTCGGATCGGCGCTGGCACTGGGCTGAATCTGACCGGCAAGGTCGATGCGAAAGCGACGCACGAAGGTGTGAGCATCACCACGGCCAAGGGTGATGGCACAGGTTCGTCGACGGCAGTGGGCGTGGCCCTGGCGCTGGGATTCGTCGACGACAGTGCGACGGCTACCACGGCGCGCAACATAACCGCCGATGGCGCGGTGAGCTTTACTGCCAGTGCGGATGGCACCAGCAAGGCCGAGGCGATCGCCTCGGCAAAAGGCACGACCAAGGACGCCGAGTCCGGCAAAGGCGACAAGGCCGACGATCAGAGCAAGAGCGCTGCCGGGGTCGCGAGCAAGCAGTCCGGCGAGACGAAGACGGTTGACTCGAACAAGGGCAGTGCCAAAACCGAAAGCGGCAGTGTGAGCGTGGCAGCATCGCTGGCGTTGAACATTGCGAACAATGATGCCATCGCGACGGTGAGCGACGGACTGACCATCTCGGCAGGGGATTCCGGCGTAGGCGGCCTGACGGTCCGCTCCTCGAACCTTATGTCCGCAGAGGCGATCGCAACTGGAGTTGCAGGCACGTCTGCGGGCGGCGACGCCATAGGCATTGGCGTGGCGATCAACATTGCAGAGGCACAGAACGAGGCTTCGGTGGGGGCGGGTGCGACGGTGTCGGCAGATGGCGCCATCATCGAGGCGACGATGGTAGACCGCGATGTTGACCTGACGATCGAGAGCATCAGCGTGATTGATGCAGGTGCCGGCGGTGCCGCCGATCCGGACCATGAAAAGATCTTCCTGGGGGCTGGCCACGGACTGTCGACCGGCGAGCAGGTGAAATACAAAAAGGGCGATGGTGGGAACACGGAGATCGGCGGCCTGACCGATGGCAACGACTACTACGCACGGGTGCTTGATGGCGGCTACGTTCAGCTCTACGACACGGAAGAACATGCCAAGGCCGGCGGTGCGACGGGCCTCGTCAACCTGACCGGAGCGGGTACCGGCACAGGTCACAAGTTCGAGCACGGTGGCATCCTTGGGCTCGGTGCCTCCGACGTCGTGTTCGATCCGGCCTCAACGCACCGCGTGGTTGATCTTGGCAATGGCCACAATCTGCGCACCGGCGACGCCATCGTCTACGAGAACGGGGGTGGTGCGTCCATCGGCGGGTTGCAGGATGGCAAGACCTATTACGTCATCGTGCTGAAGGACAACCGGGTCGAACTTGCGGCGTCGCTCGAAGACGCGGTTGCGGGCAAGGCGATCAGCCTTACTGGCGACGGCAATGGCAGCCAGAAGCTGATCGACAACACCAGCACTTTCCGCGCTGAAGCGGTATCCGGTGCGAGCGGCGGCGAAATCGGCGTTGCAGGATCTGTCGCAATCAACTACGCGAAGACTGACACAGATGCCGTGTTCGGTCTTGATCACGGTGCGCCGAGCGGTGCAGCCACGCTGACGCTGACCGGCGGAGATGTCAGCATACGCGCGGAAAACCTGACCGAGACCACTGTCAGCGCGAAGCCGGACGGTATTGCGAAGGGGTCGGACACCGGTGTTGGCGCGTCGGTGGCGGTCAACATTTCTCTCAATGACACTGTTGCCGCGATTGAAGACGGCGAAACGGTGAGCGGTAATGCCCAGAGTTTCAAGGTGGCGGCCGAGTCCGGCAACAGCGCCTACACCTACGCCGCTGCGGGTGCGCAGGGCAGCACGGCTGTCGGTGGCGCGATTGCACTCGCATACGTTGAAAACAGCACGCTTGCCAACGTGGGCAGCGGGCCTGGTGGCACCATCACGCTCAATGGTGATCTGGCGGTCACTGCGGCACACGGCAACAAGGTCATCACGCAGGCGACCGGAGAGGCGGCTGGCAGCGGCACCGGTGTAGGCATCGCGCTGGCGCTGAATATCGTACAGGACGACACGCGTGCGGAACTGGAGCGCAACTTCACAGGTGCGCATAACGTCGATGTCGAAGCTACGTCGGTTATTCTGACGGAAGCGGAGGCCAAGGCCAGCGTGGCCGGAGCGTCGTCTACAAAAGACGGGAAAAAGGATGGTGAAGCGTCGCGCGACTCCGATCAGGAATCCGATGCGCAATCGAAATACGTCTCCGACAAGAGTGGCTCCTCGAGCAAGACGACACCCACGCAGAATTCATCGAGCAGCCTGAGCAAGGCCAACGAGAACACAGAGAAGCAGTCCGGCAACAGCTCCGACTCGGGCGGCGGCACCAGCGTCGCAGCATCGATTGCGGTCAACTTCCTGGATGCCGACAACACCGCGAAAATCGCCGATGGGGTCGTGATCAATGCGAGCGGCGATCTGGATGTCATTGCTACCGCCGAGGTCGACGCGAAGGCGCAGGCACTTTCCACAGCCACCAACACTGAAGCCGACACCGGTGTGGCAGCTGCGGTGGGCCTTAATATCATCCTCGCCAGCAACACCGGCGAAGTGGGTGCCAATGCGGAGCTGACTGCCGACAGCGTCGACGTGAAGGCGGTGATGCCGTCGAGCGCGACCAACACCTTCCAGTCACGTGCTCTTGCGGGCGCGGTGGCCAAAGGCACCGGTGTGGGTGGTTCGATTTCCGTCAACTATCTCGATATTGACAGCAATGCGACGATTGGTCATGACGCCACGCTGAATGCAGGGGCCGGCGACATCAACGTTGCGGCCCAGAGTCATAACGAGATCCAGAACATCGCAGGCGGCGCTGCGCTCAGCACAGACAGCGGTACCGGTGTAGGCGTTGCGATCGCGGTCAACATTGTCAACGGTCTCGATACCAATGCAAGCGTTGGACATGATGCGACCGTGAATGCGAGTGGTTCAATCAACGTCACGGCAGATGCCACACTCTTGCCGAAAAGCGAGGAATTGCCGCTGATAGGTACGGTTGGCATTACCAGCTTTGCGGCCGGTGTGGCGGCCAGCGCTGGCGGCACTGCAGTGGGCGGATCGTCGAGCGTGAACGTGTTCCTGGTGGATACGCATGCCTACATCGATGACGATGCGACGATCACAGCCGGTCAGAGTGTGAAGGTGGAGGCGAAGGACCAGCTGACGTTGTTTAGTGCGGCCGGTGGTATTGGTGCGTCCACCGGAAATGCCGGTGTAGGGATCGGGCTCGACGTGGGGGTAATCGACCGCAGCACGACCGCATGGGTGGGCACGAATACGGACGTTGTTGCGACGAACGGGGATATCACTGTCAGCGCGGATTCCGAAGACAATGTCACATCGATTGCCGCCACCTTCGGGCTGAGCACGAGCGGCACCGGGGTCGCTGCCTCGATAGCTGTTCAAGTACTGACGACCGATACCCGGGCTTACATCGAGGATGCAGATCCGGGACAGGGCAGCACGCTGACGGCAGGCGGTAATGTCCATGTGACCTCGGATGGGGATTTCGATGCCCTGATGATCGCCGGCGCAATCGGCGCAGGCAGCAGTGCTGGCGTCGGTGTGGCCAGTGCCGTGCTGGTGCACGTGGACGAAGTCGAGGCGCGGGTTGGCAACCGCAGCGTGGTCAGTTCCGCTGGAACCGATGGCGTGGAAGTGAGCGCCGAATCGACTGAAGACATTATTTCGCTTACGGCAGCGGGCGGTGCGGCGAGTTCGGCCGGCATTGCGGTTGCGCCGACGATTAACGTGTTGAGCGAGACGACGAGTGCGTCGATCGGGCGCAGCGCGACGGTCAATGCGCAGAATGGCGCGCAGCCCGGCGTGCCGGAACTTGAGGTGATTGCCTCCGATGACACATCGATCGTGTCTGTTGCCGGTTCCGTCGGTGTGGGTGGCACGGCGGGTGTCGGTGTTGGTGCTGACGTGCTGTCACTCGTCAAGAATACCGAGGCCTATATTGACTCGGGTGTGACGTCCAGCGTTGAAGGTGACATCGACGTATCCGCTACTTCGAGCGAAGACATCACTTCGGTTGCTGCAGGCATTGCGGTGGGCGGCACGGCAGGTGTGGGTGTCAACGCCGGCGTGCATGTGCTGAACCTGACAACGCGTGCATTCATCGGTGACGATCCGACCGACGGCACAGCCTCGGCCGGCAGCGGTAATGTCCACGCAGGTGGCACGGTACGTGTTGCTGCAGACGACGTAACCGAGATGGACAAGGTTGTCGCTACAGTTGCGGTGGGTGGTACAGCGGGTGTTGGTGCTGCGGCCACGGTCAGTGTCATCGACAAGAAGACGGAAGCCTTCATCGGGGCAGGCGCGAAAGTGACCGGTGACGGCAACACGGCTGGCCTGGCGGCCGCGACCGGCGACTTTGGCGTGAGCTTTGCCGCGCCGACCGGTCCGGGAACACGGGAAGCCACTGCATTCGATTCGGGTGCAGTAAATACGGGCAACGAGACCATTACGGTCGCTGGTGGCAGCGATTTGGCCACGGGGGACTACGTTACCTATCGCAAGGGTGACTCCGGTAACACCGCCATTGGCGGGCTGGATGACGGCAAGAACTACTTCGTGCGCCGGACCGGCGATGCGATCGAACTCTACGATACCAAGGAGAATGCGCTGGCCGGCGGGCCCGAAGGTCGCCTGGATCTGATCAGCGCCGGCAGCGGAACCGGGCATGTACTGGCACCGACAGTCGAGATCATCGATTCGAAGTCCGCGAACAATTCGGATATCGGCACGCTGAAGGGTCAGGGTGAAGTCGGGTCGCCGAACGTTCAGGCCGTCGATACCGACAATGACGGCAGCAGTGATGAGGATCCTTCGCAGGTGGGCGATCGTGTCCTGACGCCAGAGCAAGTGATGGTGCGCGGCGTTGCGGTATCAGCGACCAACCAGGATGACATTGAAACCTACTCCGCAGCGATCGGTGGCGGCACGGTGGGCGTTGCGGTGGCCGCGGCGGTAAACGTGGTCAATACCGATACCAATGCCTATATCGGAAACGGCGCCCAGATAAACAGCGATCAGGTCAGTGCCAACGGCGCGCAGTCGGTACTCGTTGGTGCGGGCAATGACTTTAATCATATCGCGGTTGCCGCCGGAGCAGGCTTCGGTGCCGTCGGCGTGGCTCCGGGTGTGGGTGTGTCTGTCATCAATGGCACTACCACAGCAGCAATTGATGCGAATGCTGTGGTCAATGCGATGGACGATGTCCGCGTCGAAGCTCATGCGTCCGAGAACTTCTTGATGATAGGCATGGGTATTGCGGCGGGCACTGTTGGTGTCGGTGGCGGTGTGAGCGTGTTGAGCATCAACAACGAGACTCATGCATCGATCAGCGGGACAGTTTTTGCAGGCGGCGATGTGCTCGTTTCTGCTTCGGACGACACGGACGTCACCATCATCAGCGGTGCGCTCGGTGCCGGCTTCGTGGGGGTTGGCGCATCCGTCGGCGTCTTGGTCATCGAGAAAGATACCCAGGCATTCATCGCTGACGACGCAACCGTCGATGCGAGAGGTATGGGCCTGGGTGTGGGCGTGGCAGACGTCCTCGACGGGTCCCTCGCGAATGGGGATGCGGCTGATGGTTTCGATACCGGAACCCGCAATGGTCTGGTGGTGCAGGCCGAGTCGAGCGAGGACATGCTGCAGATCGGTGTGGCAGCAGGCGCAGGCTTCGTGGGTGTATCGGGCGCAGTGACGGTCGCCGTAATCGATTCGGATACCGCGGCTTGGATCGGCGATGCCGATGTCAACCAGACAGGAGATAACACCGGAGCCTCTGCCAGCCAGGGTGTTTACGTCGGTGCAAGCAATGAGGCGCGTGCGTTCAGCCTTGCCGGGGCACTTGCCGGTGGTTTCGTGGGTGTAGGCGGCGCAGTGAACGTCGGTGTTCTGAAGAACGACATCAGCGCAGAGATCCGCAATGGCGCCGTGCTCACGGCCCGTAACGATGTGGAAGTGAACGCGCTGTCGATCAAGGAAATTGACGGTTTCGTACTCAGCGGAGCCGGCGGTTTCGTCGGCGTGGCGGGTGCCGTATCGGTTTGGTCGATCGGCACTGCGCTTGAAGCGAACTACTCCGACAATAACGAAGACGGTTCGGTCAAGGACACCCAGAATTCACTCCAGCGCGAGAAGGAAGGGGGCGGCACTGACACCGCGGAAAATGACGCGGCGACGCAAGGTGAGAACGCCTCGACTGCGGTGAGCGATGATCTTGCGTCGTTTGACAGCAAGGTCGCCACGGACAAGAACGATGACCAGACCACGAGCGACGAGCGTCTGGGCAGCATCACCAAGGGCGGCAGTGACCGGCTCGCGAACGATCGCCCGAGCGCCGCATCGGTGACGGGCAAGCTCACGGCCGCACCGTCGACTCCGCCCGGAACATTTGCCTCCATTGCCAACGGCAGCCAGGTTACTACGACCGAGGCAAGCGGCGACATCAAGGTCAACGCGGTTGAGGACATCGAGATCAATCTGCTGACCGGCGGTGCCGCCGGCGGCGCAGTGGGTGCCGGCGCTGGCATCAGTGTCACAACGATTGCATCGAACGTCTCCGCTTCGGCCGGCGGTATCCTGTCGGCTGGCGGTATGCTCTCCGTAAGTGCAACCCTGGACCAGGATGTCGACGTCAAGTCGTTTGCAGGAGGCGTGGGTTTTGTCGGTCTCGGGGCGGCCGTTGCGGTACTTAACGATTCGAGCACGGTCAGTGCCGGAATTGCAAACGGTGCAACAGTCCTGTCTGCCTCGACAATCGATATCGACGCGGCTACCAGACAGACCTTCGAAGTGTTTGCGCCGCAAGTTACTGCGGGCGCGGGTGCGATCGGGGCGGCGTTCGTCAAGGTCTCGATTGACACCAGCGATGCCGACGAGACTCGCGCCTACATAGGCGACAACGCTCAGATTGGTCAGGGCGCGGGAACTGTTGGCGGCCTGACAATGAACGCGGACTCTACGATTGACGTGACCGGTGAGACGTTCGGGGTAAGCGTCGGCGCGATCGCCGGCAGCCTCAATTTCAGTTTTGTCGATGTGACACCGACGGTCAAGGCACAGATCGGCGCAGGTGCCGACATAAAGACGACGGGCGACGTGACCATCGAGGCCAAGTCGAGCATGGAGGCGGACTCCAATGTCTACGGTGTTGCCATCGGCGGTGGCGCGATTGTCGCGTCCGTCGCGCATGCCACCCTGATGCCGACAATCGCAACGTCCGTGGGTAACAACGCCACGGTGACGAGCACGGGCGGCAATGTGAACCTGAAGGCGCGCCACAACTTTGGCGAGGCCAAGGGGACGTCAGCTTATGCGCTCTCCGGTGCTGGCGGTGTAGTGGGCGTTGGCGGCGCGGTAGCTATTGCCAAGGATTCCGCCACAGTTTCGACAACGGCAGGCACCGGCTCTCAGGTGAAGGCGGGCAAGGGCGTAGAACTCTCATCGAAGTCGACGGAAATCGCCAACTCGACCACTGAGGGCCTTGCGGTCGGTGGTCTGGGCGTCGGCGTCAGCGTCAGTGAAAGCCAGGCCAATGGTTCCGTAACCAGCCGATTCGACGGCTCGGTGACGAGCGCGACTTCATTCAAGGTCGAGGCCTTCGGGCAAAGCACGGCCGATGCCGAAGCGACGGCTGCGGCCGGCGGTATCCTTGCCGGGGCCAATGGATCGATCGCGACCGCGACGGCGGCTCCGACCGTGGAAGCCATTGTGGGTGGCGGCAGCATCAATGTCAGCGGTGATGTCATTGTCAGTGCGCATTCCGAGAGTTCCGCCGATGCGGACGCATTCGGCATTTCCGTCTCGGGTGGCGTTTCGTTCGGTGTATCGGTAGCCACGTCAACGGTCAGCCCGACCGTGCGTGCAGCCGTTGAGGGCGCCACGATCACAACGTCAGGAAACGTCTCGATTCGTGCGACTCACAACTATACGGAAGACGGGGTCAGTACCCTCAACAAGCAGGCGAGCGCGGAAGCCACCTCCGGCTCCGGCGGTCTGCTCGTCGGCGCTTCCGGGGCAGGCGCCACTGCGACCTCCGCGGCCGATGTTATGACAGAAGTGGCGGGTACGATTTACGCAGGCAAAGCGGTTTCGATTACTGCCGATGCGCACAACAAGAGTGATGCACTGGCTCGCGGTATCGGAGTGGGTGGTCTTGCGGGTGTCGGGCTGAGCATCAGTCAGGCCAATACCGGCGGTACCGTCGATTCGCATTCGGACGGCGCCGTTACCGGGTCTTCGCTGACCCTGCGTGGCCGTGCGACCAATACCGCCGATGCGGAGACCTTTGCGCTTGCCGGCGGGTTGATCGGCGTGGGCTTCAACTACGCCAAAGTCGACATGGATGGTGTAGTCAAGGGGCGCTTGGGTGCAAATGCAGACGTTGATACCGTCAACGACGTGTCCATCCTGGCGGAGGCCATAAATACTGGCCATGCCACCGGCCACGGCGTCACGGTTGGCGGCATAGCGGTCGGCGGCATGATTGTCGAGACCAACCTGGGCAAGGGAACGGGAACGGACGAGGTTATCGCGGAAGTTGGCAACAACGCCGCGATCGACGATGCCCGGTTCATCAATATCACGGCGCGCAGCACCGATCAGCTGCTCGCAAATGGTGAATCCGCAGGTGGCGGCCTGATCTCGGTCACTGGTGCAGATGTGTCGAACACGACCGACCAGTCGGCGGTCGTGCGTCTGGGTACCGGTGCCGACATCGTCGCGAAATCGGTGACGCTGCTCGCTGACCAGAATCAGGACGTCGACGCCAAGGGCGACAGTCTCAATTTCGGTCTGGCTGCAGGTGGTGGTGCCGTTGCATCAAACGACGTGCTGAGCAAGGCCAAGGTTGACATAGGTTCTGGTGCGAGCGTCACTGCGCAGAACATCGTTGTTTCGGCAAAGAACGCACTCGACAAGGATCACTACGGCATCAACTTGCAGAGCGCTTCGGCCTCGGCCGTCGGCGTCAGTGCACTGTCGAGCACGACCAACGTCGGCACTGATGCGAACAAGTTTGAGGCGCGTGTCAGCATCGGCAGCGGTGCGCATCTCACTGCGAACGGTGACAACAGTTCGCCGGGCCTGTTGCGCGTTGAGGCGTTGACCGACGTCTATGCGGAAGACGCGGTAGAGGTCGAAGGCTACTCGCTCGTGGGTGCGGTTACGGTCGGAAAATCCGAAATCAACACCAATACTCTTGCCATCGTAGACCTGAATGGGGCGGTATTGGAGAACAAGGCGGGTGACGTCGATCTCACCACCAAGACCAATACCGACGTCTACACCGATGTCGATCTGACGGTTGCATCGGGTCTCACTGGCGTCGTCAACGCCATTGCCGACGTCGATGTAGTGTCGGCAAACACGGTCAAGCTCAATAATGCGACCGTAAAAGGTCAGGACGTCAGCTTCTACGCAGGACGCGATGCCTATGGCCAAGTCAACGTGATCGACGGCTTCTCGAACACCGACATCATGGCGTTCTCCCTGTTGCCGAATATCTCGGTGCCGTTGCCTACCGTCGATATCGACGAGTTCAATACAATTGAGATCCTGGGGACTTCCAAAGTCCAGGCGCTCGAAGATGTTGTGTTGCGCGCCATCGAAGGGCTCGGCGGCAACGAACGCGGTACGACAGACGGTGCGGTAACTTCACTGTCGCTCGTGCCCTATGGGGTTTCCGTGCCGGATGGTGCGGATGCCAACAGCACCAACATTGTGCGCATCGCCACAACTGCGGCGGTTGAGGCCGGCATCAACAACCAGTCGCTGGTTCATTTGATGCCGGTCAAGTTGAACAACATCTGGCAGCAGGTTCCCGGCGGCGGTGATTTCGTCAAGGACCGCCTCGATACGCCACTGACGGTATCCGAGAAATCGGCGCTCGGACTCGATCCGAACATCGACTATGAGATTGCACGTCTCAACCTTGATGCAATCCCGTTCAACATCACGACCGGCACCATCGTCAAACGGATGGCCGATGCGGGTACAGGCGGGGTTGTCGGCAACTACTACAAGTTCCTCCCGGTTGCCGAATCGTCGGTAAACGTCGTTCTCGAACAGGAGAATTTCTCCAATACCTCCCGCTGGCAGAACCTCGGTGCGACAGAGCCGGCGTCCGACGAGAATACCGTGGTTTACAACAGCAACGTCACCAGTGCGCTGGCTGATGCGATGACGGACAAGTTCTATGTCATCAAGCCGGTGGAGCTCGATGCGCCGTCGTTTGTCTACAAAAACCTCGGTAACTTGCTGCTCGAGCAGCGCGACAAGGTGATCTCATGGATCCAGAGCCACGGATCGGATCCGGAGTCCGTCGCCCGCTACCAGGTTCAGTTGGAGCTGATCGATGAGGCCTTGGATGAGCTCGGCCTTGTCGAGACTATCGACGGACAGACCATCATCAAGCAGGAACTCGACATCCTGTTTGTCGAGCTGCCGAATGTCTATGCGACTCCGGGCTCCGTGCTGATCGATGCTGACAGTAACGGCATCCGAAACCAGTCGGGCGTTACGACAGTGGCCTCGCTGATCTCCGCTGGTGCAATCACGCCGCGTGCGGGCGCCGAGATTGAAATCCTCAACAACACGCCGTTCACGATGACCGTGAACGATGCGATCATCAAGGACACCAAGCGTGTTGCGATCGTGAATGGGCAGTACACGACGCTCGAGCCCGGCAATGTCTATTTCAACAACGTGGCGCAGACTTCGAACACGGACAGCGCCGACAAGACGGTAACGATCACGCAGGATTCATTCCCGTCAAGCTATTACGACATTGATACCAGCTCGCTGCCGGGCTTTACCAGCGCACCGGATCAGGATCTTTACATCGTCGGCGACATCATCAACGAGGTCGGCGACGTCGCGATCACCAACAACGAAGGCAGCATCATTGTCTCGGGTGAGATCCGCGCGGAAAACGTGATGATCACCGCGGCGCGTGATTTCTCCCTGAATACCGACGACTGGTTCCACACCAACCGTGATCCGCGGCAATATGTGAATTTCGACTACCTGCGCAACCTGGTCTTTAACGAAGCCGGAACGCAGGACATCGACACCTACGGCTCCGCTGCGGATGTGAGCGATGGCGGCACCACGCTGCAGAGTGCGATCAGCCAGAACGAATCGCGGATCCTGGCGCAGGGCCAGATCGCGGTAACGGCGCGATTCCTCAACATCAACGGCCTTATCCAAAGCGGCGTGCAGACCGTGACGCTTCATATTGACGGCAGCTACACGCCGAACCAGACTGGGTCGTTGCTTGACGACGACGGCAACGCGGTCGCCGGTGTCAGCTTCGGTACGGATAACGTGCCGGTCGATGCCTTCTTTGATCATCAGAAACAGGCGATCGTCGTGGACGATCTGGTTCCGGAGGGCGGACGCATCATCCTGGCCGGCCAGATCATGAGCACCGGAAACGGCCAGATCAAGGCCGCTTACGGTGTTCCGAACATCGATATCATCAACAACAGTAATTACGACCTTATCGTCAATCGTATCGACGCCACGCGCGATCGTGTCGGCAAGATCACCATTATCGACACCGCGCGCATCGTGGACGGTGCGGGGAATGACCAGGCGAAGCGCGAGTACACGGTAACCGGCAGCGGCATCGTTGAGAAGGTGTACGACGGCGATCTGGTCGATACTGTCGGCGGCGAGGACGGCAGCTTCAGCCGTATCCAGTACACGGAGGTGCAGACGATCAACCACGATCTGGGAGATCCCATCAATTTCGCGCCCCGCGCGGGTCTGCATTATCTCTGGACCGAAGGGCAGGAGAAGGTTTCGACGGTCGTTACCAAGTACGAGAAGAACAGCTTCAATCTCTTTGGTGGCGGTACCGGGTTCGA
>FWPV01005296.1_pt1 | contig 22618 bp, 21 predicted proteins | sample 2228371 | NCBI WGS metagenome assembly FWPV01 (sample SAMEA103939776, study PRJEB20133) | metagenome | reverse complement strand
TCCCGACGGCGGCAAGATCCCGCAGGCGCATGTCATGCCCGGCGCCGGCGGCCAGAACCGCTCCCTGCCCCTGACCTGGAGCGGGGCGCCGGCCGGCACCCAGTCCTTCGCCCTGTCCATGGTGGACCCCCACCCGGTGGCCCGCAACTGGGTCCATTGGCTGGTCATCAATCTGCCGGCCGAGGTCGCCTCTTTGGAGGAGGGGGCTTCCGGCCGGGCCATGCCCCAAGGCGCGGTGGAGCTGCACAACTCCTGGGGCAAGGCGGGCTACGGCGGCCCCCAGCCGCCGCCGGGCACCGGCGACCACCCCTATGTGGTCACCCTCTACGCCCTGAGCGTGCCGGCCCTGGAACTCAAGCCCGGCACTGATCTGGCGGGGTTCACCAAGGCTCTGCAAGGCAAGATTTTGGCCCAGGCCAGCATCACCGGCTATTATGGCCGGTGACAACCTTTTCCCTGATTTTGCCTCGCCCCGCTGCGGTCCGGGGGCAATTCCCTGGAATGGTAAGCAAAAAGGCCCCATAACCGCCGGTCAATGCCCTGATGGTTTGGTGAAAACCTAAACATTGAAAGGAGTTATGGGGCTTAAGGGGCGTGGTCGCGCCCTCAGGGGCAATTCCTCCAACCCATCCCGAGACCTGCTTTCCAGCATCTGATGGCCACCCCTGCCTGGCAGGGGCCCCCCCTGGAGGATGCCCGGCTCTGCCGCTTGCCCCAAGCGGGCCTCTGGTGTGTGACCCGGCTCAAAAGCAACTCCTGCTAAGAGGTGGTCCCGGAAGCCTGGCCTGGTGGCCCGGCCTCGCCCACCAGCTTCTCCGCCTGAATTCACCAAAGGGCCCGGCCTCCAATCCTGAGCCCCTGCGCCGGGTGCCTTACCGGGACCCGGAAACCGGCGGGGACCCCGGCCGGTTCCAGGAACCCCTTCTCCTTGGCTTTTCGGCCGCCTCGAAGTGGTGCGGAGCGGCACGGCAGGGCGGCCGCCCGGGTTCAACCGGGAAGAGCTGCTGGAGGAATCAGGCTGGGGAAGGAGAATTCTGGCTCGGCGCCGCTGGAAAAAAGCAGGGCGAGGTGGGGGAGGGGGGCCGGTGCTGCGTGCGGGCTGTCAACCGCCGCAATCGGGGCGGCAGGTCTTTTGGCCCCGCCCGCCCCCGCCCTGGTGGCCACGCCGGTTAGGGGTTGGGCCGCATCACCGGCAACTCCCGGGGCGGAGTGATGGGCTTGCTGGCCTTGGGGCCGGTCTTGAGCTCCCGGGCCTCCTGGGCCACCTGCTTGCGCATGCTCATGAGAAACATGAGATAGCGGGCCTGCTGCACGGGCGTGAGCACGCTCATCTCCTCATTGAACTGGCGCTGCTGCAAACTCAGGGTCTCGGTGCGGCTGTGCATCATGCGGTCCAGGATGGCCTGCACCTCCTGGTCCGAGGGGTTGGGTTTGCTCATGGCCTGTTGGAGCTGTTGGAAGGCCGCCAGGGCTTCCCGTTTGGCCTGCTCCTTTTGGTGCCGGTATTTCTGGTCGATCTGGAGGAGCTGATCCACGGTGCGCTGGTCCACTCCCAGGGCCGGCCCCAATTTGCTCCGCTTCACCTCGGTTTGGTAGCGGTCCATGGAATCTCCCGGATCGAAGCCTTGGGCCGCCGCCAACCCGCCGAGGCACCCCACTAACAAGACGCCGAGGAATCCTTTCAGGACCAGATGCCGCTTCATGGTTCTCTCCCTGTCAACTTCCGGACCAGGGCCTCCCGCTCCTGTTGGGAGAGGTCAGCCAAGACCGGGTCCACTTCCCAGTTGAGGGTCTCGTCATCCCACAGGCCCTCGTCAATGCCGGCATACAGGACTTTTTCCGGTCCGGGCAGGTGATTGCTCCCGGCCCGGCCGTGCGCCGCCAGCTCCACGCCGTTCTCCCGGGCCGGGGCCGCGGCCAGCGGGACGGCCTCTCGGGGTGCTTCGGCCAGCCTGCCGGGCTTAAGGGGCAGAGTCCCCAGATAGCCCCCCAGCCACAGCACCAGCACCGCCAGGGCCGGCGCCCCGGCCAGGAAATAGGGCAGCAGCCGGCGCCGGGGCTCCGGGGTCGGGGCCTGGTTCGCCTGGGCCAGTTTCAGATGCAGTTCCCGATGGAACTCGGCCCAGAACTCCGGCCCGGGATCCGCCACCGGATGGGCCTGGATCAACCGGAGGGTTTCCTCAATTTCCTGGAGCTCCCGACGGCACTCAGGGCAACGCCGCAGATGCCTGGCCGCCAGCCTTTTCCTCAGGCTCGAGGCCTCAGCGTCGGGATACTCGGGGAGCCACCTTCGGATAAGTGCGCACCGCCACGTCATGGTCCTGCTCGCTCTGCAACAGCCTTTTCAGGTTCTTGATGGCCTGGCAGTAATTGACTCGGGCTGCCCCGGCCGTGCCCCCCACCACTTGGGCGATCTCCTGATAGGAAAGGTTCTGCTCCAGTTTCAGAGTAATGACCGCCCGCTGTTTGGCAGGCAGTTTCTCCAGGGCCTGGTAAAGCCGGGCCCGCTCCTCTTCGGCCACCAGGTCCGCCTCGGGGGAGTCCTCCGACTCCAGCACCATGTCCTGGACGTCCACCGGCTCGCCATATCTTTTCCGGCTCTTCAAGAAGTTGTAGCACTGGTTGATGGCAATGCGAAACAACCAGGTGCGAAAGGCCGACTGCTGGCGAAACTCCCGGATGTGCACAAAGGCTTGCAGGAACGCCTGTTGCGCCAGGTCCCGGGCCTCCTCGGCGTCGCTTACCAGGCGGCAGGCCAGCCCATAAACCTCCCGCTGATATTTTTTCACCAGCTCCTCAAAGGCCGCCAGATCCCCCTGCTGCGCCCGAGTCACCAGGCCAGCTTCGGTCATGGCGTTTCCTCACCGGGCTTCATTGGTTTAGACCTTCCCGTCCCTGGTATGTTAAAGCTGCCACGGGAAAATTTCTCACTTTGATAAATTCTCCCGCCACCGGGGGCCACTCCTTCCCCCTCCACTATACCCCGCTTTCTTCCCCGGCGAAAGGCGCGCTTTGGTGAAATTGCGGCAAGGCCTCCAGGGGCCGGGCGCCCCTCTTCTCCCCGCAACTCCCCTAAAGGATGGGGGCGAAGAGAAAGGGCTGCATCCCCTGGCCCCGCCTTTCCCTCATCACGGGGAAATCCCCGCTTCCAGCCGACGTTCCCGCCAGCCCGTTGCCAAAGGCGCGAGGAGCGTGGCCACTCCCAGGGCCACCACCCCCGGCCAGCCGGCCCGGGTGTAGCAGAAGCCGCTCAGGGTGATGCCCAGGGCGCCCCCCAGGTAGTAGAGGAGCACGTACAGGGAATTGGCCCGGCCCCGACTGGCGGCCAGCTTGCGGTTCAGGGCCCCGGCTGCGGCGGCGTGCAGGGCGAAAAAGCCGGCGCACAGGAGGATGAGGGCCGGCACCACGGCAAGCCTGGTGGGGAGCAGCGTGACCAGCAGAGCCACACCCATGAGCAGGGCCCCCCCGGCCATGGTGGCGCCGTTGCCCACCCGGTTGCTCAACTGCCCCGCGGCAGGGCCCACCACGATGCCGGTGATATAGGTGAGGTACATCAGGGTGATGGCCTGGGTGGAGGCGTGAAAGGGCGGCCCGGCCAGGTAAAAGGGGAGATAATTGAACACCGCCGCAAAGACCGACATGCCGCTGCCGGCGGCGAGAAAAGACCCCCGGAGATCCCGGCGGGTCAACAGGAACAGGAAGCCCTCCTCAGATGGTGCGAACGGGCCCCGAGGCCCCTGCCGGGGCAGCCAGAGCCAGGCGGTGAGGGCGGCCAGGAGCACCAGCCCGGCCGCCGTGAAAAAGGCAACGCGCCAGTGCAGGGGCGGGTGCAGCCAGCCGCCCAGGAGCCGGCCCCCCAGGCCGCCGGCCACCGTGGCGGCCACGTAGGAGCCCATGACCACGTTCAGCCGGTCCACGGGAAGCGTCCCGGACAAATATGCCGCCAGGCAGGTGGTGAGGGCCGGAATGAAGAGACCCTGCACCAGCCGGGCCGCCACCAGCACCGCAAAGGTATGCGTCAGGGCGCACACCAGGCCCGCGGCGGCCACCGCCCCCGCGCCCAGCAGGATGAGGATCTTTACCGGCCAGCGGTCGGCCAGCCAGCCGAAAGGCAGATTGGCCAAGGCGAGGCCCAGGATCACCGCAGACACCGTCAGCGAGGCCGCCGGCGCGCTGACTCCGAACTCCTGCTGCAACACCGGCAACACCGGCTGGGTCAGATACATGTTGCTGATGGCCGCGGCCACCAGAAAGAAGACCAACGCCTGGAGACGGAGATAGCTGGGTTCGGGCATAGGGTAAATTTGGGAGAGGGGGCCAGGGGCCGACGGCCCCGGCCTCTTTCCCCCACTTTGTTGCCGATCAGGGGTAGAGGCGGTCCAGGAGGCGGGGGAAGGGGATGGCTTCCCGGACGTGCTTCAGGCCGCAGAGCCAGGCCACCACCCGTTCCAGGCCCATGCCGAAGCCGGCGTGGGGGACGCTGCCATAGCGCCTGAGGTCCAAATACCAGGCGAAGGGTTCGTGGGGCAGGCGGTGGGCGTCCAGGCGCCGGCGCAGGGTTTCCAGGTCCGCCACCCGCTGGGAGCCGCCGATGATCTCGCCGTAGCCCTCCGGGGCCAGCATGTCCACACACAGGGCCAGCTGGGGGTCCTCGGGGTCGGCCTCCATGTAAAAGGCCTTGCAGCTTAAGGGGTAGCGGGTGATGAGCACCGGCCGGTCGAACATCCGGGAAACAAGGGTCTCCTCGTCGCCGCCCAGGTCCTCGCCGAAGGGCAGGTCCGTGCCCGCCTGGGCCAGCCGGGCCAGGACCTCGGCGTAGGTCAGCCGGGGAAATGGCTGGGAGATGCCTTCCAGGGGGCGGGGGTCCCGCTCCAGCACTTCCAGCTCCCGCTGCCTTTGGCTCAGCACCCGGAGCACCACAAAGCGCACCAGGTTCTCGGCCAGATCGAGGATGTCGTCCAGAGAGTGGAAGGCGGCCTCGGCCTCCACCATCCAGAACTCCATGAGGTGGCGCCGGGTCTTGGACTTCTCGGCCCGGAAGGTGGGGCCGAAGCAGTACACCTTCCCCAAGGCCATGGCCGCGGCCTCGAGATAGAGCTGGCCGCTCTGGGAGAGGTAGGCCGTGCCCCGGTCCAGATACTGGGTGGCGAACAGGGTGGTGGTGCCTTCGCAGGCGGTGGGGGTGAGGATGGGGGTGTCCACCAGAACGAACCCCTGGCTATGGAAGAAATCCCGGCAGGCCCGGGTAACTTCATCCCGGACCCGCAGGATGGCCTGTTGCCGGGGAGCCCGCAGCCACAGGTGCCGGTGGTCCAGGAGAAAGCCCACCCCGTGCTCCTTGGGCTGAATGGGGTAGGGCTCGGCGATCTGCACCGGGGTGAGGCCGCTCACCTCCAGTTCATAGCCGCCGGGGGCCCGGGGCTCGGCCTTGACCCGGCCGGTGACCACCAGGGAGGACTCCAGGGTGAGGGCCTCAAAGGCCTGAAAGTCGGCGTCCGGCAGCTGGCTCTTCACCAGCACGGCCTGGGCCAGCCCCGTGCCGTCCCGGATGACCAGGAAGCGCACCTTGCCGCTGGAGCGCAGGTGATAGACCCAGCCTTTCAGGGTCACGAGTTGGCCCTGGTACCGGGCCAGGTCGGCGATCCGGGCCGGGGGCAGGGACTTATCGGGCATGGGGATAAACCGATCTAGGCGCCGTGGTCTCCCGGCCCCTACAGCATGATCTTGATGTGGGCCTTCTGCCTGAGCCCCTTGACATAGTCATTGAATTGCTTGGCCATCTCCTGGCGCTGCAATGCCTGCCGGATTCTGGGGGCCACCTCCTCGTAGCTCCGGGTGGCGCCGCCGCTGGCTTCCCGGCGGTTCAGCAACTCCACCAGCTGGAACCCCTGGGGGGTCTGAATGGGGCCCACCTCCTTGGGCTTCAGTTTGCTGAGAAAGCCGGCCAGTTTGGGGTCCAGGTCGGCTTCGGCAATGGCGCCCAGGTCCTGAAGCGGCAGGGAGTGGCGCTTGCTGAGTTCCTCCAGCGAGGCGCCCTGCTTGTGCTCCTTCAGGATGACCTCGGCCTTCTTGGTGACCTCGTCCTTCTGCGCCTGGGTGGCGTCCGGAGGATAGGCCAGGGTGAGGATTTTCAGGTGCAAAAAGACGCCCTGGGCTTTGGGAACCTCGGTTTCATAGATGCGCCGCACTTCGCTTTCGGGAATTTCGGGCGTCTTGCCTCCCATCACCAGGGTCATGAGGCGGTCCTGGAGGATCTGGTCGCTGATCTTCTGCTTCAGTTCGTTGAGGGTCATGTCGGCCTTGCCCAGGGCCTCGTTCAGCGCGGCCTCGTCGGGCAGGCGGTTCTGGCGTTTGAAGTCCGCCAGGGCCGCCTCCAGTTCCTTGTCGCTCACGGTGAGGCCCCGGCGCTTGGCTTCGGCTTTGGCCAGCTTTTGGTTGATCAGGGCGTCCAGCATTTGCATCTGGAAGGCCCGGTCCTTGACTTTCACCCCCTGGCCGGCTTGCATCTGGATGCTCTTGGCCATCCAATCCAGGTCCGACTGGCAGATGACCTCATCGTTGACCACCGCCACGATGCGGTCCACCACTTCGGCCCGGACCGTGCCGGGGTGGGTGAGCGCCAGGGAAGCAACCAGGGCCGCCAACAGGCCCAGGCGGGCAGGCAACCGTTTCATAAAGCTACCTCTCTTCCTCCCCCTTAACAAATATCTCCACCTCTTTCAAGCAGTTTTGCAGCCGGGGCCAGGGGGAGCCGTCCCCCGCCAGGCGCAGGCGCAGGTTCTGATCCGGGGTCAAGCGGGCCCGCTCCGGCCGCTGCCTCAGGTAGTCCAGCAGCCTCTCCAGCCTCAGCCGTTCGGGCGCGGCGAACTGGATGACCGCGAAGCCGTTTTGCACTTCCAGGCGCTTGATCCCCAGCTTGCGCAGGGAGCACTTGAGGCGCACCGCCTCCAGGAGGTCCCGACCCTCGGGCGGCAGGGGCCCGAAGCGGTCCAACAGCTCGCCCTCCAGTTCATCCACCAGTTCCGGGGTGAGCCGCCCGGAGAGGCGCCGGTACAAGGCCAGGCGCTGCTGTTCGTCGGGGACGTAGTCCTCGGGGAGGTAGGCGGCCACCGGCACCCTAAGCTCCGGGTCGGGAGTCAGGTCCTCCGGGGCCTCGCCCTTGAACTCCCGGATGGCCTGCTCCAGGAGCTGCAGATAGAGCTCGTAACCCACCTCCGCCAGGTGCCCGGACTGGGCCTGCCCCAGGATGTTGCCGCCCCCCCGGATCTGCAGGTCGTGGAGGGCGATCTTGTAGCCGCTCCCCAGTTCGGTGAACTCCATGAGGGCCTTGAGGCGCTTCTGGGCCTCGGGGGTGAGGCCCGCTTCGTCGGGGACCAGCAGATAGGCGTAGGCCTGGGCCTGGCTGCGCCCCACCCGGCCCCGGAGCTGATAGAGCTGGGCCAGCCCCAGGGTGTGGGCCCGGTTGACGATGATGGTGTTGGCCGCCGGGATGTCCAGCCCGGCTTCGATGATGGCGGTGCATACCAGGACGTCCACCTCCCCCCGCCAGAATTTCACCATCACCTGCTCCAACTGGCGCTCAGGCATCTGGCCGTGGGCCACGGCCACCCGGGCCTCGGGCACCAGCTCCTGGACGTAGCGCACCCAGCGGCCCAGGGTCTGCACCCGGTTGTGCACGAAAAAGACCTGGCCGTGGCGGGCCAGCTCCCGGCGGATGGCGGCCTGGATGACCTCCCGCTCCGGTCGGCAGAGGTAGGTGCGGATGGCCCGGCGGTTCTCCGGCGGGGTGTTGATGAGGCTGAGCTCCCGCAGGCCCGCGAGGGACAGCTGCAGGGTCCGGGGGATGGGGGTGGCGGTGAGGGTGAGGACGTCCACCGTCTTGCGCCACTCCTTGAGCCGCTCCTTCTGCTTCACCCCGAAGCGCTGCTCCTCGTCAATGATGAGCAGCCCCAGGTCCTTGAAGGCCACGTCCCGGGAGAGCAGCCGGTGGGTGCCGATGATGATGTCCACCGCGCCTTTGGCCAGGTCCGCCAGAATGCGCTTCTGTTCCGCCGGGGGCTTGAAGCGGGACAGGACCCGGACTTCCAGGGGAAACTTGGCCAGCCGTTGTCTGAAGGTCTCAAAGTGCTGCTCCGCCAGCACGGTGGTGGGCACCAGCACCGCCACCTGCTTACCGTCCATGGCGGCCTTAAACGCCGCCCGGACGGCCACCTCGGTCTTGCCATAGCCCACGTCGCCGCAGACGAGGCGGTCCATGGGCTTGTCCTCCTGCATATCGGCCAGCACTTCGTTGATGGCCTGCTGCTGGTCCGGGGTCTCCTCAAAGGGAAAGGTGGCCTCAAATTCCCGGAAGACCTGGTCCGGCGGGGAGAAACCGTGGCCCGGCAGCACCCGGCGGGCGGCGTAGAGCTCCACCAGTTCCCGGGCAATCTTTTCCACCGCCTTCCTGACCCGCTTTTTGGCCTTGTCCCAGGACTTGCCCCCCAGGCGGTCCACCTTGGGGGCGACGCCTTCCACCCCCAGGTATTTCTGCACCAGGTTGAGGCGGTCCACCGGCAGAAAGAGCCGGTCCCCGCCCTGGTATTCCAGCTCCAGGAAGTCGTTGACCTCAGGCCCCACGGTGAGCTTCACCAGGCCCCGGTAGATGCCGATGCCGTGGTCCAGGTGGACGATGTGGTCCCCCTCCTTGAGGTCCGCCAGGCTGGTGAGGAACTGGGGCGGGGCGGTGTCCTTGCGGCGGCGGCGCTCCGGGCGGAACCCCAGGGCCTCGTCCTCGGTGAGCACCAGCAGCCCTTCGGCGTCCAGGCGGAAGCCGGCGGAGATTTCCCCCACCGCAATCTGCACCTGGCCGCCGTTGTGAAAGCGGGGGCGGGCCACCACCTCCGCCTCCAGGCCCTCCTGGGTGAGGAGCTGGGCCAGGCGCTGGGCCCGGTGGCGGTTCAGGGAAACGAGGAGGGTGTGGGCCCCCTGGCGGCGCCAGGCCTCCAGCCGCCGGGCCAGGGCGGGCAGCAGCCGGCCGTCGTCGGCCCCGGCCCGGGCGAGCTCCTGGGCCAGCCCGTCCAGCCGGGCGGTGCGAAAGTCCAGGGCCGGGGCTTCGTCCGGGGCCCCGAAGGAAAGGAACTCCACCCGCGCCCGGCAGTAAGCCGCGGCCCGCTGGGCCACCGGGGTCAGGTCCAACCAGCCGGCCAGCTCCGGGTCGGCGGCGGCCAGGAGATTGTCCTCCTCCCGGGCCAGGTTCACCGGGTCCCAGAGCACCACCACGGTCTCCCGGGGGAGATAGTCCCACAGGGTGGCCGGCGTGGGGTAAAACTCTGACAGGTGGCGCTCGATGCCCGGGAAGTGCAGGCCTTCCTGGACGTGGTGCCAGAAGCGGGGGTCCCGGCGGCGGCTGCGGCCTTCCAGGGCCCGCCGGCGCACCTCCGGGGTGAGCACCACCTCCCCCGCCGGCAGGACCACGAGCTCGTCCAGGGAGGCGCCCCCGGAGCGCTGGGTGGCCGGGTCGAAGAAGCGGATGGACTCCACTTCGTCGCCGAAGAACTCCAGGCGCAGCGGCTGCCGGTAAAGGGGCGGGAAGAGGTCGATGATGCCGCCCCGGACGCTGAATTCCCCCCGCTCCTCCACCACCGGCCGGCGCTCATAGCCGCCCTCCAGGAGCTGCCGGAGGAAGTGCTCCCGGCTGAGGTCGGCGCCGGCCACCACGTAGGCGAAGGCCTCTTTCAAGGCCTCGGGGGGCAGGAGCCGCTCCTTCAGGGCCAAGGCCGGGGCCGCCACCACGATGGGTTCCCGGCTGGTGAGGGCCTGCCAGGCCGCCCCCACCCGGGCGGCGCACGCCTGGGCGTCGAAGGTCAATTCCTGGAAAGGCAGGAGTTCGTGGGCCGGAAAGCCCAAAAGCCGGGGCCACTGGTGCCGGGGGTCGGCTCCGTCCCCCGCCTCGTCCAGGAAGAAGGCCAGATCCTTGAGGAGGGTCTCCTGGGCGGCGGCCTCCGGGGTGATGATCAGGAAGGGGCGCTTCCAGGCGGCAAACAGGCGGCTCAGGACATAGGCCCCGGACGCGGGGGTCAGGCCGCGGAGGCGCACCTCGGCCGCTCCCTGGGTCAGGGCTGATTCTGCGTCCTGCCAGCGGGCCCCCGCGGGGAAGAGCTCGTCCAAGATGGTGTGAATGGATCCGGGTTCTGCGGAGAAGGCTGGGGAGCCGGCTTCCCCCCTTCCCGGCAAACTCCCCGCCCCAACCCCCGAGGGAGCCTTGGGGGTAAGGGTTGGGGAACAGGGGCAGGGGCCGCTGATCCGTGGCCCCCTTCCCACTGCGTAATTATCGCCCATCCGGGCCATTTTTCCAAGTCGGCCGGCCGGGGGCGCCCCGCTGGCTGGGCAACATTTGCCCGCAAAGCCCTTCGCAGGAGCCCGGTCTGGGAATATTTATCAGTGTTTCCAATATATTATGATTTGGCACCGGCTTTGCTATACCGGTGGCCGAAGGCTTTTTCCCCGGAGGGACACCGGATGCAGACCGGCTATGACATGGCGGCCTATATGGGGGCCCGGGCCGAGCGCCTCCTCACGGTGGTGAGCCACAACCTGGCCAACGCCTCCACCACCGGCTTCAAGCGGGAGCTTTTGAACCTCTGGCGGCTCCAGGACCCCGGCCCTTCCCGGGCCGCGGCCTACGTGGATGTGGCCGGCCGGGACCTGGGCCAGGGGGCGTTGCTGACCACCGAAGGCGACACCGATCTGGCCATCGAAGGCCCCGGCTACTTCAAGGTGGACACCCCCCAGGGGGTGCGCTACACCCGGGACGGCGCCTTCCGGCTGAACGCCGACTGGCAGCTGGTGACCAAGGAGGGCTATCCCGTGCTGGGCAAAGGCGGCCCCGTCACCCTGAACGCCCTGGACCAGCAGTTCGGCATCGACGAGGAGGGCGGCGTCCACCTGGACCGGTCGCTGTCCGACCAGATCCTGGTGGTGGACTTCGACCACCCCCAGGACCTGCGGCCCCTGGGCCAAACCTACTTCGTCCCCGGCCCCGAGGCCGGCGAGGAGCGGGAAGCCGCCGGGGCCCGGGTGCTGGCCGGCATGCTGGAGGCCAGCAACGTGGACCCGGTGGAGGAGTCGGTGAACCTCATCACCATTCAGCGCAGCTTCGAGGCCTACCTCAAGGTGCTGGAAACCTTTGCGGCCAGCGACAAGAAGGTGGTGGAGGAAGTGGGCCAGGGGTGAGGAAGCAGACAGCAGACAGCAGACCGTAGTCAGTAGTCAGTAGTCAGTAATCAGTTGTTAGCGGATGGTATGTAATGATTTCCTTCATCCCTTTTGAACGTGGAAGTATGGAACTGAAAATCGAAACGCAAAACGCAGTGCCGACAACCGACAATCAACAGTCAACAGCCGGCGGCTGACTGCTGCCTGCTGACTGCTCAACCAGGGAGTCATGCGCCATGTTTCGCGGCATGTTTTCGGCGGCCACCGGCATGGGGGCCCAGCAGTTGCGCCTGGACATCATCGCCAACAACCTGGCCAACGTCAACACCACCGGCTTCAAGAAGGGCCGGGGCGATTTCGAGGACCTGATCTACCAGACCGTGCGCCAGGCCGGGGGCGAGCGGCCTTCCGGCGGCCAGGTGCCCACCAGCCTCCAGGTGGGGCTGGGGGTCAGGCCCGTGGGCATCTCCAAGATCTTCTCCCAGGGCGACTACGTCCACACGGAAAACGAGCTGGACCTGGCCATCGAGGGCAAGGGCTTCTTCAAGATCCTGAGCAACGGCATCGAGTACTACTCCCGGGCCGGCAACTTCAAGATCGACAAAGACGGCTTCCTCACCACCCCCGCAGGGGACCGGTTGCAGCCGGAGTTCACCATCCCGCCGGAGACCGTGTACACCACCATCGACAATACCGGGAAAATCACCTGCTTCGGCCCGGACGGCAAGAGCCTGGCTTCCGGACAGATAAGCCTCTACACCTTTCCCAACCAGGCGGGCCTCTATAATGTGGGCCGCAACCTCTTCCAGGTCACCGAGGCCTCCGGCGAACCCAGCGAGGGCCGCCCCGGGGTGGACGGCGTGGGCACCCTGGCCCAGGGGTATCTGGAGGTGAGCAACGTCAACGTGGTGGAAGAGATGGTCAACATGATCATCGCCCAGCGGGCCTATGAACTGAACTCCAAGGCCATCCAGACGGCGGACGCCATGATGGAGCGGGCCTACCATCTGAAGACCTGAGGAGTTTGAGCCATGCTACGGGGTAAGGGGATGATGGGCGCCCTCATGGTGGCCCTGGCCGCGGCGCTGGCGGCCGGGCCGGCAGCTGCGGCCTCGGGGGTCAAATTCCGGGCCGAGGCCCAGGTGGCCGGGGAATACATCACCTTGGGAAACCTGGCCGAGCTCTCCCCGGACTTGGCCGCCAGCTACGGGCAGGCCCCGGTGTGGGGGGCGCCGCCGCCGGGCCAGGTCTATACCCTCACCGGCGACTTCCTCCGCTACCGCCTTGCCCAGTTGGGCCTGGAGGAGCTGGCCGCCGCGGAGCTGCCCGCCGCCATCCTGGTGAAGCAGGTGGGGGTGGCCCTGGCCCCGGAAGAAATCGCCCGGGTCTTCCAGCGCTACGTCACGGAGCACAGCCAGTGGCCGGAGAAAAATTTGCGCATCCAGGTCTTTCCTTTGGAGGAGCCGGTACTCCTCCCGGACGCCCAGGTGGGCCTGGAGGCCCTGCCCCCCAAGAACGGCCGGCTCCTGGGGGAGGTGACCCTGGAGATGGTGGTCACCAGAGGCGGCCAGCCCCAAAAGCGCTTCAAAGTCACCGGCCGGGTGAGTCTGGAGCGGGAGGTGGTCTGCGCCGTCAAGCCCCTGAAGCCCCAGCAGGTCATCGCCCGGGGGGACGTGGTCCTGTGCCGCCGGGATGTCACCAACCTGAACGCCAACGACTTTTTCACCGCCCTGGACCAGGTGCTGGGCCGCACCCTGGCCAAGACCCTGGGCCCCCAGGAAATCCTCACCAGCCGCCACTTGAGTCAGCAGCCCCTCATCAACCGGGGGGATGAAGTGACGGTGCTCCTGGAGGAGAATGGACTGGCCATCAACACCAAGGGGGTGGCCAAGGAGCCGGGCTTTCCGGGGAAGTCCATCCGCATGCTCAACCCCCGGAGCAAAAAGGAATTCCAGGCCCAGGTGGTGGATGCCAAGACCGTGAAGGTGACCCTGTGAAACGCCTGCTTGCCTACGCTGTCCTGGTTTTGCTGCTGCTGCCCTGGGCCGGGGGCTGCGGCGGCTCCCGGGCCGCCCTCAAGCCCGTCGAGGCCCCCCTGGTGGCCACGCCGCTGCCCCCCCTGCCGCCGCCCCAGGAGGGCTCCCTCTGGCAGGACCGCCAGCCCTTCGGCCTGGTGGCCGACCGCCGGGCCTGCAACGTCGGCGACCTGGTGACCATCACCATCACCGAGGCGGCCAAAGCCAGCGAGATCGCCAACACCGAGACCTCCAAGACTTCGGGGGTCAAGACCACGGTGGGCTCCCTCTTCGGCCTGAGCTTCCCCATGAATGCCTTCACCAACAAGGAGGTCAACGTGGAAACCGCCCTGGAGGGCACCGTGGGCAACACCTCCAAGGGCGAGGGTAAGACCGAACGCCAGAGCACCTTCACCACCTTCCTCACCGCCCGGGTCATCCAGGTGCTCCCCAACCAGCACCTGGTGGTTCAGGGCCGCCGGCACCTGCGCATCAACAACGAGACCGAGGTGGTGACTTTGACCGGCATTGTCCGGCCGGCGGATATTGATCGCAACAACACGGTGCCCTCCACCAAGCTGGCCGAGGCCCGCCTGGAGATTTCCGGGGTGGGGGTGGTCTCCGACAAGCAGCGCCAGGGCTGGCTGACCCGCATCCTGGACCACCTCTGGCCCCTCTGAGGCGAACGCCATGGGCAGTCACAGACTCCGGCAGTGCGGCAGGATGAAACCCCGGTGGCGGCCGTTGCCCCTGCTCCTGGCCCTGACGCTGTTCCTGCTGGCCCCGGGCCTCTGGACGCCGCCGGCGTTCGGTATCCGCCTGAAAGACATCGCCTCCTTCAAGGGGGTGCGTCCCAACCAGCTGGTGGGCAACGGCCTGGTGGTGGGGCTCAACGGCACCGGCGACGGCACCAACGTTGACTTCAACACCCAGGAGCTGGCCAATTTCCTCAGCCAACTGGGGGTCCAGGCCGCCAAGGACAAGCTCAAGGTGAAAAACATCGCCGCGGTGGTGGTCACCGCCACCCTGCCGCCTTTCGCCCGGGTGGGCTCCCGCATCGACGTCCTGGTCTCCTCCATGGGCGACGCCAAGAGCCTCCAGGGCGGCACCCTGATTTTGACGCCCCTCAAGGGGGTGGACGGCCAGGTCTATGCCCTGGCCCAGGGGCCCATCACGGTGGGCGGCTTTGCGGCCGGCGGCCAGGCCGGGGGCGGCGTCACCAAGAACCACCCCACCGCCGGGCGCATCGCCAACGGCGCCACGGTGGAGCGGGAGATTCCCCTGGACTTCGCCGGCAAGGAGGACTTCACCCTGAGCCTGCACGAGGCCGACTTCACCACCTCCCAGCGGGCCGTGAAGGCCATCAACCAGCACCTGCGGGGCAACTTCGCCCACTCCCGGGACGGCGGCACCATCACCGTCAGGCTGCCCCCGGGCTACAAGGACCGGGCGGTGCAGCTCCTGGCCAGCCTGGAAAACCTGGAGATCACTCCGGACGCCCCGGCCAAGGTGGTCATCGACGAGAAAAACGGCACCGTGGTCATGGGCGCCATGGTGCGCCTGGCCACCGTGGCCATCGCCCACGGCAACCTGGTGGTGCAGATCAAGGAGAGCGCCCGGGTGTCCCAGCCGCTGCCCTTCTCCCAGGGCCAGACCGTGGTGACGCCGGAGACCTCCGTCGCGGTGAAGGAAGGGGAAAACCGCCTCATGGTGCTGCCCGAGGGGGTGAGCATCGGCCAGGTGGTCCAGGCCCTGAACGCCATCGGCGTCACCCCCCGGGACCTCATCGCCATCCTCCAGGCCATCAAGGCGGCGGGGGCCCTGCAGGCCGAACTGGAAGTCATTTAATGCGAGGGTGCCAGATGACCGAACCTGCGAACCTCCTGGCAAGCCACGCCGGACCTTTCTTCCCGACGGCCCCAGGCGGCATGACCTCCCGGGACCGTCTGGTCCGGGAGGAGCGCCGCACCCTGGCCGAGGTCTGTCAGGAGGTGGAGTCTCTCTTTTTAACCCAGCTGCTGGGTCAGTTGCGCCGCACCCTGCTGGCCGGGGTCAGGAAAGGCTCCCCGGAGTGGGAAGGCTACCACAGTCTGGCCGACCAGGAAGTGGCCAAAGCCCTGGCCGCGGGCGGGGGCCTGGGACTGGCCCACAAGCTTTATGTGCATCTGGGCGGAGCGCGCCTGCCCCGCCCCCAGGAAGGAACCCATGGCACACCAGAGCCCAGCCGCCCCCAAGACGGCGAACCCCTGGGAGATCAGGCTCTACCGGGAGCTGTTGGCCTGTCTGGAGCATGAAGAGCAGGCCCTGAAGGCCGCCCGGGAGCCGGAGATCTTGGCCGCGGCCCGGGAACAGGAGGCGATCCTGGCGCAGCTTGCCGCCCTTCCCCCCCAAGAAGGGCCCCGGGAGGACGCCGCCGCCCTGGCCGACCTGAAGCGCCGGGTGGGGGCCCAGCTCGCCCGCAACCGGGCCATCATCACGGCGGCCCTGGAGGTCATCCAGGATTTCCTGGACCTTCTGGCACCCCCGGGTCCGGGCCTCTACCAGCAGGCCGGCCGCCTTCAGGCCGGTCCGGGGAACTGCATTTTGCATCGCCAGGTTTGAAGATCCGGCGCCGAGGGGACCCGCCATGTCAGGCATCACCGCCATTTTGGACCTCGCCACCCGGGCCCTGGCCGCCGAGCAGCTGGGGGTGGAGGTCACCAGCCACAACATTGCCAACGTCAACACCCCCGGCTACTCCCGGCAGCGGGTCAACTTTGTCACCGCCAACCCGGTCCCCTCTCCCTGGGGGCCCTTGGGCACCGGGGTCAAGGTGGAGGGCATCCAGCGGGCCTTTGACCCCTTCATCACCGCCCGCCTGGATCAGCAGAGCGCCTCGCTGAGCGAATATGCCACCTTGCAGGAGCAGCTGGAGCGGGTGGCCGCGCTGTTCAATGAAACCCAGGTGGGCGGCATCACCGAAGACCTGGCGGCCTTTTTCGCGGCCTGGCATGACCTGGCGGACAACCCCGCCGGCCTGGGGGAGCGCCAGGCCCTGCTCCAGGCGGCCGCAAGCCTCACCGAGGCCTTCCACTACCGGGCCGACCAGCTGGCGCAGATGCGCATTTCCCTGGCCCAGCAAATCGCGCCGGTCATCAGCGAAATCAACACCCACGCCGAGCGCATCGCCCAGCTCAATGGGGAAATCCAGATCTCCGAGGCCAACGGGCAGACGGCCAACGACCTGAGAGATCAGCGCCAACTGGAGATCAGTAAACTGGCCGAACTCATCGGCATCCGCTCCTACACCACCGCCGACGGCATGATCAACGTCACCTTAGCCAACGGCCTGACCCTGACCCAGGGGGTCAAGTCCTGGAATCTGGACTTCCAGGTGGCAGCCGACGACACCATAGCCGTCACCTGGAACGGCCCCGGCGGGCTGACGGAAGATGTCACCGCAAGCTTAAGCGGCGGCAAGCTCACCTCCCTCATCGCGGTGCGGGACCGCCTCCTTCCCCAATACCAGGCGGACCTGGACGACCTGGCCCGGGAGCTCATCTTTGCGGTGAACGCCCGGCACAGCCAGGGCGCCGGCCTGACTCTGGCCGCCGCGGCCGCCGGCACCTACGCCGTGTCCGACGTCAACGCCCCCTTAAACGCCGCCGGCCTGCCCTTCGGCGACCGCCTCGTAGCCGGGAGCGTACAGATTTTCGTGGAGCAGGCCGGCCAACCCCTGGCCGGCGCCACCATCAACATTGACCCGGCCATGTCCCTCACCGACCTGATCAACGCCATCAACGGCGATGCCGTGCTGGGCGGGCTGGTGACGGCCGGCGCCGACGGCGGCCGGCTGGTGCTTACCGCCAACGCCGCCGGGAACACCGTGGGTTTCGGGGAGGACACCAGCCGGATTCTGGCAAGCTTGGGTATCAACACCTTCTTCACCGGCGATAAAGCCTATACTTTCGGCCTCAATGCCTGGGTCTCGGACAACCCCCGGGCCATCGCCGCCGGTCTGATCGCCGCCGACGGCTCCCGGGCCCCGGGGGACAACCGCAACGCCCTGGCCCTGGCCGACCTGGAAACCGCCCCGGCGGGTCCGGGTGGTCTGACCTTTGCCGAGGCCTACCGGCGCCTGGTGAGCGACCTGGGGCTGGAAGCCGAGCACGCCGGCCAGCAGGCCCAGTTTCACCAGGCCCTGGTGGAGCAACTGACCCAGATGCGGGATGCGGTCTCCGGGGTTTCCCTGGACGAAGAGCTGGCCAACCTCATCAAGTTCCAGCGGGCCTACCAGGCCGCGGCCCGCCTCATCACCGTGGCCGATGAGCTCTACCAGACCATCCTGGCGGTCAAACGATAAGGAGCAAGGCCCGTGCGCGTCTCCATGCCCACCATTTTCAACGGCATCCAGGGAAATCTCGCCAACCTGGCAGAGGAATTGCAAAGGATTAACGCAAGCCTGGCCTCGGGCCAGAAATACCAACGCATCAGCGACAATCCGGTGGAGGTGGGGGCGATTCTGGGGCTGGCCACGGAGTCGGGGCAAGTGGCCCAGTACCAGCGCAACCTGGCCACGGCCCGGGATTGGCTGGCGGTTACCGAAACCGCCCTGCAAAGCATCAATGACCTGGTGCGGGGGGCCATGACCCTGGCCAATCAGATGGCCACGGGCACCTACAGTGCCGCCCAGCGGGCGGCCGCCGCCCGGGAGGTGCAGGGCATCCTGGAAGAGGTGATGCAGGTGGGGAACAGCCGTTTCAACGGCCAGTATATCCTCTCGGGCTACCGGATCCATACCCAGCCGTTTGCGGCCGGCGACTGGCAGGTGCAGGAGCCGCTGCTGAGCCTGCAGCCGGGCTCCACGGGCAGCGCCATGGCAGGCGGGGTCTATACCGGCTCGGAAAGCCGCACCTACGTGGTGGAGATTGTCCAGGGGGGCGCCAGCGGCCACGCCACTTACCGGGTCTCCGCGGACGGCGGTCAGACCTGGTCCGAGCCCCTGGTCACCGGGTTGGGGGCAGCCATCGGCGGCGAGGGGGTGACTGCCGACTTCAGCGGCGATTGGCTGAGCGGCGACCGTTTTAGTATTTCCGTACGGCAGCCGATAGAATATCAGGGCGATGAGCATGCCTTGGAGTTGGGGATCGGGCGACAGAGCCGGCTGACGGTGAGCGAAGTGGGCAGCGTGGCCCTGGGGGGCGATGGCGGCAGCCTGGATGTCTTCCGGATGTTGGCCCGCCTGCAAAGCGGCCTCCAGGCCAACAACCTCAAGGAAATCGGCGCGTCCCTGGAGGAGTTGCGCACCTATCAGAACCATCTGGACAGCCGGCTGGCGGGCCTGGGCGCCGGCCTGAACCGGGTGGCCGTGAAAAATGGGGTGTACGATACCCTGCAAGGCCGCCTCACCGCTGCCTTGAGCGGCAAGAACGATACCGACGTGGTGGCCGCGGTGAATGCCCTCAAGGCCGCGGAAACCGCCTACCAGGCGGCTTTGCTGTCATCCACCAAGGTGATGAACCTGAGCCTGTTGGAGTATCTGTAAGGAAAATCGGTAGCCAGGAAGGTGACCGTGCTGATTCTCACCCGAAAAACCGGAGAAGGCCTGTTCGTCGGCGACCACATCCGCATCACCGTGGTGGAAATCAGGGGCAAGCAGATTCGCCTCGGCATCGAAGCGCCGGAGAACGTCGTGGTGCTGCGGGAGGAGATCTTCCGCCGCATTCAGGAGGCGAATCTCCAGGCTGCCGGCGTGGCCCCCCTGGACGTCAAAGAGATCGCCACTCTCTGGAGGCAGGACAAGGACCATGAGTCCCAAACCACAGAGCCGACCCCCTGAACCTGCCCCGGTCTCCCTGGAGACCCGCAACTTCGGCACCCTGGCGGTGCGGCCGGACCAGATCATTGAGTTCTCTCCGGGGCTCCTGGGCTTTGCCCAGTGGAGCCGCTATGTCCTCATCGAGCGCCCCCAGGACCGGCCGTTTTTCTGGCTCCAATGCGTGGATCGGCCCGACCTGGCTTTTGTGGTGGTGGATCCGGTTCTCTTTTTTCCCGATTACCGGCTGGCGCTCCGGCCCGAAGTCCTCCGGGAGGTGAAGGCCAGCCGGTCCGAGGAGGTCAAGGTCCTGGTCATCCTGACGATTCCCCCGGGCCGGCCCCAGGATATGACCGCCAACCTCATAGGCCCCCTGGTCATCAATCTGGCCACCCGCCGGGGCCGGCAACTGGTGGTGGAAGACGCCCGGTTTTCCCACCGGCACCGGCTGCTGCCCGAAACGAAGCAGGAACCCTGACGATCCGGACCTCAGGAATGCTTGGCCGTCTGCCGGGGGAACCGGCCGTCAAGGCACAATCGGACAGGTTTTTCTCCCGCAAGGGCTTTTCCGGAACGTGCCGACCTTGAACTTCGTCTTTTCTTGCCGGCAATTGTGGTAACCGGCGCCTAACGGTTTTCCCAGATCTCCTTGCCGTACCGTGCAGGCTGATTGCGGATTTTTCTCCGGGCGGGGGAAAATATTCGGTTGACTTTCCCTGGCGGCTCATTATACTAGAGCCCAGTGATAAAACTGCGGCTTTTTCTGGTATCTCCATAGGGGGGGAAAGCCGGGGACCAAATCACACAAAGGAGGAAGGGTATGCGGTCGAAGCTGGTGGTAGCATTGATAATGGCAGTGGTGGCGGTGATGATCGTCGCTTCCGGCGCCATGGCGCAGAAACTCCTGTGCGTCTCCAAAAAGGAACTCAAAGGTGAGGAAACGGTAGCCTCCTGCCTGGCCAAAGGTGAGCGTTTTGCCGTCGTTGACCAGTTCGGTATCGTGCGCATCTTGACTCCCGAAGAGATTGAACTGACCAAGGCCTTCAACCCCAAGGCCTTTGAAACCCGGGCTTTCGGCATCAAGTATCAGAAACTGGCGCCGCCGCTGCCGCCGGTAACGGTCTCGCCCGAGCAACAGTAACCTTATCCTGGCAGCAGCAAGGGCCTGCCCGGGCCCTGAGAGCACGACGCGCCCTCAAGGCTGCAACCTTGGGGGCGCATCTTTTTTCCCTTCCCCGGTACCGCAGGGCAGCCGAGTTCTCCAAGACGGGCAGGTCATCCCCCTGGCTTGGTTCTCCCGAACCCTGGCCATCCCGCTGTTGGTCTATCTGACGGCCGGCCGCTCCTGCCTCATACCGACCGGAAACCCGTCGCTGCTCCTCCGATGCCGGAAGGCGCCTGCGTCTGGTACTTTCCGCCCCGCCGCCGGTGCGCCCCCTTTACTCCACCGGCACCAGGAGATTGTCCCAGCCCTGGCGACGGGTGAGGCCGCCGGCATGATTCAGAAGGCTCACCAGAAACCACTGCTGCCGGCCATCCGGCCGGGTCAGGAGCTTGAATACGGCTTCATAGACCGTGGGCTTTATCGCCGGGTCGCCGGGAGCGGTGATGAGAACATAGGCGACGCGGGTATCCCCGGCCCCCGGGTCGTGAATGCCGTGAAACTCCGCCACCTTGCAGTACTGGGGGTTCCAGCGGTCCAGGGTTTGCCGGGCGGCGGCGGCCTCCAGGGGCAGGGTTGCCGGCGGCGGCAGGGTGCACCCCAGACACATCACCAGCACTACCGCCCCAAGAGCGCATTTCCCCCAACCACCGAACTCCACCCACCATCTGCCCGCGTTCATATGCTGGCCACCTCTCCGGTTGCCTGGGCTTGCACGGAAAAGCCCGGCCGTCGAATTATCTCCCTTCAGGGCCGGTATTGAGGATCAACGGCAGGCCGTCCTTGCCGCCCACAATAATCACCTTGGTGTTGGGGGCTTTGGCCAGGTGCTCGGTGGCCTCGATGCCCTTCCACCGCAGGAGCTGCTCCGAAAGACCCATGGAGATGATGCGCTGAAAGTCCTGGATGCCCTGGGCCTCCACCCGCTTGCGTTCCGCCTCCTGCCGTTCCTTCTCCAGGACGAAGCGCATCCGCTGGGCATCCTGGTCCGCAGCCAGCTTGGCATTGATGGCCTCCTCGATGGGCTTGGGAAGGATCATGCGCCGCATGAGGACGGCCTCCACCTCGATGCCCCGGGGCTGCAATTCCCCGCCCAATTCCTTGAGAATTTCATTGGTGATCAGTTCCCGGCCGGAAGTATAAAGATCCCTGGCTTCGTGCCTCACGGTGATGCTCCGAATGGCGGAGCGGAACTGGGGCACCACCAGGACGTCTTTATAACGGGGGCCCAGTTGGCGGTAAACCTGCATGGCCGCCTCGGGGTTCAGGTGATAGAGCAGGGAGACTTCCACCACCATGTTCAAGCCCTCTTTGGAAGGCACCTCGGCGTGCTCAAAGACTTCCTGAGTGCGCACGCTCATGAGCTCCATGGAGACCAGCGGGTTGACGAAATGCAGCCCTTCCGGGATGACCCCGTGGACCTTGCCGAAGAGAACCAGGACCCCCACCGACCCCGGGGGCACGATCTTCACCATGGAGAGGGCCAGCACCGCCAACCCCACCGGCACGGCCAGCCACCACCGGTACTGGGCCAAGTGCGGAAATTTTTGCCCCAGGACGACCAAGGCGACAAAGAGAAAAATGCCCAAGATGATGAGGGTCATAGATCGCTCCTTGGAAAAGCGCCTGCCTGCGGCCCCAGAATACCGGAAAAACCGGGCTTTGGCCAGCCCAAAGCGGCGGCCTGGCTTGGGCGCCGGTGGTAGGTGCAGATCTTGCAGAAGCTCCTGCCAGGCATCTGAACCACGCCCACTGTGGAGGTAACCGCCCGGATGAAAGCCGTGCTCAGCATCGTTTGGCTACTCACCCTGGCAGGAGGCTGGCTGGGCTGCGGGGGCGCGGTCGGGCCCTATGCCCTTCCCGGGACCACGGCCTGGCAAACCCGGCAATTTCCCGCCCCTTCCTGGAACCCGCCCTTCCTGGCCGAACCCACTCTGGATCAACGCCGCACCGTCCTGGTGCGCCCGCCCACGGATACCTACCGGGCCCAGCGGGCGGGCATTCTGTTGTTCCGCCATCCCCGGCACCTGCCGGATGTCAGCCACCCCCTCACCCAGATATTCTATCAAAAACTCCTGGAGCGCCGACCGTTTCGGGAAACAGTCTTTATTCCCCAGGCCTACGGTTCGGTGGCCGAAGCCCTGGAGGTGGCCAGGAGATGGCGGGTGGACCTGCTGGTTCTGGGCGAATCACCCTACTTCCTGGATGGCGGCACGGTGGGGACGGCCTCCCTGCAGGTTGACCTGCGGGTCCTGGATGTGCAGACGGGCCAGCTCATGTGGTATCTCTCCGACGCCCTGCGGGCCACCCCTCGGCCCATCGTGGACCTCATCGTCACCGAAACCCGCCCGCACCCCACCCCGGATATCTACGCCCTGGCCGGCGTGCTGGCCGACCGCATGTGCCAGACCCTGACCAACGGCTGCCTGGCGGCGAAGTAGGCGAAGAGCG
>FWPV01006360.1_pt1 | contig 22638 bp, 16 predicted proteins | sample 2228371 | NCBI WGS metagenome assembly FWPV01 (sample SAMEA103939776, study PRJEB20133) | metagenome | reverse complement strand
AAAATAGTTTTTTTATTATCAAAATTTTCCACATTAGGGAAATGAATCCTATTTTCGATTTCAAAAAGTTCATTTTCAGACAATAATTCAAGAGGATAAAAAACTGTATGAAAATCAGTTTTTCCCCAAGGGCTCTCTTCTTTAGGTAATTTAGTATAAACAAAATGATAAACTTTCATAACCACCATCCTTTTCTTATTACCTTTTTCCTTCCAATTTTTTCTAATGCCCATAAAAATGGATCTAAAACTCTCTTTGGATCATCAGGTTTTAACTCCGTAGCCAATTCGTTTCCTAATGGAGTGGCCCCTGTTGAAGAAACCAAAATATATTCAACACTTTTAAATGTATCATTTGCAACTTTTAAAAAACCACCAGCTCCTATATCTTTGAGCCATAATTTTATATCTTTAGAAGTTTTTTCTAGTAAAACGATTCTTTTTTCAAATCCATCTCTATCAGAATACCAATTTAACGAACCATCCTCTAAAAATATTTTGGTATTTTGTGGAATTTCATCTATCATATCACCTTTTGTTAAAACTACTATCAAGTGTTGCCTATCCTTTAAATTAATGTGTAATTGGTTATAAACAGAAAATACATATTTATCCAAAAGTCTTTCCATCTCATTTACAAAATCATCTCCACAATCTTTTATACTTATAATAAAGAGGATAACATCTGAAAAAGCTACAAATCTACCCATACTTGTTATTTTCCCAGGATTTTCATATACAGCTCCTGCCGTATCATAAAAACTTAAGAAATAATCACCAAACAAAGGTATTTTTTTAAAATGAATAAGTGATGGAAGTGGAAAGTTTTGTGGGGTGCTTTCTGGAAGTAATGATTTTTTTTCAAGAGAATTAATAACATTATAAATGATATGATGTGTATTTTCATCAGTGGTTTCAAAAGAAAAGTCTCTCCAAACATCGATTTTCCTAAGCTGTCTTAAAAGATAAAAAAGTATTGTAAGATAACTTGTCTTTCCATGTCCACTGAAACCAACTAATCCTATAAATCCCTTATTTATATCTTTTCTTTCAACATAATCTCTATGTATTTCAGTACTACAATTCGGATTTGAACACACATAAACTTGTCTGTATTCCTTTTTCTGCAATAATGGTTGTACATTATCCAAACAATATGGACATCTCATTCTTTTTCTCCTTTTTTAATTTCATCCATTAATCTTTCCCATATCTTCATATCTATAGTACCTGTTGATATTATGTTTTCACTTCCTATTAATATCTCCATTTCTTTTTCTCCATCAGTATTTACGAATTTCTCGAGATGTTTATATCTATCTGTTAAAAAATAAACTTTCTGATTTTGACTTCCCCTCCATATTAATGGAGATTTTTTTTCTTCTATAAATTTGCCATCAATAAGAATGTCAACATAATTCAACAAATCTTTTCCATATGGTACATCACCATTCAATATTTCTTGAATAGTAAATCCTGTATAACAAACTATACTTAGGCCCTTTGACCTTATTCCTTCTGCAAGAGGTAAAATATTTTTTGCCTGTATAAAAGGCTCACCACCAGTAAATGTTACACCTTCTATTTTTTCAATAGAATATTCTGTAAAAATTAGATCAATTAAATTTTGAGTATTTATTAACTTGCCTTTTTCTTCATCCCAAAATTCTGGATTGAAACAACCTTTACAATGAAACCGACATCCTTGAAACCATAAAACAAACCTTTTACCCGGACCATTAACTTTTTCTGAAATAAGATATTTACCAATTTTAACCATATACAAACTCTTTAAACTCCTTTTGCCATATTAACAATAAAATCTTTTAACATAACTTATACTTAATAAATTCTATAATCTTTATAAAATAAAAACTCTAATTTAACTATAATTATAATTGTTATACACCTTTATAGATAGATCAAACCTCAATATAATCGCATTTGATAATTTATAAAATTTAACAACTTCATTACTTAATTCCTCAACAATTTTTTTGAGCATTTGAGCATCTTCTTTTTTCATTTAGCATTTACTGATATATATTCTTTATAACTTTCTCTTATAATAAACGCTTTTTTCCCATTTTTATAAAAAAATTAACGATTCATTTTTTAATATATTATTCTTCACTCTTTACAACTCTAAATCCAATAGCTTTCAAAATATTCTGACTATTCCGATTAATTTTTCTTACCTCGGTAGGACTCCAAATATTGCGAAAAAGAGAAGGAGTTGGTTTCCCAATAAAAGATTCTCCTTCATCAAGCATCTCGAGAACACATTCCTCTGTAAGCGGTATAGAAAGTTTTTCTATCCACAAACAAACCGGTTTCGCTATTTGTTCATTTTTTTGATAATTTTTAAATTTATCTTTTAAATTTGATAATTCCTTTATTTCATTTCTTATCTCATGTAGTTTTTTCCATTCAATATCTTTTGGTAATCTAAAATCTTTTCCAAGATATCTTAAAAATGGATTTATCTCGTTATAAGTCAATCCTGTTAAAAATAATTGGTATTCATAATTTTTAAAATTATTCCACTCTTTTCTTGGATTTAAACTTAACTTTTTTCTATACCATTCATCTGTATAAATATCTAACGAATTAAAATTATAAAACAAAAAAATTTCAAATTGATATTTACTTATAGGAAATAATGATATAAAAAAATTCCATTCCCTTTTTTTTACCAAAGGGAAACCTGTTTTATCAAATTCTATGGTAAATTGCCCAAATTCCATTATCAACCTCTTCGTATAAATCAATCTTTCTTTTAAATTTCCATTTTGCTTCTTCCCAATCATAAATAGAACCATCTTTTGCAATTATCCTTTCGTTACAATTTAAGGGGAAAGAATACCAAGATGTTAGCGAAAGATATTCATTTTTTTTTATAAGAATAGTTGTATTAAGAGGAAATCCTCTAAGAACATTTCCTCCTTCTGGACATAATAAAATGTTGTATTGGTGTTTTTTACCACATATTGGACACAGATAATCTTTCTTCATTATTCCCGAATTGATAATTTCCATTAGATTTTCGGGAATACTTATCCATTCAGGATTTTCTAACCAGGGATTTTCCTTTTTTAAAATAATTTCTTCGATACTTCCTTTTAATCTTTTCACAAAAAGTTTAGGTAGTTCTTCATTGCATATACACTTAAGATGCCCAGAAAGGCTTTCTTTGTTTCCATTAATCGTCAATATAAATTCTCCATTATTATAATTGACATCCGATTCATAGTTCCCTACTTTATTATAATTATAAGATAATGGAGCGAATCCTAATCCCTTGATATAAATTTTTTCAACAGGGTTCTCAATCTTTTCTATATTTGCTAAACTGTTTTTATTTACATTTACCAAAATTAGCCGCTCAAAAATCTCAGAGTTTTCCCAATCTTTTATATCAATAATTTCTTTTGAGTAAAAAACAACTATCATTCCATTGTTTCTTTCAATCAAAATATTATCAAGAATTCTACCTATAAGAGAAACCCTATTTTTATTTTCATTAAACCATCCAGGTGCATTCGAATCAAAATCTTGATAGGTATAAATTTTATATTCTTTCGTATTACCTAAAAAATAAATATTCTTTACTCTTCCATGAAACTTTCTTATAAGTCCGGAACAAATATCAAAAATTTTCCCCCATTGTTCTTCTGCGGCTTCTATAATAATAGTTATAGGTAAAGAAAAATTTGCTTCAAAATAAAGATCTGAGACTATTTTACGCATTTTAATGTTTCATTTTCTACTTTAATTCTAAACTCAGTATTTTTGAGTTGATACTTCTCAGCATAAAGCATCTGTTCAGCAATAATATGCCCTATCTCATCATCAATTGCATTAACTAATCCTCTACCACCAAATTTTTCAATAGATTCTCCATATTTATTTTTGAAATATGTAACAACTTCTGGAGAAAAATCTAGTCTATAACCAAGATGTGAGAATTTATCTTTGTAAGCATTTTTTATATCATCCAATTTATTTTTTATGATCTTTTCTTTTATATTTTCCTGACTTATATAATTGAAAGAAACTATATGAGAACCAATTCTATTCAAAAGCTCAGGTCTTGAAATCTCATAAATAAAGAATTCTTGAACTGCTTTAACAAAATGTTGCCTAATCATTTTTTCTCTTTCTTGGTCATTTTTAATTTTTAAAATATCTTCAAGTTCCTCTCTTTCTCTTATAGATTGTCCTCCACTACCATTAGTTCTTGTCCCTATATTTGAAGTAAAAATTATCACACTTTCTGTAAAAAATACTGTCTGTCCCCTACTATCAGTTAACCTTCCGTCATCAAGCAATTGAAGGAATATATCCATTATCTTTGGATGTGCTTTTTCTATCTCATCAAACAGAATAACAGAAAATGGACGACTCTTTATGGCATTTGTAAGTTGTCCTCCTTTTTCATAACCTACATAACCGGGTGGAGAACCTATCAATTTTGAAACAGTATGTTCTTCCTTATATTCACTCATATCTAATCTAATAAACGCCTCATCGGTGTCAAAAAGATATTCAGCAAGTTTTTTAGCAAGGAATGTTTTACCAACTCCTGTAGGACCTGCAAAGAAAAAAACTGCCTTCGGTTTAGAAGCCTGTCCTGAAGCAAGTCCAACAACTCCAGCCCTCGCTTTTTTTATAGCATTAACAACTTCCATTATCGCATAATCCTGCCCAACAATCCTATCTTTAAACCAATTTTCTGCAGAATCGATGAGTCCTTTTGGCGGTCCCTCAAGGGGTAATTTTAGCCATGGGTCATCCTCTGAACCAATACGATATTTGTTAACAATTTTTCTTAAAGTTGAATCGGTAATTTGATTTTGACGAGCACTTTCCACAACATCTCTTAAAATATTATCTAAATCTCTAACATGCAAACCATCAGTAATATTTGAAAGCAAGTCTAATTGATCCATACCTAAATTAAAAGAGAAATGTTTTGAAAAATAATTTTTTCTTTCTTCTTTATCTGGCATTGGTATTTCCATAACCGCAACACGAGGAGAGTTTGTATAGTATTCAAGTGGAACCATAGTATCCTGAAGTGCAACAAGCACTAAACGATTATTAGGTGATATATTTTCTATCAATTTTTCTATAAGTGTAATAAGTAGTGCAATATCTTTAGAATATGCCCCTCTCTGACTATATGGTGTAATTTTATCTACATAATTTATAACAAAAATAGTTTTTTCATTCCTATTTTTTATTTCTTTTGATAACCATTTAGTCAGAATTTGTATTTCTCTATCCCCTGTCTCAGATGTTCTTGTTTCAATCTTATTCTCTCTAAAAGATTCAATCCTCTCCAATGACCACATAGGTGGGCAACCATTACCTTCTCCATCAAAGTATGTCCCCCAAAAAATAACTTTATCATAGTTCATATCTTTACCTATTGTTCTTAGAAGATCAGTAAATCCGGTTATCAATTCTCCATCTTTATTAATGTAATTAGTATCTCTTACATTACCATGAAGTATTATTACCTCTTTTTGTAAAAAAAGTCTTTTAAGATTTTCTATCCAAACACCCATATATTCCTCCATACATTTTATTTTTAATTAGTTGAACGAAAAATGTTTAAAAATAATTAATATAATTTTTAAGTTCATTTTGATTTTTATTTATTTTGGAATAATTCAAGATCATATCGTTTGTTTGGTTTTATTTGTTTTTTGTTTTAATCCACATTTTTCTATAAACATATCTTCCAAGCAACTTATTACCAATCCTATTAAGTATCTTTTTGGGATTAAATGAAAGTAAAACTTCCATATCTCTAATTGTTCTTGCAATCTTATAAAAATTTTTTGATTTTAACAATCAATTCTTCCTTTTTTCTATAAATTATCAATAAATTTAAAATTTTTTCAAGAGAAAAATTATATTTAATTAATTACTATACTTTAAAAGTCCTAAGTAAAAAAATTGAGGGCAGAAAAGAAAGTAATAAATCTACCAATCTATTCTAAAAAAGATGCTAAAGATTAAAAAAATAAGATAAAGTATCTTAGACGAAAATAGAGTTTATCTATAAAATTGAAAATGAAAGGCTATTAATGAGAAGAAAAATTACATTTAAAACTACACAAAAATGTGTATATTGTAGGTATAGATAGATACTCTATTTTGGGGGAAAAAAATATTAATTAAAATTTTATAATAATTTTTATGGGGAGTAATACAACTTTTGATTTATTTAAATTATTTTTTCTATCCTGATTTGAATCTTTTCATTTAATTTTTAGAGTTATTATTTTTATTCCCCCACAGAGTTGCCCCTATTAGAACCTGAATCTAACGCGTCTACCAGATTCCGCCACTCCGACTCAGGTATATTATAACAATTATATCCCCTTTTATCAATATGGATTATACTATTCAACTTTTAAAACTCATATTGAAAGTTTTGGTATTTTAAATGGTATCTTTATAAAAATGAATCAAAATAATTATTCCAATTTTTCAATCAAAAATGTCACACTGTCAAGCACCGTCCCCAAGTATTTTTTCTCCAGAGTATATATTTTAAACTACCATCTTTACTCTTTATGGGATTTTCATAGGTTTCTCTGATAATTTTAAATTGTTTGAAATCATTGAAAACTTCATCAACGTTTTTTTTATACTCATCGGGGATAAAAGTTTCAAACCAGTTTTTACCTAAAACCTCTTCTCTCTTATAACCTGTTACATTTTCTGATTCCTCGTTCATATCGAGGATGTTCCCACCTCTATCAAGTTCTACATAGATAATGTTTGCTTTGTCTATTATCTCTTTTTGAAGAGAAATTCTTTTTTCAAGTTCTCTTTTTGTGAAATTATATTTTAAAACATAGTTTGTGATAAGAAAACTTATCATTGTGGTCAGTGGATAAAAAGTCATCAAAGGGAAAAATATTATTTTGATTTTTGAAAATCCGGAAAAGAAAGGGAAAATAAAAATTTGCGAAAATAGCATCGCAAAAGATAATACATATGAAAAAATAATTGAAACAAAAAGGTTTTTCCAAAATCCCCATCTGATAACTTTCTTATAAAAAAATCTTCTGAAAACATAACCTGCAAAACCACATAGAATTATCGTTAATATCCCTGCTAATATCCCATTCCCTCCAATATAAATTCTATACAATGTGGCAAAAAATATGGTCAAAATAAGAGGGATAAAACCACCATAAAAACCAGCAAAACCAAGAACGATAGATCTACCATCGTAAACAACACCTTCTGCTAATTTCCATGAAAACCTCATCGTCGCAAGAGCAATAAAAGAAAAAACAAAACCTAACACTATCTGCCATCTTTTTTTCTTAACATCAGCAATTCTATCGATAAGTGGGATAAGTAACATTAAATGTAAGATTAATATTAAATCGAATAAAAGTTTATTCATAACTCCCTTTATTGAATTATATCATTATGAAAAGGTAAAGTCAAATAGTGAAGTAAAAAATTATATCTTTAAAAATTTCACATTAAAAGTTCTATTTTCCTTTCTCACAGAAATAAAATTAACTCCATTTTTTATATCACATTTAACCAAATTAACTCCCTTTTTCAAAAAGATACTTTTACTATAAAAAACTCTGCCTGCTTTATCAAAAATTTTTATATCATAAATCCCTTCTTCTTCAACAAGAAGTTTCAAACTATTTTCTTCTTTTAAAATATTTGATAACAATTTTATTGATAAACAGTTATTAACTTTGTTTTTATTTCCTATTCCATAAAAACTGCCCCAATATCCAACCGAGTCCCACACAAAGGAAGGATCAAACACATTTATAATTTTCCAGTAAACCGAATCGAGTGATCCAGCCACACCTGAGATATGCAGAAAACCATTTATTCCATCATTGTCGACTATATATTTTGAACATTCAACACTGATAAGATTCGCATTTGGAATCACTGTTGCTCTGTAAATATTTTTATCACTTGCAAACCTTAACATCTCAACACTCGTTTTTGAAGTCAGATAATCAAGGTATACCACATAAATTTCTTCTGTGTAAGGATCATATGTTAAGTTGGCACTATAACAGTAACCTCTATTTGTTGGTGTAAGACCTGTTGAATCAAGGATATTTTTATCATGAAGATCAACATAAACATATTTAAAGTTTTTTGATGTATCATCTTTCATTCCAAAAATCAAAGATCTTCCCTGATGGATAAAAGTTGAAAGATCATTATCATTGTTAAGATAATAATCAACAAAAAGATCAGCAACTGGAAGAGCATAAAATATTCTGTTTTCTTCAGGATAATACTGTGCATCCCACCAGTACCACCATGTTCCAAATCCAAAAGCAAGTGTGTCTCCAAACTGGTTTTTCCAGTTTCCCTCATTTTCATCTAAAAACGCTTTTACAACTACAGGGTCATTTGAACTGTTGTTTGTTGTATCGAGAAAATATAAAATCGTATCACCATTTATACTTGAAATCTCTGGCCAGATATCACCATTGAAAACTCCATTGAATCCATTCCAGTTAAATCCAAAATCATCACTCTGAGAAAAGGCAAATGAGAACGAAGTCCCTTTTCCACTACCAACAAGATCAGATCTAATTTCATTTTTCCATGAAGTTTGAGTTGTTATATAAGTTAAGCCATTTCCATATCTGATATTGAATACAGATATTTCAGAAATCGTATCATAATCAAGTCCTGTATAAGATATATCCTGTTCCCAGTTAACACCAGAATCGAATGAGCGTTTTAATAAAAATTTGTTTTCGAGAACATCAAGAGACAAAATCAAACAACTATCACCTAAATGATTTGATGTTATTGAGGGTGAAAAATCATATTTTGTTGTATCACTCAAAAACATAGGATAGGTAAGTTTGGTATACATTATCGATGTGTCTTTCATAAAATAGACACCATAATTTCCATAAATATCTGCACAACTGTAAACAATATATAAATCTTGATTCCCTGTAAGTTCCATCTCACCATAGATCCTTGTAGAATTTGAAAAATCTGAATTGATCAAACTTGTTGGAGCACTCCAAATAGATCCAAAATTTGAAGTTTTTGAATAAAAAATGTTATCAAAAGCAAAACCGTTAAAATGTGATGCAAAAACTCCACAATAATAACCATCTTCAGACACAACAATATTTTTTAACATTGGTGGAGCAAAACCTCTTAAATCCTTACCTTCAAGAATGCCAATCATACCTGAACTCTGTGCATCACTATCTTTTATGTCAATTTTTTGGTCAAAAGGTATCGTTGATTCTTTCCATATCTTTTCTCTCAATTCCACTGAAGGAACAGCAAATACATTTATGATAAAAACTAAAATTAAAACAAACAATAAAATTTTTTTCATACTCTCTCCTTTTTATTTAACTAAAACTTTTTCACCTCATTTTTATAATTTTTCTATTTATTATCTCTTCTCCTTTTCTCATCCTCACAAAATATACCCCATTTCCATATACATTCATATCTATTATGCCTTCTCTTCCCTTACTCTCATCCCGTTTTGCTATCACCCTACCCATCACATCATACACCTCTATCTCAAATCTTTCCCCTTCTTTCACACTATAACACAAAACTCCTCCCCTGTATCTCAAACTCAACCCATCTCTATCTATCTCCTCTCCATCTATTCCACTAAAATATAACTCCCCTCTTATCACTCCTGTTGTCACCACTCTCTCATTCAACCATTCATCCTTTATCACTCCATTATCAACATATACACTATCTCCAACACTCACTGTTGGTCTATTACCCCCAGCGCTCAATTGCACCACCAGTTTATCTTTCCCATTATATCTCAACCACTTCGCACCATATATCTCTCCAAATTTATCTCTCCAGCTATGTCCTCCACTCAACCTCAACACCTCATCTATATTATCCTCCGTTATCTCCGGCATCGTTGTCTTCTCATTAAAATATACACTCACTATATTCCTGTCATATATACTTACATACTTCGCCGCTATCGAATCTATCTCCACTTTGTATCTGTATGCCCCTTTTAGCATCAATTTATACCTGTTACTATCTCCATATATCCATGCACTATCAAGATATCTCCCAGAACTATCCCCCTTAAACCATATCTCTTTCCCCACTCTCTCCCCTACCCATATAAGTTCAGGAAAACTCCCCTTCACTCCATAACACTCACTCTCAAACACTATTGAATCCAACTTTATCGTATCATACCCAACATTGCAAAACTTTATCTCTTTATACAATGTGTCTCCATTTACACTACTCCCGAATATCAGTGTATCCACATCTCTTGCCAATTCAACATTGTCTACATCAACCTGCAATCTCCTGTATTCAAATACATAAGTCCTCTGATACTCCTCCGGTGTATATTCTGTCGGATAGGGCGGTGGACACCAGTAATCATGCCCCGAAAATAAAACCTCTTTCATCCCATTACCATTAAAATCATAAGCCCTCACTGTACTGCACAGCGTCTGATATGTGCTATCCGTCCATTCATATATCTTCCCATATATATCACCACCATAATTCTTCCATATCTCAACATGCCTCCCTCCATTTATCAAGATATCCTCCAGTCCATCTCCATCAATATCTCCACAATCACATCCAGCACCTGAACTCAATAAATCCGCATTAGCCCATACCGTTATATTCGGATTAGGCGGGGAACTACACTCTGTTGTCCACTTTATCTCAAGTATATCCTTCTCTGGATTGTATTCAACAAGATAATATCTGTAATATTGATACAATGTAAGTCCATCCATATACCAGGAATTCGCCAATAAAATTTCATTATATCCATTCCCGTTTATATCGTTTGTAATAATCATTTTTCTTAACAGCGGATCATTATAATTCCAGACACTAAATCTTATACTATCTTTAAAATTAAATGAATCACCTGTCTTATCGGTTGCTTCATACCACAAGATTTTACTACTAGCATAAAAGTTGGTTGCAATTATTACATCAACAAGTCCATTATTATTTAAATTTCCTACAATTACAGGTTCTTTTAACTGCACCGTCTCAGCAAATGTGTGTGTCAACTCAAGAGTGTTTTCATCAACATACTCCAAATACCCCCATCCATAACTCCGTGTCCTTGTGGTTATACCCGGTAAACCAACCCACACCAGTCTGTCTATTGAATCCCCTTTCAACTCGTTCGTTATATCCAATGGACCAAATGAATAAGTCGTATCCGCCAACCATAAAACCTGTTTCGTTGTATCCGGAAACTCTTCCCTGCTCTTCTGTTCAAGTATATGAATATTAATGTTTTTATTTACTACTCTCATTATTTCTACCATCTCATATAAACCATCATTATCAAAATCCCCTATTCCAATTGGAGCTGTAAAAGTAGTATCCTCTAAACTTGCCGGATGTGGAAAAACAATCCTGTAGACCTCTTCAAAATGGTATCCCCCTTCTCTCCTGTATTCAAAAAAAGGATGATAGGGATAAATATCTCCTATTTTGAAATGAGCAGTATGTAATATTAATTCTTCTATACCATTATTGTTAAAATCAAATTTACCTATCGAAAACCATCCTGGATTTACTAAAGCTCCATGGGGAATCGTTGTCAACATCTCAAAATCAGCATATACAAAAATCACTATCGATAACATTATCACCAAAACAATCACCCACTTCATATCTCCCACCTTCTAAAAGATAGGGGTATTATACCCCTATCTCACTCTCACTATCTTCTTTGTATATTCTATGCCTCCAACATCTATTACCACAAAATATATCCCTCTCTTTATCTTTACATCCATTCCATATTCACCTCTAACCTGATATCCCATCTCCTTCTTCTCCACCACTCGCCCTGTTATATCCATAACTCTTATCCTTACATCTCCATCTCCTTTCATCATATATTCTATTCGACCATTACCTTCATTATACCTGATATTGTTTATCATACCTTCATACTTCTCTTCCACTGTCTCTTTCACTCCTGCCTTTATCCCTCCTTTCACCATCGATATAACTCCACCTTCCTCTTCATATTCATATACCTCTATCTCTGCTACCCTATTTTTATCCCCCTTCTTCCTATCAATACTGATCTCTATTTTTTTGTCACCTGCATATTTCTCCTTCGGAACAACTATCTCCAATACCTTCTCTCCAGGTCCACCATAAATTACTCCATACACCTCTCCATCTATCTGAACAACTTCTGGTATATGTGGATTTTTATCTTCTATCTTTACCTTCACCAGATAGTTCATCTCTCCATTCATTCCCCCCACTTCATACACCATCCTCTCTATCTTAAAATTACCCTCAACATACTCCCTCAATGGACTTATTATCACTCCATCTATCGTGTCTGTCGGCTCTCCACTCGAATATGGCAATACATCCTGACTGTAACTCCTCACCTTCGATTTAAATCTGTATTCACCATTACTACCCTCAAACCAGCAATAATAAAACTTCGTCTCTATTAACCCTTTCTTATACACAGCATCCATACTATATATCGAATCATCTCCATCATATATAACATAACTCTCCGGTGTCAATGTGTCTGAATATCCCGCCCTGTATCCTATTATCTTATCATAATCCCTTATATATGATGACTGCACCACATTCCTGCTTATTGGATATCTGTTTATCCCTCTTCCAGAACTAACTCTACCATACTCCGAATTCCAGATCTCTGTTGTCCCATCTCCATTATCAACCTCCCAAATAAATATCGTAACCCTGTTATCATAATCTCCTGATGGATTCTGTGCCTTCTGATATGCTGGACTGATTAAATCAAAATAACTCCAAGTTGAATTTAACATATCCCATCTACTTCCAACAAGATGCCATCCCGTATCTATGCATGCAGCCATATAGGACTCTGATAAAGTAGGAAGTTCATAACAAGGCACCACCACAGGTGAAAACATTGGAACGACTCCATCTTTTGTGCCTGTATATGTAAACACTGTATCAAATTCAATGTTCCCTATATCCTCATCACTCCATACACCTACTATCAAATCTCCTCTATTTAACCCTTCATACCTGTATCCTATATATCCACCTATCTTCCTGTCACTCTCCCAACTACCAAACATTACCGGCTCTGAACTCCACAACACAGGATATTGACTGAATCCACCCCACGGTGAACTCTTCACAGCATACTCTATGTTCGTCCCATTATTCCACATCGCTATTAAACCCTCTGTCGTCTTCACAAGGGAAGGATTTATCCCCCTTCCTATCTTCTCAAGATTCCAGATACCTCCAAAATTATCACTATATCCATATATCACACTGTCTCCATCCGTATACACCATATGCATCCTGTCACTGTTCAACTCCCTTACAACCTTCCTTTGATTGTTCAACCCCAATCCATATCCACTCTCACTCCATATATAGGGGGTTATCTCTCCTGTATAGGGAACAAAACCTTCTTTTTCAACTGTTAAACTAAGAGAAGATGTATTTTTCAAATAAATATCATAAAAACTGCTGCCATCTACATCGGTAAAATCTGAATACAATAGTTGATTTTTTTGGTAAATATTTGTTTTTGCATTTATTACAGGAGATAAATCATAAAAATTTTTTACTTCTATTTTTTCTAAATATGAATTTAAAACTTTTCTTTCAGGAGTGAAATTGACAAGTAAAAAATTGTTTAGATCGGGGTAAAAATAAATATCATCTATCGAAACACTAAAAGTCAAATTATTACTTGTCGCCTGTGAAGTACTATACGCTCTTGCATAAAATCTGATTTTCTGGGGTACAGATGTATTTTCTATAGATACCAAGTCATTAATAATATATTTATTCCCATCTTTCACAATCTCTATCTGAAATTTAGGGAAATCCACTAAAGGCTCTAAAACATATATTGAAACAGTCGTGTCATAAACTAAAGTTTGATTTTGATATAATTTAAAAATTAAATTGACAAATAAAAATTTATCTATATTTGTAAATTCTATAGTAAGTGAATCATTATTTTCAAAACATAAAGCAAAATTTAAAGAACTTTTGAAATCATCATCATAAACAACACCATAATCATCCTGGATTTCATAACCTAAATAACCGTTTCCCTCTCTTAGATATTCCTTAATATAAGTCGGAATTTCTTTTTCAAGACCTATAAAAGAAGTTTCAGGAAATTCTGTTAAACCAACTTTAAAATTTAAAACTGTATCCGTGAAATCAATGTTTCCATATTCATCATTATAAGGTTTTTTGAATAATTCCCCGTTCCCATTTTGAAATATAATCCAGTAAGGGCTTATTCCAATTTCACCTTGAAAATCATCACTCATGAGATACTTTTCCTGAGCAAAAATGGAAATAGGAAATGAAGCGATCATAAATAAAATGGAGAGTAATACGATTGTATTAGAGAGAGAGAGAGAGAGAGAGAGAAAAGAAATGCTTTTAAAGTTTTTAATTTTTCTCATTTAACCTCTTTTTTTAGAATATTAAAAAAAAATGAAAAAAAGTCAAGAGAAAAAATATTTAACAGAATATAACTTGACACAACAGATCAAAAGAATATAATTTTTCTATTTTAATTTTAACACAGGAGTAAAAAAATGAACATATATTCAATCATAGTTCTTTTGTATTTTTTGCTTGTTGTTTCAATTTCATTTGTGACAAAAAAGATTGCAGAAAGGTCTTCTGCTGACTATCTGATAGCAGGAAGAAATCTTGGAACTTTCGTTTGCGCCGTTGTTGTTGCTGCTGAATGGCTTGGAGGAATGTCAACTATAGGTATAAGTGAAAAGGCATTCAAAACGATGACTTTACAGCCAATACTTTATAACTTTGCAACAGCAACAGGAATGATCATCATCGGATTTACTGTTGCTTACCATTACAGAACAAGGAATGTTCATACTGTAAGTGAGATGTTGAAATCGATTTTTGGTGAAGAGATTTCAACAATTTCTGCATTTGCATTTTTAATCGCTTACATCGTTCTTTCATATGTTCAACTCCAGACATGCGCAAGTATCATAGCACCAATTTTGAAACTTGACTGGACATTGTCAGTTATAATCTCTGCAGCGATAATAACACTCTATACATATATTGGAGGAATGTACGCTTTAACAATAACCGGTATAATCCACCTTGTTGCAATGTATTTTGGACTTGGAGTTGCAACAATAATAGGAATAACAAAAATTGGTGGTTTTTCAAACCTACAATCGATTTTACAATCACAGGGAGCACCGAATAACCTTTACAACCCATTCACAACTAACTTTTCCGCTGCTTTCAGTTTACTTTTAGGTGGAATTCTCGGCGGAATGGCAGGTCAGGCAAGTATTCAACCGATATTTTCTGCAAAGGATCCACAAACTGCGAAAAAAGCCGCTGTTCTTTCTGGAATAATAGTTGCACCTTTCGGCATAATGACAGGACTTCTGGGACTCCTTGCAAAAACTGGGAAATTCTTTGATCCAGGAGCGATAAAAGCAAATGAAGCACTTGGAACAATACTAACTTCAGCAACATTCATAAATCCGATTCTTGGTGGAATAGCGCTGGCAGGAGTTATCGCAGCGATACTTTCAACAGTGGGACCTGTGAATTTTGCTGTTGTGACTATAGCAACAAAAGATATTTACCAGAATCTTTCGAAAAAGGCAAAGGATGATAAAAAGATTCTTCAAACAGCAAAAAATCTTGTGATACTTATAAACTTTATCACGATTCCACTTGCAATACTTTTCAGAAATGCGATTCTTGACACCGCATATATTTCCTATGCGATAAGAGGTATAGGTGCTATTGTTATCCTCTTTGCACTTTACCTGAAAGGACTCATAACAAAGACGGGAGTCAAACTTTCATTTATCGGTGGAGTTGTGGTGATATTCTTATGTCTTCTTGGTAAACAGATGAAATGGTTTGATATTGATAAAACATATGGTGCTGTTATTTCAACAATAATTTTTATAATAGTCGGTTATGTATGGGATAAATTTATCAAAAAATCGGAGAAATAAGATGGAAAATGGAAAAAAGATTTTTGTTAACGGTTCATTTTTAATCGTTGAATCGATCGCAAGAGCAGGGGCTGACACATTTGTTGGGTATCCCATAACACCTTCGAACTATCTTTACCTGTACAGTTCAAAAAGGTTACCATTAACATTTCATGCTCCAGATGAAATAACTACACTACAATGGATGTCAGGACTTTCAGCAGCAGGAAGATTACCAATAACAGCAACATCATTCCCTGGATTCGCTTTGATGGTTGAGTCAATCAATATGGCTTTCATGATGGAACTTCCAATGGTGATAATACTTGCCCAAAGGTTGGGGCCATCAACTGGAACTGCTACATGTGGTGCATCAGGTGATCTTTTACTCGTAAGAGGGATGATATCGGGTGGTTACCCCGTTCCAACATTTGCAATTTCTGACTTCAAAGATTGCTGGGAGATACCTGAAATCGCTATTAATACTGCAGTGAACTTAAGAACACCTGTCATAATTTTAACCTCAAAAGAGATCACGATGACAAACAGAAGTTTTGAGATATCTTCTTTAAAAGAGATAAAAAAAGTTGAAAGAAAATTTTATAGTTCAGATGAAACATACATTCCATATAAACCTGAAAAAAATCTTGTTCCAGAGTTTTTGCCTCTATCATCAAACAAACATCAGATAAGAATAAACGCCTCAACACACGATCAGAAAGGTATATTGCAACATTCAACAAAGGAAGCACTTGAAAACAGTGCAAGGTTGTACAAAAAAATTGTTTCAAACATAAAAGATTTCACACTCTATGAATATGATGAGGATGGAAACGAAAATCTTTTGATAAGTTTTGATGTGAGTTCTGTTGTGTGTAAAGAAGCGATGAAAGATTTAAGAAACGAAAAGAAGAAGGTCTCTTTGCTCGTTGCAAAAACTCTTGTGCCTGTTCCAGATGTTTACTATGAGATAATTTCGAAATACAAAAAGATTTTTGTTGTTGAAGAAAATCTAAACGGTCAACTGTGTGAAATGCTTTTTGGTAACAACATTCCTGATAATGTAATAAAAATAAATTCCATAGGTAAGATGATCAGCATAGATAAAATCAAAGAAGAGGTTAGAAAAAATGGATAAAAAATTCTTGAATTCAAATAAACTTCCATTCTGTGCTGGTTGTGGACACCACCTGATAGCACAGAACACAGAAAAAGCACTTGAAAAACTGAACATCGATCCACTGGATGTAATCCTCGTTTCTGACATTGGTTGTCATGGAATAATAGATAAATTTGCAAACTCACACACAGTCCATGGATTACATGGAAGATCTGTTGCACTTGCAGCAGGAATTTCCCTTGGGCTAAAAAATAAAAACAAAAAAGTTATAGTTTTCATCGGTGATGGAGGTGCAACGATTGGAATGCAGCACATTCTTGAGGCATCACGTCTTGACATAGATTTAACTATCTTAATCCACAACAACATGCTTTATGGAATGACAGGTGGACAGGCAAGTGGATTAACTCCAAAAGGTTTTGTTACAACAACAACACCTGATAAAAGTAAAACAAGAAATTATGATATCTGTCAGATAGCACTCGCTGCAAAAGCGAGTTTTGTTGCAAGAGTAGTTGTGAAACCAGATTTTTCAAATATTATCGCTGATGCAATAAAAAATGATGGTTTTTCTTTAGTTGAGGCGATCGAGTTATGTCCAAGTTATGCTGTGAAGATGAACAAAGGTATGAAAATTTCTGAGATCCTGAAAGAGATTGGAGAGGAAGAGTTTGTTAAAAAGAATGAAAATTATAGGTGGGAATTTTATACAAATTCAACAGAGAACCTATTCGATAAGGTAAAAATACTTGAAAAAAAATATGAACATAAACTTGAAAAAACATTCTGTATACAACTATCAGGTTCAGCTGGTGAAGGAGTTCAGACAGCAGGTGAAGCGTTCTGTTATGCTTCAATACTTTCAGGTCTCTCTGTTAACCATAGAGGAAGTTATCCTGTTACAGTGGGGGTAGGATTTTCAACAACTGAAATAATAATCTCTCCAGAACAAGATTGCACTTACAATGTGAATTCTCCAGATATAATAATCATAACATCTTTGGATGGACTCAATGTTAACATTGAAAAGTTGAAAAGTTTTAAGGGGATACTCTATCTTGATAACTCACTTGAAACACCTCAAACCGAAGCAAAAATTATCAGATACGATTTCCGAAAATTTGGTGCAAAAAATAGTGCGGTTTTCTCGTTGTTTTACATTTTAAAAGAAAAAGAGATATATCCAATCGATGCTTTAATAGATGGGCTTGAACTTGCAAATCTGAAAGATAAGGTTGATCTTGAAAAATTTAAACAAGATTTGAACATTTAACTTCTAAACAAGTTCTGCTATCGCCCTTGCGATAAGCATTGAATTGAACCTTCTGTCAGCTCCATCTGATCTTGAGTTCAAAACAACCGGAACTGAAGCACCAAGAACAACTCCACCACTTTTTGCATCAGCATGGAATTTGTATGCTTTCCCAAGGATGTTTCCACTTTCAAGGTTTGGAACTATAAGTATATCAGGATCACCTGCAACTTCTGAACCTTTCAACTTCTTACTATCAGCAGATTTTTTATCTATCGCTGTATCATACGCTAAAGGACCATCGATTATAAATCCTTTTATCTGCCCTCTCTGATACATCTGGGTTAAACATGCTGCATCTATAGTTGATTCAACTTTTGTGTTTATAACCTCAAGAGCAGAAAGTAAAGCAACTTTTGGGGTTTCGATTTCAAGAGCGTTGTATAAAATTTTTGTATTCTCAATAATATATTTTTTTTCTTCCATCGTTGGAACAGGTATTATAGCGTTATCTGTGACAGAGATGAATTTATGGTATGAAGGCATTTCAAAAAGTGTAAGGTTTGAAAGAACACCTGATTTTTTTATTCCTGTTTCCTTATCAAGTATAGGTTTTAAATAAAATACGGTTTCAAGTTTCCCTTTAACAAGGATCTCAGCTTTTTTCTCTTTAATGTATTTCACAGCAAGTTTCCCTGATTCCTCATCAGAAGAAGAATCAACTATCTCAAAATCGTTTAAATTTTCACCAAAATCTTTTATTATATTCTCTATTTTTTGAGCATCTCCAATAAGTATTGGAGTTTTTACTATTCCAACTTTCATCGATTCAACTACACTTTCAATCACATCCCTATCATGTGCTGCCGCAACAACAACCCTTTTTGCAGACATTTTTAAAACTTTTTCCTTTAATTCACTAAAACTTTTTATTCCCATCTTTCCTCCATTCAAACTTTCACAGGCCAGGTCAAATATTTTTCTTCACCTTTTAAAACTCTATAAACACCTAGAGCCAAAGATTCGTTTTCGTTACTCCCCGGGAAAACATAGATCTTTCCAATCTTGCCAACCTTTCTTGTTAAATCTTTCACAAGTTTCTCAGAATAAGCCATTCCACCAGTCAAAATTATCCCATCGATTTCAAAATCCATAACCGAACCCATCGCTCCAATCTCTTTTGCAATCTGATAAACCATCGCATTGTAAATCAGTTCAGCATACTTATCACCATTTTCGATCATCTTCAGAACTTCTCTTAGATCCTTTGTCTTTAAATAACCATACAATCCACCTTCACCATAAAGTTTTTTCATTATCTGTTCTTTTGTATATTGACCCGAGAAACAGGCGTTCACAAGTGGTATCGGTGGAACTCCACCTGCTCTTTCTGCTGTAAATGGAGCACTCTCCATCCTGTTATCGTTATCAACGATTTTCCCTTCAACAAAAGCGGCTATCGAAAATCCAGCACCAAGATGTGCAACAACACATTTGATTTTTTGGAAATCTATATTCAACATTTCTGAAAGTTTTCTAACCGTTGCTCTTATGTTTAAAGCATGAACGAATGAAAATCTTGGAAAATCTGGGGCGCCAGAAATCCTTGCAACTTCAGAGAATTCATCAACACTAACAGGATCTACTATAAAGGAATCAACATTGTTTTCCTGTGCAACCATGTAAGCAAGAGGTGCTCCAAGGTTTGATGCATGCTGATAAACGGGAGTGAATAGAGAAAAATTTATAAGCTCTTCATTTATCTTGATTACTCCACTTGGAACAGGAGTCAGCATTCCTCCCCTTCCAGCCGTTGCAATTATCCTGTAATCTTTTTTTAGGTTTTTTGCTAAAAAATCTTTAACCTTCTGGTACCTATAATCAACCTGTGATTTTATATCCTTAAAAGATTTTATATCTTCTGTCGGGTGTTCAATATTTTCTGATACTATCTCCTCGATCCCTTTTTCGTTGACTTTATAAAGAGAACATTTGGTAGTTGTAGCACCGGGATTAACTGAAAATATTATATCTGTCATCTTTTAAACTCCTTTTTGGTTTTATATTTTATAAGAGATGTAATTTTTATCAAGTGAAAATTTATTTTAACTTCAAAATCTTTTTTTTGTTCAAACTCTTTCCATCTGAAAATATCATAAAATATAAGCCTTTGGAAAGACCCTTCATCTTAGATGATGAAAAATCTCCTTCCCCTTTTTCTACCAACCTTCCAGATATATCATATATAGTGTAGAATTTTTTGTATAAATTTGCATCTTCATCCCTTAAAAAATTTTCATCATCAGCCTTTCCTGAACTTTTACTTTTAACGAATATCTCTATTTTAAAATAATCTGAGGATATATCACCGTTCCTTTTTAAAATAATGTTGTAATCGAAAAGAGAATCTTTAAGTATTAGAGGAGCTTTGAAATAAAAAGTTTTTACACCATTTTGTCCTGGTAAAGTTTTATGACCATAACTTTTTGCGAAAGTTGAATCTAACCAAAAATTTTCATAAAAGAAGGAAGAGTTTTCAGAAAAACTTATCCCAAAAATAGAATCTAAAGAAAGATATCCAACATTTTTCAAAAATATTTTTATTTCAAAAGAATCTCCTGAAAAAACAGTATCAGGAGTTATCATAGAATCTATTAAAACTTCACAATCGTTAAAAACCGACAAAGAATCGAACAACTGAGAGTATGAAGAGTAACTGATAAAGCCGAGTTTGTTGGAGTCAGGTAAAATTATCCTTGCCCATGTTGAAACAAATGAGTCTACAACAAAATTCTGGTTGTATGATACTTGAGTAAGTATTGGATAGGAAGTTGATGGTCCTTCCCTAACATTTAGAAGAGATGCTGTTATCCTAACAACAGAGGAAGAGTTATCACCTTCAAGATATTTTATGTTTATTCCATCTCCACCATAAATATAAGCATAGTAAGGGAATGATGCTGAAGGGTAATATATCTTATACCAGTATCCATCAAAATCAAAAGCAACAAATTTTTCCCCATAATTTGCAACATTCAAAATATCGTATGATGTTGATGGGCCTTCTCTAACATTCAAATTGGTTGTATTAACTTTTACAACAAAATGGTTGGAAGGTGATGTAACTGAAAGTTCCTCTCTTAAAACTGCCCAGAGATCGGATACACCATCATCGTAACCTAAAGCCCAGCAACCACTACCCTGTAAATCCTTTCCTTTGACTATACCGAATTTATATCTTATCGAAGCAGAATCATCATAAAAACATTGATGGTAATTTGTTGAAAGATATGTATAGTAAGGAACTTTTGAATATTCATCAAACTTTCTACCATAAATCGAAGCATTATTTTTAGCGTTTTTAAATATTACAGAAGAACCTGTTCCAATAGTTTTAGATTTCAGAGTATCAGATTCTGTTGGCCAGTCATAACCATAATATGGAATACCTGCAATGATCTTCGAAGGATCGACTCCTATTCCAATAAGATCGCTGATAGATGTGTTGAAAGCATAATAACCCCAAAAAGTTGAATTAAAAGTAGGTGAAACTGGCCCTGCCTCAGATGACCCGGACCAGTGATAATCGTAACACATCACAAATAAACCATCTGAAAAACTTGAAATTGAATAATAATCATACCCTGGATACCATTGATAAACAGGTGGAACAGCTATGTAGAGTTCCCTTCTTGTAGAAAACCGATTATGAAGGCTATCAGCAAGTTGCATTATAAAAAGATTGAAAGAATCCCTTAGAGAAGATGATACAAACTCAAAATCTAAGTTAACACCATCAAGATTGTAAAGATCAACATAGTTGAGTATGTTGCTAATACAATTTTCTCTTGAACTCTTACTATTTAAAAGAGTTGAAACGGAAGTTGTTCCAAAGAGAGTAAAGGTGAGATGAATCCTTATACCTCTTTTATGAGACTCATTGTAAATTTTTGTAAAATATGAAGGATTCGGAATAAGTCCACAGCTCCCATCCGTATTAACATTGACAGAAAAATAGGATATATGTGTCAAAAGTTCATATTGAAAATTAGAATAGTAAAGGGTATCTATCCAATAAGGTAGATAACCATAATAGTTGTAATGCAAACCTTTTTCTTTTTTATCAACAAGTTTTTCACTCAAATTGGTTGGAGAACCAAAATAGGCTGATTTTAAATTTAAAAAGTATTCATCTTGATGAATGGATGGAAACAATTTTAAATT
>FWPV01006356.1_pt1 | contig 22648 bp, 23 predicted proteins | sample 2228371 | NCBI WGS metagenome assembly FWPV01 (sample SAMEA103939776, study PRJEB20133) | metagenome | reverse complement strand
GGAGCGCCACTGGGTGCCCCCGGCGCCGGGGTTGTGGGCGATGGCCGGGATGTAGTAGGTGTAGGCGCCGCCTCCGCCGCCGCCGGCGGCCTGGTTGACGGTGAAGGTCTGGCCGGCGATGGTCATGGTGCCGGTGCGGGCGCTACCCGAGTTGGCGGCCACCGAGTACCCAACACTACCGCTGCCGCTGCCGGAGCTCCCCGAGGTGACGGTGATCCACGATGCGTTCGAACTGGCCGTCCAGGCGCAGCCGCTGCCCGTGCTCACCGTCACGCTGCCCGACCCGCCGCCTGCCGGCATGCTGGCCGAGGTCGGCGAGATGGTGTAGGTGCAGCCGCCCCCTGCCGTGGTCTTCTTGATGACCAGATTGTCCACGTAGGCGCCTTCGAACTCGGTGTTCTCGTCGGAGCGGAAGATGAAGGCAAACCACACCTGGGCGGCGCCGATGACGTTCTGGCTCGTCACGTCGGCGAAGTTGAAGGTGATGTGCTGCCAGCTGCTCGAACCGCCGGAGGTCTGGTAGCCGGAAAAGTTGGTGCCGTTGAGGGACACCATCCACTTGACGAAGTCGTAGCCCGACTCGCTGCTGAGCCAGAGGTCGAACTCGGCCGAGGCAGCCGTGGCGTCGGCCAGGGAGAACGGCCCGTACACCATCCAGGAGTTCTGGTTGGACAGGTAGGTGCTGCCCGGTGCCCGGGGCGCCGTACCGCCGCCGGCGCACCAGGCGCTCCCGGTACCCGAGGCGGCCCGGTAGGTGGAGTGTCCCCAGGTGGTGGTGCCGCTGATCTGCCAGCTCGGCGACAGCCCCCCCTCGAAGCCGTCGGAAAAGATGGTCACCTCACCGCCCCCGCCGCCGCCGGCGGTCTGGTTGACGGTGAAGGTCTGGCCGGCGATGGTCATGGTGCCGGTGCGGGCGCTCCCTGCGTTGGCGGCCACGGAGTACCCCACCGTGCCGTTGCCGCTGCCTGAGCTCCCCGAGGTGACGGTGATCCACGATGCGTTCGAACTGGCCGTCCAGGCGCAGCCGCTGCCCGTGCTCACCGTCACGCTGCCCGTGCCCCCCGACGCAGCGACGTTCGCCGACGTCGGTGAGATGGTGTAGGTGCAGCCGCCGCCACCGCCGAGGGTGACGGTGAAGGAGATGGTGCTGCCGGCCGAGGTGACGTTGGAGATGTTGAGACCGCCCGGACCTCCGCCGGAGAGGAACGACGAGGGGTTGGTGGAGTCGTTGATGGCCGTCCGTCCCGACTCGGCGGAAAACGGCGCCGACGCCGGTTCGCCGTTGGCGGTGGTGGTGCCGTTGGGCCGGTAGATGTACACCTCGTCCGGCGGTCCGCACCTGTTCCCGGGGTTGGAGGGGTCGGCATTGGGGTAGACGCGGTAGACCAGGAGCCCGGTGCCGGGGAGCGACGACTCGAAGGTGCCGGTGGCCCGCCGGTACTCCACCACGAAGTACTCGCTCGACGAGTAGGGGGAGGCGATGCGGTAAGCGTTGTTGGTGGACGAGGTGATGGGGTTCAAGGTGTAGGTTCCCGAGGTGGTGATCTCGGGGATGGAGTTCAGCCAGCCGAACCACTTGTGCTTGACGTAGGCGCCGGAGTGCTGGGGTGGGTTGCGGTTGTTGGCCATCAGGTCCCACCGCCACACCGGGTCGAGGTCGGGCGCCGAGGAACAGTCGTCGTAGTGGTAGAGGTCGGGCGCCCCGAGGGTGTGTCCCATCTCGTGGCACAGGACGCTCACGTTGAGCGTCGCATCGAGCTGGAAGTTGAAGGTCCACACCCGCTTGCCGTTGATGTACGCGGCCACGGTGTAGAGCGACCAGCGGTGCGGCCAGAGGAGGTCGCTCCACCCTCCGGGCGAACCGTGGACGATGAGGGTGAGGTTGTCCACGAAGTTGTCGTTGTTGGTGTCGATGTTGAGCGAGGTGGGCACGTAGGAAGCTATGTACTCGGCAGCCGCCTTGACCAGCGCGTGTTCGCGGCTGGTCCGTTCGGCATCGCCGTTGTAGCCCTGCGGGTTGGAGACGGCGTTGTACGGCTGGTAGTAGGCGCGGGGGTGGGAATCCTGGTAGGAGATGACGTTGCTGCCGGAGGAGGGGTAGAAGTAGCTCGTGATGGTCGTCTGGTTGTAGGACGCTTCCTTGAAGTAGTTGAGCATGGACACGCCGCTCGTCGCGTTGAGCAGCCCGTTGTAGTAGGACAGTGGGTTGGTGAACTCGCTCTCGTCGGCAAAGCGCACGAACACCACCAGGTTGTTCAGGGTGGTGAAGGTGGGTGCGCTTTCCGGGCGCGGTGCGAGCTGCAACTCCCCTTCCGCCATCAGGGCGCGGCGCGCCTCGAAGACGCGGCGTCCCGGCCGCAGGCGCGGCTCGATGGCGAGGGTGCGCGGGTCGCACACCCCCGGCAGGCAGGCGGTGGCCACCAGTTCGTCGCCGGCCCTGGTGGCGTAGGCGAAAAAGCCGGTGGCCGGGTCCTGAACGATGACGTAGCCATCGGCGTCGTGGAGCCAGTGGTAGTACTCGTCGCCGCTCGCAAAGCACTCCACCACGCTCCCGTCCGGCTGGACGAGGGTCTGGGGCACGTCTTCGAGGAAGGCCGCCGATGCCATCGGCGCGCCGACAACGCTGAAGAGCAACCCGGCCAGGCCGACCGTCAACCAGCCCGGCACGGGAAGGCGCCGCCTCGGGTGCGACGCGGTAGCTCTCGGTGGATAGCCCATGGGAACCTCCATGGTTCAGTATACCGGTGCCGGCAAGCCCGTCGCCCCGAGACAGGGCGGCGCACCCCTTCGCCGGTCCGCGGCGGGCGCCGGCACGGCCTCCTGCCGGGGCGAGGCTTCCTCGCGCGGCGGTGGGAGAGGGCCGCTGCCCTCGGCACCCTGCGCCGGGGCAGGAGCGGCGCGCCGGAGGTCGTGGAAGGTCGTTTCCACGTGAAAGACGCGCTTGATGAACAGCAGGCCGCCCACGCCGTCGGTGACGATCCGGACCGGGTGGCGGAGCCCATCCTGCACGGCAAATTCGATCCGGACGGTGAGCTCCTTGGCGCCGGTGGGCAGCTCGATCGGCGTCATGTCGATCCACAAGGGCTCGTGGGTCGCAGCACGCCACGCCAGGCGGCCGGTGGCGAGCCCCTTTTCCTTGCGGGCCGCCGCCGTGGGCGCATACGAGGCCGTGCAGGTGTCCCCGTCGCAGGCAGGCTCGCCAAAGGCGTACAGCCGCGCGTCGTCTCCTTCCGGGAGCCGGACGCCGACGGACATCTCCCTCCCCCCCTTCTCTTCCTTGGCCGCCGACGTCGTCTCCTGTCGCTTTTCCGCCCGCCCCCGCGCCTCGGCAGTGATGTCCTGGCCGTTCTTCTCGGCGCGGACGATCCGCTCGGACGACGGTCCCTCGGCGGGCACCGTCACCTCCACCACCGTGGTGCTGGTGTCGGTGACCTTGCCGGCCGTGGTGGCCACCCTCGCCGTGACGGTGACCGTGTAGCTGCCGGCGAACACGCCTTCGTCGAGGGCGTGGAGGGCGGCCGACAGGCTCGTGAGGGTCGAGGGCGGCGGCGTGGCCGCTATGGGGATGGCGACGGTGGCGGCGACGATGACAGAGGCGACAGCACGCATGGGAGCTCTCCTCGGTTCTCTACCGACGCAGCGGCGCCCCAGTTCCCGGCTGACCGTCCCGGCCGGTCTGGGTGCAGAGCCAGCACGCCGAGAACGGCGCTGGCTGCAGGCGGTGCACCACCTGGAGGCCGTGGGCAGCCAGCAGCGCCTCGACCGGTGTCGCCACGAAGGAGCGGTAGTGAGGCCCCTCGACGGTTTCCACGAGGCGAACGTACCAGGGGCCGGGTCCGGCGTAGTCGATGACGAGGACGTGGTGCGAGGCGAGGCGGCACGCCTCGGCAAGGGCGAGGGTGCGGAGGGCCGGCGACAGGCCGTGGAGCACGTAGGCCATGGCGACGATGCCGAAGGAGGCCGCAGCGAGGGCCGGCAGTGCCGCGATGTCCATACGCTCGAAGCGCCCCGCGGGCAGTCGTCGGCACGCCCGAGCCAGCAGTCGCTCGGCCACGTCCACGCCCGTCACCGAGTGGCCTCGTTCGAGAAACGCTTCGGCGAGGGCACCGGTGCCCGTGCCCACATCCAGGACGGCCAGCTCCGGCGGCAGCGCCAGCCGGGCGAGGGCGCGTCGGTAGCGGGGGAGGAGGGCGCGGTGGAGGAGGGGGTAGCAGGGGGCGAGATGGTTGAACAGGCGTCGGCTGCGCTCTTCCGGCTGGCGAGTGGCGTCCCGCTCCGCGTCCACCACGCCATCCTAGCAAGGCGAGATCGGCTACACTGAGGACGAACCCGCGGAGGGAGGTTCGTCCATGTCGCGCAAGGGTATGGGTGTTGTACTGCTGGTCGTGGGCATCGCCATCCTCGTCGGGGCGGCGGCGGCCGACCCACTGGGCATCGGCGGGGCGGCCGGTTTCGGCTGGAAGCAGATGGTGGGCGTTTCAGCAGGCGTCCTCGTGGCCGCCGTCGGCCTTGCCAGGTGGCGTTCAACGGCTGGCTGAGCCCGCCCCCTTCGGAAAGAGCTCCTCGAGCACCGCCGCCCGGAAGGCAAAGATGCGCTCCAGGTCCTTGCGGACGAGGAGGCGGTCGACCAGGCGTCCGCCGGGGGCGGCGTACTCGACGCGATCGAGGCAGCGTGTGCCGCCTGCTTCCTCGAGGAAGACGTGCTCGTGGATCCACCGGCGATAGGGACCGGAGAGTTGCTCGTCCACGAAGCGGTGCGGCGGCTCCCAGAGGGCGATGCGGCTGCGCCAGGCGAGGGGCACGCCGTGCAGGCGCAGCCGGTAGTCGATGACGGTCCCCGCCGCCATCACCATGGGCAGTGGCGAAACGATACGGAAATGCAACCAGGGTGGGGTGATGCGCTCGAGGTTGCGGGCGTCGGCGAAGAAGGGGAAGACCTCTTCCCGTGGTCGGGGCAGCCAGAAGGTCGTTTCGAAGCGACTCGTGCGCATCGCCGCGCCTCCCCTCGGCCCGAGTGTCGCTTCCGGTTCGAGCGCCGTCAAGGGTGGAGGTGCGAGGGGGGCAGCAACGCTGCTACGATGCGCCGGGAGCAGGAGTGGCCGAGCCCTTCGAACCGTTGCCGCGTCCCCGCGTGCGAGAGCTGGACGAGATCCTCGGCGTGCCGCTGCGCGTGCTTGACGACGGCTTCGTCCGCGTCATCGACTACATGGGCTCGGATCAGGCCGTCGTTCAGGCAGCGCGGGTCTCCTACGGCGCCGGCACCAAGCTGGTGCGCGAGGACCGCTCCCTGATCCGCTACCTCATGCGGCATCGCCACACCACGCCCTTCGAAATGTGCGAGCTCAAGTTGCACGTGCGGGTTCCCATGGATACCTGGCGGCAGTGGATCCGCCACCGCACGGCCAGCGTCAACGAGTACTCCACTCGCTACTCCATCGCCATCGACGCGGCCCAGACGACGCCGCCGCACGGGTGGCGACGGCAGGCCAGCGGGAATCGCCAGGGTTCGGAAGGCTTCCTCGACGCCGAGACGGGTGCCCGCCTGAGTGCGCAGGAGGCGGCGCTCCACCGGCAGTGCCGGGAGATCTACGGGGAACGTCTCGCCCTCGGGGTGGCGCGGGAGCAGGCGCGCAAGGACCTGCCCCTCGCCACCTACACCGAGGCCTACTGGAAGATCGACCTCCACAACCTCCTCCACTTCCTGGCGTTGCGCATGGACCCTCAGGCCCAGCAGGAGATCCGCGAGTACGCTCGCACCATCGGCCACGAGATCGTCGCCCGCTGGTGTCCTCTCACCTGGGAGGCGTTTGTGGACTATCGCATCGCTGCCCTCGCCCTTTCCCGCCTCGAGGTGGCCGTCATCGCCGCCCTCGGCCGTGGCGACCGGCCGGCGGCGTTGGCCGTGGCTCGCGACGCCGGCTGGCTGGCCGTGGAGGCGGACGGCAGACTCAAGCGGCACCGGGAGCGCGGCGAGTGCGAGGCCAAGCTGGAAGCTCTGGGACTTCTGGTCCCCTGGCGCGGCACCGCCGAACCCCCTTCCGACTGATCGCCACTCGTGCCGGCTCCCCGTGCGCTATCCTGACGGGAGGAGGAGCGCCCGTGACGGAGCGTGCGGCCATTGCCGATTTCCTTGCCCAGCGGCGGATCGCCGTGGTGGGCGTGTCGCGCCGCGGCAACAAGTTCGGCAACCTCGCCTACCGCGCCCTAAAGGCGCGGGGGTACACAGTGGTTCCGGTCCATCCCCAGGCGGCAACGGTGGAGGGGGACCGCTGCGCGCCGAGCCTCGAGGCGCTCGGGGGCCAGGTGGACGGCGCGCTCCTCGTCGTGCCGCCCGAGGTGAGTGCGGTCATGGTTCGCGAGGCGGCACGGGCCGGTATCCCCCGCGTCTGGTTTCAGCCTGGCGCCTCCTCGGAGGCGGTGGTGCGCCTGGCGGAAGCGCTCGGCCTGCGCGTGGTGGCCGGCGAGTGCATCATGATGCACGCCGAACCGGTGCGCTCCTTCCACGCCCTCCACCGCTGGTTCCGCAAGCTCTTCGGCACGCGGCCGAGCTGAGGGGCGAGGCCGCGAGGGCGGACGCGCCCCTACTTGCCCCACAGGGCGCGGAGCTTGTCGAGCTTGGTGTCGCGTCCTTCCTGAAAGCACGGGTTCCACTGGGTGCGGGTGAAGGACGGCGAGAGGGGCGAGCACTCGTCGGCACAGCCGCAGTCGTAGGTGAACGATGAGAGGTCGTCGGGATCCATCCACACGGTGCGGAGCTTGCCCCCTTCCAGGTAGCCCACCTGGACGCGGCCCTTCTCCTCCCACAACTCGTAGGTGTAGACCATCATCGCCACCTTGTGGATGCCGACCACGGCGTCGCCACGCGTGAAGGTGTGCTGCACCTTCGAGCTCGAGGCGCTCTCGTACCCTGGCGCGCCGTCGCGCACGACGATGGCCCCCTGACCCTTGCCCAGGCGCGACGACTCGACCGTTTCCCACTGCCCCGAAAGGCTCGTGGCAAACCCAATGAAGACTCCCGCGAGCACAGCAATCCGTTTCATGGTGTCACCCCTTTCGTGCCTGCGACCGCGCATCCGCAGGGTTCAATCCCGTGGGGCCTGCGGCATGAGGGGCAGGCCGACGAACTTTGCCCGGCCGATGACCTCGCCCATGGCGTAGTAGCGGCGCACCTCCGGTGCATAGATGATGGGCGCCACGAGTTGCGGATCGGGCAACCCCCCCTCGCCCAGCACCTCCGGAGCTGCCTTGACGTCGAGGATCTCGCCGATGAACTGGGTGTGGAGGCCGAGCTCGACGGTGTGCAGGAGACGGCACTCCAGGACCAGGGGGAACTCGGCAATGATGGGCGCGTCGACGAGGGCGCTGGGGACGGCGGTGAGGTGGGCGGCGGCGAACTTGTCCGTATCCCGGCCCGAGGCCACACCGAGGAAGTCCGCCTCGGCGAGATGGCCGACGCCGGGCACGTTGACGGTGAACGCCCGACGGGTGGCCAGACAGCCGTAGGTGTAGGTGGCCTTGCGGAGGGAGACGGCCACGCAGGGGGGCCTGGAGCAACACATCCCCGCCCACGAGGCGGTCATGGCGTTGGGCTTGCCGGCCTGGTCGTAGGTGGCGATGACCCATACGGGGGTGGGGACGATGATGGTGCGCGCACCGAGGGAGTGCCTCATGGGGGTGCCCCTTCACGTTCGTGGCCGGAGGAGGGCAAGCTCCCCGGCCCGGATTCGCTGCCACAGCACCGGCAGGCTGCCCCGTCCCACGAGGGGGAGGGCCGGCGAGGGCGCTGCCTCGTGATCGTCGGTGATCCAGAAGGCGTGCATGCCCAGCTCCACCGTCGGTCGGATATCCCACCCCCAGTCGTCCCCCACCATCAGACACGCCTCGGCCGGCCGGCCGAGCCGCTCGAGGATCTCGCGGTAGTAGGCCGGGTGGTCCTTGGTGGCGTGCATGATCTCGTAGGTGGTGACCAGGGTGTAAGGGAACTGCTCCACCGGCACCCCCGCCCAGACGAGGCGCTGATAGATGGCGGTGCGGGGAAAGAGGGGGTTGGTGGCGATGACCACGTCGAGGCCGAGGGCAAAGGCCCAGTCGACGAGGGCCCGGGCCTCCGGGCGCTGGCGGGTCAGGCGGCGGAGTTTCGGAAACTCCTCCTCGTAGAACCTCCCAAGGACCGGTTCGAGCCGTTCCCGGTCGATCCCCAGGGCGGGGTAGAAGGCGGCGGCGAAGGTCTCCTCGTTGGTCGGGCCGCTGCCGTCGTTGGCCGCCATCGCCCGTGTGGCGGCCAGGAGCTCCGGGACCAGCCGATCGGCGGGCACGAGCTCGACCAGGTACTCGGCAAGGGCCCGCACGTACTCGGGGATGAAGCGCTCCATGGGGTTAGTAAGGAGCGTGCCGTCCAGGTCAAAGAGGACCGCCCTCAGCATGGCGAGGTGCAACGATCCCCGCGGGGGAGGTGTGCCGGGAAGCTCCACGGCAGCACGGTGGCCGTCCTCCTCCACGTCCCCCGGCTAGTCGGGGAGGAGTACCGACAGGACCCAGGTCACGAGACTCACGATGAGGCTCCCCAGGAGGGCGGCACCAAAGGAATCGATGGCAAAGCCGAGGGCGAACGCCCTGGCGATCCAGGCGGCGAGCAGCAGCATGAGGGCGTTGAGGACGAAGATGAACAGTCCCAGGGTGAGGACGATGAGGGGGCAGGTGAGGATCTTGAGGATCGGCCGCACCACGGCGTTGACCAGGCCGAGGATGGCGGCCATCCCCAGGAAGGTGAGCCAGGCGTTGCCGGTGACGCGGATGCCCGGCACCAGCCAGGCCGCCACGACCAGGGCCAGGGCAGCGATAATCCAGCGAGCGAGGAGTTTCACGGTGCCCTCCGTCCTCGAGAGTCTAGCGCAGACCACAGACGAAGCACAGGCGCGACCAGACGAGCGGCCGCGGCGCGGCACCGCCTCGGCTACAGCAGCTGGCGCAGGCGCGCGTACCCCGTGCGGCTCACCGGCACCTTGGTACCGTCGGTGAGGATGGCGAGGCGGCTGTCCTTGGCGTACAGCTCGAGGCGGGCGAGGCGGGCAACGTTGACGATGAAGGAACGGTGCACCCGAACGAAACGGGCGGGGTCCAGGTCCGCCTCCATCTCGGCGAGGGTCCGCTGCTTGCGAAACGTCCGGCCACGGCTGCGCAGCAGCACGGCGTCGTCCTGGGCCTGCACCAGGTCGAGGTCTGTTGTCGGGACGATGTGCACCGCCGTCCCCTCGCGCACCAGGATGCGCTGCACGCGAACTCCGGGCGGCCGCGCCGCCGTCGCCAGCTCGCGGAGGGGAAGCGGCGACCCGGCGGCGCGCCGGAGCCTGGCGCGATGGATGGCCTCGGCGAGGCGGGCGCGGGAGGGGGGTTTCAAGAGGTAGTCGACGGCGTGCACCTCGAAGGCACGGAGGGCGTGTTCTTCGTAGGCGGTGACGAAGACGACGGCCACCTCCTGCTCGGCGAGCTCCAGCACCTCGAAGCCGTCGAGCTGCGGCATCTGGATGTCGAGGAGCACGAGATCGGGTTCGAGCTCCGCAATGGCCTGCACCGCCTCGAACCCGTTGCGGCACTCCGCCACCACGGCCACGTCCTCCCGGGCCTCGAGGTACTCGCGCAGCAACGCCCTGGCCGGCGCCTCGTCGTCCACGATGACGGTCCGCAGCACATGGCTTTGGGGTCGCTCGTTCACGGCGCACCTGCCGGCGGCGAGGGGGTGACGGGTACGGTGACGGCGACGCGGAAGCTCTCGCGGGTCTGGGAAACCTCGACCCCGGCCTCGGTGCCGTAGCAGGCGGCCAGGCGCGCCCGGACGTTGGCGAGGCCGACCCCCTCGCCCGGGGTCGAAGGCCCGGCCGCATCGCAGGGGTTCTCCACGCTAACGGTCACGCTGGCGCCGTGACGTGCCGCCGTCACCCGCACCTCGCCCCCATCCACGAGCTGTGCGATCCCGTGGTGGATGGCGTTCTCCACCAGGGGCTGGAGGATGAGGGGCGGCACCGGGCAGCTCCCGACCCCCTCCTCCATGCGTTGGACCACCTGCAGGCGGTCGCCGAAACGAGCCTGCTCCACCGCCAGGTAGCGGTCGACGAGGGCCAGCTCCTCGGCCAGAGGGATGGTTGGGCGCGCGCCGAGGCGCAGGCTCAGGCGCAGGAACTCCGCAAGGTCGATGCACATCTGGCGGGCGCGGGGCGGGTCGGTGGTGGTGAGGGCCGCGATGGCGTTCATGGCGTTAAAGAGAAAGTGGGGGTCCACCTGGGCGCGGAGGGCGCGCAGCTCCGCCTCGCGCGCCGCCATCTCCAGCTCGAGCTGGCGACGTTCCCGGGCGGCGGTCTCCTCGGCGGCGATGAGCACGTAGTGGATGGCGGCCATCACCGTGTAGAGGAGGACCGCCGTCACCGCCAGCACGACCACCAGGCGGGGGAAGCGCTCCGTGACCCCGGCAAAGGGTGGCACGCTTTCGAGGATCACCGCCCAGGTGATGCCCAGAAAGAGCCAGAGGACGGCGGACAGCGCAGCCGCCACCAGGTGGGTGGCGAGGAGGGGGAGGAACGGGGTGCGTCCCACCGGCACGGCGCGACAGGGGTAGTAGGAGGCGAGGCAGATGAAGGCGTACACCAGGGCCAGGGGGACCGACAGGACCGTCGCCTCCCACCAGGGCGAGCCGGCCGCCAGATGCGCCAGGACGGCGACCAAGCCCCCGAGGGGGAGCCAGGCCGCCAGGTACGGCCCGAGCCTGCCGGCGCGGGCGAGGATGGGATGCATGGCCCTAGTTCTTGATCTCGACCCCGCCCATGAGGACGGCGCCGCGGACGATGAGCACCTGGGAGCCGTCGCCACCGGGCGTGGTGTGGTCCTCGATGGCGCCCATCACGGGGGTTCCCTCCACCCGGACCGTCCACGCCTGCGGCACGCGCACCTCGATGCCGCCCCACAGGGCGAAGACCTCCAGCACCGCCGGGCTGACCGCAATGCCCGCCTGGCGGAGGTCCACCTCGCAGCCGCCCATGATGGCGGTGAGGGAGCCGCCGCGGAAATCGCTGGAGGTGACGCGGCGTTCGACCCCGCCGAGGATGGCGGTGGCGAACACCCGCTCGGGGCCGCTGCCCGCAGTCCCGACGCCACCGTCGCCCGGGTGCTCGTCGAAGGTGCTGACCGGTGGGGGCAGGGTTTCCGTGGCCCGGGAGCCGGCTGCGCGCAGGACGAGGTGCACCCCGATGGCGATCAGGATCAGCGGCCACAGCTCCCAGACGCGGAACGGGAGCAGGTCGAGGTTGGCGAGGAGCAGCAGCACGCCGAGCGCCACCAGCACGCCGCCGAAGATCCGACCGTGACAGGGAGGAGGCTGGAGGACCCTCGCCAGACCGGCCGCCACCAGCAGCAGGGGCCAGTAATCCCACAACCTGCCGGCATCGATCACGTCGAAGCGGTCGAGGGCAAAGAGGACGCCGAGAACGATGAGGATCGCCCCGAACACCAGCCGTGGAAGATCGTGTCCTTCGCGATGGGTACGCATCGTCCACCTCCCGCGCTGCGATCACCACCCGTTCCAGCATACGGTACGGCGGCGTCGTCGTTGGTCTTCCGTCGGTCAATGGCGGTGTCCGACCGGCAATCGGCGCTGGCTGGGGGTCGAGGTATCATCTATCAAGGAGCAGCCACGAGCGACAGTAGTCAGACGCGCAGCGCGGGCCATGGTCACGACAGGAGGCGAGCGATGGTCAGGCTCACTGGTGCAGTTTTCGTGGTGGCACAAAGCGTTTCGGCGTGGGCGCAGGTGCCGGTACCGGTGTCGCCGGGAGCGGCGGACGAGGTGTTGCAGGTGGCGGGACACTGTCCGACCTTTTCCTGGACGCCGGTGCTCGGGGCCGCGGGCCACCGCGTGGTCGCCTACCGCGTGGAGGAGGGGGAGGTAGAGCCCGTGCGGCTTGCGCTGTCCGTCGATCTGCCGGCGGGCGCGACCAGCTGGACGCCGCCGTTGCGCCGCTGTTTCGATGGAGGGGCCACGTACGCATGGCGGGTGGGCGCGGTGCGGGCCGACGGAGAGCTTGACTGGTCGGCTCCGGCCTGGTTCGAGGTCGCGAGCGGGGGACCGCTCGCGCCCGTGGACGGCAGGACGCTGTCGACCACCGTGGAGCTCCCTGCGGACGGGAAGGAGGGTGGGGGGAGTGGCACGGTCGGAACGAGGAGCGCGGCCCCGGCAGCCTCCCCGCGTGCGGTTCGTGCGGCGCCGGTGGCCCTCGCGAGCTACTTCTCGGTAGGCTCGACGGGCAACGTGACCGGCAACGTGTTCACGGGCGACGGTTCGGGCTTGACCAATCTGCAGGCAGGGAACATTGACGGTCTCGTGGCGGGGGGCGTCACCTTCGGCGGCGCCGGTCTCGTCCAGGACGCGGCGAACTTCTTCTGGGACGACGCCAACAACCGCCTCGGCCTCGGCACCAACGCGCCTGCCGAACAGCTCGACCTTTCTGGGAACCTGCGACTCCGCACGGCCGGCGCCCAGATCCAGCTCGGGAGCACGCGCTTCCTTCACAACACGGGGTCGATGAACACCTGGGTGGGCGAGGGGGCGGGGCGGGTGTCCAGCACCGGGTACCAGAACGTGGCAGTGGGCTACCAGGCCCTCTCCACCGAAGCGACGACCGGTTTCGGTTACCACAACAGCGCGGTGGGCAGCCACGCGCTGGCCAGCAATTCCAGCGGCTCGGCCAACACCGCCATGGGCTTCTGGGCCTTGAAGTCCAACACTACCGCCGACAACAACGCGGCGTTCGGCGAGTCGGCGCTCCAGAACAACACCTCTGGCGCCGACAACACCGCCCTGGGCAGTTACGCCCTCATGAACACCACGACGGCCTCGCGCAACACCGCCGTCGGGATCTCGGCCCTCCAAGCACAGTCCTACAGCAACGCCAACAGTCCCTACGAGACCGACAACACGGCGGTCGGCGCGGAGGCGCTCTACTCGAACCAGCCCTCCTCGAGCAGCAACGGCCTCGCCAACACCGCTGTCGGCTCGCGAAGCTTGCGCTCGAACACCTCGGGGTCGTGGAACACCGCGGTCGGCTACCAGAGCCTGTACGGCAACAGCACTGGCACGCTCAACACCGCCGTGGGGGCCAACGCCGGCTACGGCGCGACGGGATCGGGCGGCGTCTTCATCGGTCAAGGCGCGGGCTTCTCCGAGGCGGCCTCGAACCGTCTCCACATTGCGAACAGCTCCGCGAAGACGCTCGTCTACGGGGAGTTCAACAACGAACGCGTCGTCATCGCCGACACCACGGCGGGGGTGGCCAAGGGCCTCGACGTCAACGGCTACATCCGGGCGCGGGCGTGGGCGACCGATGCCACGACGAGGGTGTGCCGCAACGGCAACGGGGTGCTCGGCGACTGCCTGCAGCAGCAGCTTGGCGCATCGGAAGCAGCCGAAGCACCGCCGGCGACCGAGATCCACAGCCTGCGCGAGCAGGTTGCGCACCAGCAGGCGCTCATCGCCGAGCTGGCACGCCGTCTCGCGGTTCTCGAAGCAGCGGTGAGCAGCCGCGAGTAGCGTGTCGGAGCGACACCAGACGGGCGCCGGGATCGACACGGGCGAGCGTCACGAACCTGTCTCACCCGTGACCGGCGCGCCGCCCCCAGCGATCGCGGGGTGGCCAGACGCGGCCAACTCGTGATGCGAACGCTGTCGAAGCACCTCGACGACCCTCCCTCGGCCCGTTCCTTCGTCGCGACCCACGACCACTGGCATCGCTTCGGCGCTTCCCCCGAGCTGCGCAAGGTGCTCGGCGCGGCGCGCGCCATCCTCACCGCCGCCGCCCGATACGCCGCGTCGGGCCACCCCACGACCTTTCTCGGCAGGTAGTTTGCCCTCGCCTGTTGTATTCTTGAAAACGGAGAGAAGGCCATGAAAACAGCAGACAAGGTTCGCGAGGCAGTGGCCGCGTTCTTCGGGTGGTCAACTGACCGGGAAGCGAGCGGGTTCAGGCCGAGGACGGTTTCGGCAGACGCGCCGCCCAGGCGACCTTGAGCCTAGGCAAGGCTCGAGCGCAAGCGTTCGGTCTGCCATGCGCGGGGGAACGACATGTCGCGGAACAGAGTGACGGCAGGTCCTTTCCTCTGGGGACGAAGATGAGTGCTTGGGCCAAGACACAGCCTTCACCTACGGGGGAGACGCTCACGCTCGCCCTTGATGAGCACTGCCTCCATGTGGCGGTGGTCTTTCGCCAACTGGTGATTCTACCCACCTTGAGCAAAAGGCTTGCCACAGACCGAAGCCTTTCCGAGCAACAACTCGATCGGCTGGCGGTATTGGCGTTCCTGCATGACCTGGGCAAAGCCAATCGGGGGTTTCAGGCCAAAGCCACGCCAGGCGCTCGGGAAACTGCCGGGCACGTGATGGAGGCGGTGGCGCTGCTCTGTGAGCTTCAGGATCGTTGGCCCTTGGGATGGCGGGCGCTGATCGAAGACATCGCCGGCTGGTTTGCCAAGGAGGAGCAGGCCCTGCAAATGCTGCTGGCCAGCATCTCCCACCACGGCCGGCCGGTGTCTGAGCGCGACTACGCGCGATGGCTTGACAGTCCCGCCAATCGCCGCCACGCCCGGCACTGGGAGGCTGGCGATGGCTACGACCCCGTGGCCGCGCTGGAAGAGCTCGCACGCGCGGCGCGCCTCGCCTTCCCCGCCGCCTTTTCGGCCGATGTGCCGCCCATCGACGCCACCCCCGCCCTGCAGCAGCGCTTTGCGGGCTTGGTGATGCTTGCCGACTGGATCGGTTCGGACACCCAGTTCTTCCCCTACCCCCTACAAGCCGGCGAAGATCGCCTGGCGTTTGCCCAGGCCGCAGCGCAAAGGGCGCTGCGGACCATCGGCCTGGTCACACCGCAGCCGCGCGCGCCCAAACCTTTCGCTGACGTGTTTCCCTTCAAGCCCACCCCGCTGCAAGAGGTGTTGGCCCGTGACCTGGCGGTGGATGACGATTCAAGGCTCGTACTCGTCGAATCCGATACCGGCTCGGGCAAGACCGAAGCGGCCCTGGTGTGGTTTTTTCGCCTCTACGCCGAGGGCAAGGTGGATGGCCTGTACTTCGCGCTTCCTACCCGCGTGGCGGCCCGGGAGCTGTATGGGCGGGTATTGCACGCGATAGAAGCAGCCTTCGAACCCGCGCAGCGTCCCGCGCCGGTACTGCTCGCCGCCCCCGGCTACGTCAAGGTGGATGGCGAGGACGTGCCGCCGGCGCTGCCCGACCCGCACTGCACCCTGTGGGACGACAACCACAACGACCTCGAGCGCGAGCGTCTGTGGAGCGCCGAGCGGCCGAAGCGCTTTTTGGCCGCGCCCATCGCCGTGGGCACCATCGACCAGGCGCTGCTGTCGGTGCTGCAGGTCAAGCACAGCCTCATGCGCTCGGTGTGTCTGGACCGGCATCTGCTGGTGGTGGACGAGGTGCACGCCTCCGACCCCTACATGCGCGAGGTGCTGAAGGCGCTGCTGCGCGGGCACGTGACGCATGGTGGGTGGGTGCTGCTGCTGTCGGCCACGCTGGGCGAGGCGGCGGCGTGTCAGTTCTTTGACCGGGAGATCGAGGCGCTCCCCCATGCCAAAGAACGGGCTTATCCCCTCATCACCACGCGCGGCCAGACATACCCCAGACGGGCCTCGCGCGAGCGCCGCATCCAGGTCGAACTGACCGAAACGCTGACCGATGACGCCGCCCTCATCTCCCGCCTCATCGAAGCGCTCCAAGCCGGCGCGCGGGTGCTCGTCGTGTGCAACACCGTGGTGCGCGCCAGCGGGCTGTTTCGAGCCGTTGAGGCGGCTTTGCAGCACGAGGCGCCCCACCTGCTGGTGGCCTTGTTTGCCCTCGATGGCGTGCGCTGCCCGCACCACGGCCGCTTTGCCCGCGAAGACCGCGAGCGGCTCGACGCCGCCGTCACCGGGCAACTGGGCAAAGGCTCGCCTTCGGGCGCCAAGCTCCTCATCGGCACCCAGACGCTCGAGCAGAGCCTGGACATCGACGCCGACTGGCTCGTGACCGATCTCGCCCCCATGGACGTGCTCATCCAGCGCTTTGGCCGGCTGCACCGGCACGAGCGCGCGAGCCGTCCTGCCGGCTTCGATACGCCGCGTGCCACCGTGCGCGTGCCGGAAAAAGACTTGTCGGAGTACCTCGGCAAAGCGGACGAGCTGCGTGCGCCAGCCGGCCTTGGGAGCGTCTATGCCGACGGGCGGGTGCTGGCCTGCACCTGGGCGCAGTTGCAGCGACACCCTGCCCTCGAACTGCCCCGCCAGGCGCGGCTGCTCATCGAGAACACCACCCACACGGAGGCGCTGGAAGCGCTGCCCGAAGTCTGGCGCAGCCATGGACAGAACTGGATTGGAAAGCAGCTGGGGCAGGTGGTCCAGGCGCTGCGCTCGTTGCTGGAGGACAAACCCTTTGGCGAGCTGCACTACCCCGACAAAGGGGAGCACGTGCTGACCCGGCTGGGCAGCCCCACGTTTGACATTCCGCTGGCCGAACCCTTGCCGTCGGCCTTTGGCACGTCAATCCAGCGCGTACCTGTTCCGGCCCATTGGCTCGAAGATGAAGAGGCGCCCGACTCGATTCGTGCCGAGCCCATCGACTCGGGGTTCTGCTTTACCATTGGTCCCAGAGCTTTTCGCTACACCCGCTGCGGACTGGAGCGAAACGATGTATGACCTTTTGACCGACCCCCTCATCGGCGTGCGCACCCCGAAGGGCGAGCAGCGCCTGAGCCTGCCCGAGCTCCTGGCCGCCCTGTCGGCTGCACAGGTGGACGGCTACACGGGGCTGCGCGCCCACCAGGCCGACCCCTGGCATGTGTTCCTCGTGCAGCTGGCCGCCAGTATCCAGGCCCGACGTCCCACTGAGCAGTTGCCCACCGATGCCGACTACTGGCGCGACGGACTGCTGGACCTGGCGGACGGCAAGGCCATCGCCTGGGAACTGGTGGTGGAGGACGTGACCCAGCCCGCTTTCCTCCAGCACCCATGGAAGAGCTGGGACGCCGAGGCGGCGGACCACGGCGTCAGAATAGTGCGCGGACAACGGGTGTTCGAACCCAAAGCCACGACACCCGATGAGCTCGATGTGCTGGTGACCGCCAAGAACCACGACGTCAAAATGGCTCGCGTCGAAGCAAGCGAACCCGAAGCGTGGTTGTACGCCTTGTTGATGCTGCAAACCATGAGCGGCTTTCTGGGCGCGGGCAATTACGGTATCGTGCGCATGAACGGAGGCTTTGCCAGTCGCCCCATCGTCTCGTGGTCGGCCGCCCGCCATCTCAGCGCTCGCTTCGTCAATGAAGTGAGCGCGTTAAGCGATCTCAGGGCCAAGACGGTTCAGCTCTACCGATACGCACCCCGTGGCGTCGTTTTGACTTGGCTGATGCCTTGGGATCGCGGCCAGCATCAATTCCTGCTCAACCAGCTCGAGCCGTGGTTCATCGAAAGCGCGCGTCCGATTCGGCTGCTGCAAGTGGGTTCTGGCGGTATCGTGGCTCTTGGGGCCACCTCCACAGGTCGCCAGATCGGCCCCAAAACGTTGGAAAGCGGCAATGTCGGGGACCCGTGGATACCGATCAACGTACAAGACAAGAAGAAGGGCCGGTCTGCCATGACCCTATCGGCCGACGGCTTCACGCCGCAGCGCTTGACCGACCTTCTGTTCGAACAAGGCTTTGAATTGACACCCCTACAGCGCCCCCACCCCGGGGATGGGGACGGCTGGTTCCTGGCCTCGTGTCTGGTGCGCGGCCAGGGTACGACCGAGGGTTTTCACCGAGTCGAACTCCCCGTTCCCCACAAGGCGCGCATGGCGCTACTTTCCAAGGCAAGCCGGGACAGCTTGGGACACTTAGCGCATCAGATGCTGGGCGCGGCCAAGGAGGTACAAAAAGCGCTGAACACGGCTTTGACTGTGCTTACGCTTTCAAAGGACAAGCCGGAGAAGGCCGACTTCGATCGGGTGGAAGCCTGGCTCAAAGCCCAGCGCACCGTCTTGGCCCAACGTTGGGAAAACCTCTTTTTCCCCACCCTCTGGCGCGGGGCCGACGAAGCCCATGACACCGTGCTTGCCGACTGGAAGCAACGGCTTGTCGATCTTGGTCAGGATATGCTCGACGAAGCCGCTCAGCGCCTGCCGCTACCCACCAACCGCGCGTGGCGCGCTATCACCCAGGCCGAACGCGCCTGGCGAGGGATGCTGCACACGAGCGATCTGCCCATACCCAGCCGCACCCGCAGCGAACAACCCGAAACCCAAGAGGAGGCCATCGCATGACCGAACCCGTACTTCAAACCAATACGGCAGGGGGGCTTGCCGCCCACATTGCCCGACTGGCAGGGGTGATGGGCTCGACCCACTACCCCAGCGGCGAGCGAGCCGCCTTGCGCCGCTGGGCGCCGGGCCAACCCGTGCCGCTGGCTTTCTACCGCCTGTGGCTGCGTCATTTGGAAAACGACCTTCCTGCCGAGGCACAGACCAGTGCCTGGATGGCCCTGGTTTGGGGACTGGCCACCTGCGGCGAGAATAGCCATGACCCCAAGCGGCCTTGGGGACAGGCGCTTGCCGAAAGCGGGTTTGCTGAAGGGCGGCTGGAGCGGCTGCTGTCCGCGCCGCAAGACGTGCGGATCGACCTTTTTATGAGCGCAATCCGGTTTCTCGCTGCCAAGGGGGAGCGTTTCAACTGGGTCGAGGCCGCGGAATTTCTGCTCACCCAAGACCCGGACAAGCGCGAGCGCCTTAACCGCCGCATCGCCAGCGCGTATTACCGTCATCTCCCCACCGAGTCCAAACCTAAGGAGTAAGCGTCATGTTCCTGCAAATCCACACCCTCACCTGCTACCCCGCCAGCCTGCTGAACCGTGACGACGCGGGGCTTGCCAAGCGGATTCCCTTCGGTAATGCCGTGCGGTTGCGCGTGTCGTCCCAGTGTTTGAAACGCCACTGGCGCGAGGACCTCACCGCGCGGCTGCCGGATATTCCCGATGGACTGCGCACCCGCTACTTCTTCACCCGCGCCGTACTGCCCAAAGCGATCGACGCGGGTATTCCGCAAGACGTCGCGCAAGCGCTGATCGAGCCGTTGGCCAAAGCACTTGTCAAGGGTGGTGTTGAGAAAGACGGGAGCATGAACCAGCCGTTTCTGTTCGGGCTGCGAGAGGCAGACTATTTTGTCCAAATGATGCTGGAAGCAAGTCGCCAACCCAACCCGCTGCAAGCCCTCACCGCTAGGCTCAACACCAAGGAGGAAAAAGACAACCTCAAGGCCATGAGTAAATCGGCGGCGGGGCTGACGGCAGCACTCTTTGGCCGCATGGTCACCTCCGACCTGCTCGCCCGGGTGGATGCGCCGGTGCATGTGGCTCACGCCTTCACCGTACACGCCGCCAACACCGAAATTGACTACTTCACCGTGGTGGACGACCTCAACCGCGATGACGAGACCGGCGCGGCGCACGCCAACCAGACGGAACTGGGCGCGGGGCTCTATTACGGCTATGTGGCGGTGGACGTGCCGCTGCTCGTTTCCAACCTGACCGGCTGCGATCCGAAGAACTGGAAAAGCCAGGAGGCCGACACCGCCCGCCGGGTGCTGGAGGCGCTTATGCACACCATCGCCACCCAAAGCCCCGGCGCCAAGAAAGGCAGTACCGCCCCCTATGCCTTTGCCGACTTCGTGCTGCTGGAAACGGGCAAAGCACAGCCGCGCTCGCTGGCTAATGCTTTTTTGGAAGTCGTGCGATGGAAAGACGCTCCCGGCGACTTGCGCACCATCAGCGTGCAGCGTCTGGCCGAGTATCTCGATCGCATCGACGCCATGTATGGCAAACCCGAGGGCTACCGCGGCACTGCTGCAACACTCGAACCCCTGCCCCTGGCGCTGCCGCCCAAAAAGCCCTTGCCGGACAACATCGCTGCGGCGCTCGACGCCATCTGGAGCTGACAGCCATGGATTGCCTCATTCTGCGCTTTGATGCGCCGCTCATGAGCTTTGGCGCCGTGGTGGTGGATCAGAACAATCCCACCTGGCGCTTTCCCGGCACCGCTATGCTCGCCGGGCTTCTTGGCAACGCCCTGGGCTGGGATCACCGCGATACGGACAGGCTACAGGCGCTGCAGGATCGGCTGCGCTTTGCCGCACGCTGGGACGCCGAGCCGCAGTTGCTCATGGACTACCAGACCGTGGATTTGGGACAGCCCTTTTTGGTCGATACCGGTTGGACGACACGCGGAAAGCGTGAAGATAGAGGAAAAGGCGAAGCCACGAAAGGCACCCACATCCGCTACCGTGACCACTGGGCCAACGGTGTGATCACCGTAGCCCTGAGCCTTGACGGCACTGATGACCCTACCGTGGATGTCCTGGCGCAAGCCCTGCGTGAACCCGCCCGACCCCTTTTCATCGGCCGCAAGCCCTGTCTTCCCGCCGCGCCGATCCTCATCGGCCGCAGAAATGCCAATGGCGTCAAGGAGGCCCTCGGCGCCGAACCGCTCGCGGAAATCGGCCCTCGGCGTCGCCCCGCACGCATCCCCGCGCTCTGGCCTCTAGACGAAGCTGCAAATGAAACCACCGAGGAGCGCTTCGATCTTCGCGACTGGGCCAATAACATCCACCGTGGCGCCCGGCATTACGCGGTCGGCATCTTGGAGATGACGGCATGAACCGCCTACATCTCGTTCGCATCCCCATCGAAGCCGCTAGGCTCATGCAATTTGCCTTTGCGCAGGGCATCACCCAGGAAGACGAAACCTTTGGTTACCCACTGCATGCCTGGATGACGGCACTGTGGGGCGAGCTTGCGCCAAAGCCGTTTCGTTACTACGGGCGAAGAAACGAATTGCTCGCCTACTCCAGCCAGGATGCCGAGGCGCTGGTGGCGCACGCCCGCGCCTTCGCCTTGCCGCAAGCCTGGGCTGCGCTGCACGCCGAAGGGCTGGCCAGCAAACCCATGCCCGAGACCTGGCGCACGGGGCAACGGCTGCGCCTCGAAGCGCTTGTCTGTCCGGTAAGCCGCAAGGACGGTAACGAGAAAGACGTCTTTTTGCGCGCCCTCGACCAAACGGACAAGGACAGCGCTCCATCCCGCGCTGAGGCATATCGTCAATGGTTTTCACGCCAACTTGGCAATGCCGTTCAGGTACAAACGATTGAGCTCTTGGGTATGTCCGCGCGGGTCAAAATGCTGCGCCGGGCGCGCAATGCCATCAACCGGCTGCGCACCATCGAGCGCCCGCAGGCCCTGTTTTCCGCAGAAGTCACAATTGCCGATTCTGCGGCCTTTGCGGCGCTGCTTGTCCGCGGCATCGGACGGCATCGGGCGTTCGGCTTTGGCATGGTCCTGCTGTCTCCATCCCGATGAGCGCCAACTCGGGCCTTATGCACGGGCGGCTGGGTCTGGCCGCCTCACGCATTCCCCACGCCGACCGGCATGGGCTTTTGTGGCTCGAATACGGCAGGTTGTCGGTTGAAGACGGCACCCTGCGTTTCGTGGCCGCACAAAGCGAAACGCTGGACGCAGGCGATTACGCCATCCCCTACCAGGCCGTTTCCATGATCCTACTCGGCCCCGGCACCAGCCTCACCCAGGACGTGCTGCGCCTGTGCGCCCGCCACGGCACTTTGATCGCCGCCGTGGGCGAAGGCGGCGTCAAAAGCTACACCGCGCCGCCCATGGGGCAGGGTCGGTCAGAGGTGGCGCGCATCCATGCCGTGCGCTGGGCCAACCCGCGCCAACGGCTCGACATCGCCCGGCGGCTATATGCCTGGCGCTTTGGCCGCGTGCTGCCGCACCGCGACATCGAAACCCTGCGCGGTATCGAAGGCGCCCGTATGAAGGAAAGCTACAAGCTGGTGGCGCTGCGGTATGGCATCCAATGGCAAGGGCGCCGTTATGACCGGGACAACCCAACAGCCGCAGATCTCCCCAACCAAGCCATCAACCATGCGGCCACTTTCGTGGAGGCCGCTGCCGACATCGCCGTGGCCGCCGTCGGCGCCCTGCCGCCGCTCGGCTTCATCCATGAGGACTCCAGCAACGCCTTCACGCTGGATATTGCCGATCTTTTCCGGGTGGAAATCACACTGCCCTTGGCATTCAGTGCCGTACAAGCCATCGAGCAGAAAAAATCCGACCTCACCATCGAGCGGGAGGTGCGCAAACGGGCCGCCCGCCTGTTCCGGCAGGAGAAGCTCATCCCGCGCATGATCGACCGCATCAAGGAGCTGTTTGATGTCGATGACCGTGGTGGTGACGCGTAACGTATCGGCGCGGGTGCGTGGGTTTCTGGCATCCATCATGCTGGAGATGGCACCGGGCGTGTATAGCGCCCCGCGCATCTCGCCTGCCGTGCGCGAACGCATCTGGTCGGTGCTGAGCGACTGGTTTCCCAACGAGACCGACGCATCGGTCGTGATGCTGTGGCAGGAGCGGGAAATGCCGGGCGGACAGGCCGTTCGGGTTTTGGGCACACCGCCCATGGCTAGTGTTGAGGTGGATGGCCTGGTACTGGCCAAGCGGCCGGTTGGACCCCAAAGCGCTCTTTGACAAAACGGAACAATGGGTTAGCATCAAGTGGCTTCCCCGCGCACGCGGGGATCAGATC
>FWPV01006355.1_pt1 | contig 22650 bp, 18 predicted proteins | sample 2228371 | NCBI WGS metagenome assembly FWPV01 (sample SAMEA103939776, study PRJEB20133) | metagenome | reverse complement strand
AGACCCTCCGTGCCGAAGTCGAGTTGTCCGCCAGCGCGGACGAACTGGCTTCGATGACCGCAAGGCTCGCGCCGCCAAGCGCCTTCAAGCAGGCCGGCGTCGAATACGCCACCAGTCTGAGCGGCGTCAAGGTCGCAGTGGAAAAGCGCGGTGCGCGCCCGGTGCTGGTCGTGACCAGCGAGCGGGTGGTCAACGAGCCTTATCTTGATGTCCTGATCGAGCTCAACTGGTCGTCCGGCAAGCTCGTTCGCGAATACACCTTTCTGCTCGATCCGGCGGACATGCCGCGACAGGCGCCGGTCGACCCGGTTGTCGTCAGGAGTGCAGAGCCCCGTGCAGTGACCAGGGCGCCGGTCGCGCCGACGCGCGCACCCGCCGACAACGCCTATGAGGTGAAACGCGGCGATACGCTGAGCCGTATCGCAGGCGAGTACGTTCCGGCCGGCGTCAGCCTGGACCAGATGCTCGTGGCACTGGTCCAGGCGAATCCCGAAGCCTTCGACAACGGCAACATGAATCGCCTGCGTGCCGGGCGCATTCTCGCCATTCCTGATCAGTCCGCTGCGCAAGCCGTGTCGCCGCAGGAAGCGCGCAAGATCGTGATGGCCCAGACCAGCGACTTCGCGGCCTATCGCGCTCGACTGGCGGGCGCCGTGGCCGATTCGACGTCGGCGGCAGACACCGGCAGTCGTGCCGCCTCCGGCAAGATCGAGGCGCGGGTCGACGACCGCGCACCGTCTGCAGCGGCGGCATCCGACCAGGTCAGGGTGTCGAAGTCGGCTGCGGAAAGCGACCGCAAGATCAGTGCCCTTGAAGAAGAGGTGGTTGCCAAGGAACGCGCGCTCAAGGACGCCAACAGCCGTCTGGCCGATCTCGAACGAAACGTGCGGGAGCTGCAGAAGCTGGTCGAACTGAAGAACACCCCGATGGCACAGGCTCAGCAGCAGGCGGCAGCACCGCCGGTTCCGACGCCTGCGCCGGCGTCCGCTCCGACCCCAGCGCCGGCTCCGGCTCCGGCTCCGGCGCCTGTGGTCGCGCCGGCCGAAAAGCCGGTGCCGGATCTCGCAGCCGATGCGGCCAAACCCGAGGACAAGGAAGTGCCGGATCTGGTGGCTCTCGCAGACGAGAAGCCGGCAGAGAAGCCGGTCGAGCAGCCGGTGGCGGTCGAGCCACCCAAGGTGGAACCTGCGCAGCCGGTCGCCGCACCGGTTCCGGCGCCGGAACCCGAACCCGCCGTGGAAGCGGAACAGCCAGGATTGTTCTCGGATCCCAAGACGCTGGGCGGGCTGGGGGCCGTGTTGCTGCTCGTCCTGGGTTATCTCGGGTACCGCAAGTCGAAGGCCCGCCAGACAACTCAGGACGCAACGCCTTCGACCACGGCGGGCCTTGAAGCAGCGCCTGCCGCGTCGTCGGTGATCGGCGCAACGGGCGGCGGCCAGAGCGTCGATACCAGCGCCAGTTCGATCCAGACCGATTTCAGCCAGTCCTCGCTGTCGTCGATCGACGCTGACGAAGGTGTCGATCCGGTGGCTGAAGCAGACGTCTATATGGCGTACGGGCGCGATGCGCAGGCGGAGGAAATCCTGCTCGAAGCGCTGAAGACCGAGCCGAGCCGTCACGCCATCCATCTGAAGCTGCTCGAGATCTACGCTCAGCGGAAATCGGTCAAGCCGTTCGAAACGATGGCGACCGAGCTGTATGCGCAGACCGGCGGTCGCGGCGCGGACTGGGAAAAGGCTGCCTTGCTGGGCCGCTCGGTTGATCCGACCAATCCGCTGTATGGCGGCGGTGCCGATGCACCGGATGACGGTTTTGACGAACAGGCGTCGATGGCCGCGACCGTCGTCGTGTCGGGCGCCGACAAGATGCGCGATACCTGGACCTTGCCTGGCGACATCGGCCAGCTCGCATCGGGCAGCGAACCCACCATTGCGCTGGATCTGAACAAGATCGACCAGGGGGCCCCCGAAGCGCCTGCAGCGAAGGTCGATGCGGAGCTTGATTTCGATCTCGATCTGCAGTCTTCGGAGCCGGTGGCGGAGGCACCCGCCGTTGGCGTCGCCACGACGATGACCAAGCCGGGAGAAGAGTCGGACGCGGATTCTTCGCTGGATTTCGATCTTGGGCTCGACTTCACGTCCGACGAACCGAAGAAGGACGTCAGCACGGTCGTTCTTGAAAAGAACGTCGCCGATACCGCGGAAGCGCTTGCCCAGTCGTCGCAGGGATTCGATCTGGATCTGTCACTGCCGGCCGCGGGCGATGCCAATCCGGATGCCGCGGCCAGCGGCGCCGTGGTCGATCTGGAACGCACGGACGTGGGTAATCTGATCGACTTCAATTTCGACGCATCGGACGCACCGGCGCAGGCGGCGGCCGACCCGGTGATCGACCTGTCGGATATCAATCTCGATCTGGGTACCGATCCGTCCACGCTCGAAACCGACATTGTCGGCGACCCCCTCCATGCACTGGAAACGGATGTCGTCGGTGATGCGGTGCAGGCGTTCGACGAACCACCGCCGCAGGCGCTGCCTGACCTGAGCGAGTCGTCGGTATCCACCGTGATCAATCCGGAAGACATGCTCGCGACCGAAGAGCCGCCGCAAACGGCCGCCGAAGAAGCGGAGACCAAGCTTGAACTGGCGCGCGCCTATGAAGAGATGGGCGACAAGGAAGGTGCGCGCGAACTGCTGCAGGAAGTGGTGCGTGAAGGCACGGCGGATCAGCAGTCGCAGGCGAGCGAAATGCTCGCGAAACTTGCCTGAACGGGGCATTGCAGCGGATGGATCGGCCTTCGCGCCGATCCGCTCCCTGCGGCACGCACATCCGCGCGCCGGCTGAAGACTCCACGCGGTCCCATATGTCCCGGCCTCGCCCGGCGCTATGCTTGACGCAAATTTCCTGCGTCACCCCCATGTACGCCACCGACACTGAACCTGCCGCACCCCGCCTGCATGCGGCGACATTGCTCGCGCTCTGGCTGGTCTGGCTGCTTGCCGGACAGGTGGCGGGCTCGCCCTGGCACGAGCTGTGGTCGGCCCTATCCATCACGTGCGCCCTTCTTTTGGCGGCACGCCCTTTCCTCCGCCTGCTGCGCCGCCTGCGCTGGCTGCTGCTTGCCATCCTGCTCACCTTTGCGCTCGCTACGCCCGGGCGTCTGCTGATACCTGATTTCCCGGCGGGGCCGAGTGTCGAAGGTCTGCTGGCCGCCCTGTCGGCCATGAGCAAGCTCACCGGGATGGCCGCTGCCGTTGCCGTGCTGCTGGACCGGATGACGCCGGCCCGGCTGACCGGAGCCATCCACCGGTTGGTTCATCCCTTGTCGGCGGATCATCCGTCGTCGGGAAGCTTCGCCTTGCGCCTGCAACTGGTGCTGCACGAAATCGACTATCAGCTGCCCGGGCGCAGCTGGCGTTCATGGCTGGAGGACGGCGACAGTGCAACGTCTGTCCCGGTTGAAATCTGTGCGCCGTTGGCCACGATGGATCGTGTCGTACTGGCCGCTGCCGCTGGCGTGCTCGCCCTCTGGTACTGGGCCTGACATGCGCCTCGCACTGGGTGTCGAATACGACGGATCGGCCTTTCGTGGCTGGCAGTCGCAGGCAGCCGGCCCGACGGTGCAGGACACGCTGGAAGCCGCCCTGTCCTCCATCGCGGCGCATCCGGTTCGCGTGCAGGCCTCCGGCCGTACCGATACCGGCGTCCATGCGACAGCGCAGGTGGTGCATTTCGACACGTCGGCGCATCGCCCGGATACGGCATGGGTGCGCGGCTGCAACGCGCTGTTGCCCCCGTCTGTTGCGGTGCGCTGGGCCGCGCCGGTCGCGGGCGATTTCAACGCGCGCTTTTCGGCGCATTCCCGCAGCTACCGCTACTGCCTCTACAACCATCCTGTGCGTCCGGCACTGGCAGCCACGCTCGCCGGCTGGTTCCATCGTCCGCTCGACGAGTTCCGCATGCAGGCAGCTGGCGCGGATCTGGTCGGCACGCATGACTTTTCCGCCTTCCGGTCGTCGGAATGCCAGGCGCACAGTCCCGTACGCACCTTGTCTGCGCTGTCGCTGGCGCGCCGGGGCGACTGGCTGCTGCTCGACCTGACCGCCAATGCCTTTCTGCATCACATGGTGCGAAACATTGTCGGCGCGCTGGTCGAAGTGGGGTGTGGCCGGCGTGATCCGCCATGGGTGGGCGAACTGCTGGCAGGACGGGACCGGCGCCTGGGGGCGCCGACTTTTTCTGCCAGTGGCCTCTATCTGGTCGGTGTGGGCTACGATGCGGAGTGGCGCTTGCCGGAAGCCCAGCGAGGATTGCGCCTTCCGCCCATCGGGCCGGCGTGACTCCCGGCTGAAGCCACTACGATCAACCTCGAGGACGCATGGTGCGCAAGACCCGTATCAAGGTGTGTGGCTTCACGCGCGAAACCGACCTCGAAGCTTCACTGGCGCTCGGTATCGACGCCGTCGGATTCGTGCTTTATCCGCCCAGCCCGCGTGCGGTGACCGTCGAACGGACCGCGGCGCTGGCGTCGCGGGTGCCGCCGTTCGTGGCGCGGGTCGGGCTGTTCGTCAATGAAGACGCCGGGCTGATCGGCGAGGCCGCGCGCGGAGCGCGCCTCGATTGCCTGCAGTTTCATGGCGACGAGACGCCGGATGACTGCGAACGTTTCGGCCTGCCCTACATCAAAGCAGTCCGGGTGAGGCCGGGGCTGGATTTGCTAGAATACGCGGTCAGGTTTCGCGCAGCCCGGGCGCTGCTGCTGGACGCCTACTCCGATGCCTGGGGAGGCTCCGGCAAAAGCTTCGATTGGTCGCTGATCCCGCCCGACCTTCCACTGCCGGTCATTCTGTCCGGCGGCCTGGACCCGGAGACTGTGGCAGACGCGGTTCGGCGTGTGGCGCCGGCCGCGGTCGATGTGAGCAGCGGAGTGGAATCCGCCAAAGGAATCAAGGACGTGGCCAGGGTGGCTGCGTTCATATCAGGAGTGGAAAATGGGGAAGCTCGACCTGCCGGCTGAGGTATCTGCCTCCGCCTACAACCTGCCGGACACGACCGGACATTTTGGCCCGTACGGCGGCACATTCGTCGCCGAAACCCTGATTGCCGCGCTCGATGAGCTGCGGGATACCTACGAATCACTGAAGGACGAACCGGCTTTCCGCGCTGAATTCGAGTACGAACTGAAGCACTACGTCGGTCGCCCGAGCCCGATCTTCCACGCCCGTCGCCTGTCCGAAGCGGCGGGTGGCGCGCAGATCTACCTCAAGCGTGAAGACCTGAACCACACCGGCGCCCACAAGATCAACAACGTGATCGGCCAGGCCATGGTGGCCAAGCACATGGGCAAGCCGCGTGTGATCGCTGAAACCGGTGCCGGCCAGCACGGCGTGGCCACCGCGACGATCGCCGCCCGGCTCGGCATGGAATGCGTCGTCTACATGGGCAGCGAGGATGTGAAGCGCCAGGCCGCCAACGTCTATCGCATGAAGTTGCTGGGCGCGACGGTGGTTCCCGTCGAATGCGGCTCGAAGACCCTGAAGGACGCGCTGAACGAAGCGATGCGCGACTGGGTGACCAACGTCGCCAACACCTTCTACATCATCGGTACCGTGGCCGGCCCGCATCCCTACCCGATGATGGTGCGCGACTTCCAGTCGGTCATCGGCGAAGAGTGCAAGTGGCAGATGCCGGAAATGATCGGCCGTCAGCCGGACGCGGTGATCGCCTGTGTCGGTGGCGGATCGAATGCGATGGGCATCTTCTATCCCTACATTCCCTATCCGGACGTGCGCCTGATCGGCGTCGAGGCAGCGGGACACGGTATTTCGACCGGCATGCATTCGGCGTCGCTGTGTGCCGGGCGTCCGGGCGTGCTGCATGGCAATCGCACCTATCTGCTGCAGGACGAGAACGGCCAGATCATCGAGACGCATTCGGTGTCGGCCGGTCTCGACTACCCGGGCGTCGGCCCGGAACACGCCTGGCTGAAGGACTGTGGCCGCGCCGAGTACGTGGCGATCGACGACGAGGAAGCGCTCGCCGCCTTCCACAAGACCTGCCGCATGGAAGGCATCATTCCGGCGCTCGAATCGTCCCATGCCGTCGCCTACGCCATGAAGATGGCGGCGGGCATGTCGAAGGACGCGGTGCTGCTGGTCAACCTGTCCGGCCGCGGCGACAAGGACATGCATACCGTGGCCGAGAAGTCCGGCATCAAGTTCTGACCTGCTTTTCCACCATCCTGTTGTCGGCCGGGTGGCGGAAGCCGCCCGGCGACGGTTTCCGAAAATGTCCCGAATCACTCAAACACTGTCCGCGCTGGACGCCGCCGGTCGCAAGGCGCTGATTCCATTCGTCACCGCGGGCGACCCCGACCTGTCGGTCACGGTGCCCCTGATGCACACGCTGGTCGAGGCGGGCGCCGACATCATCGAACTCGGGGTGCCTTTTTCCGACCCGATGGCCGATGGTCCGACGATACAGCGCGCCTCCGAGCGGGCGTTGCTCAAGAAGGTGTCCCTGCGCCAGGTGATCGCGGCGGTGGCCGAGTTCCGCACCCGCAACACGACGACGCCGGTGGTGCTGATGGGCTATGCCAACCCGATCGAGGCCATGGGTGTCGACGCGTTCGCCGACGCGGCGTCGTCCGCCGGTGCAGATGGTGTGCTGGTCGTGGATTACCCGCCGGAAGAATCGCGCGAATTCGCCAGGGTGGTACGCGCGGCCGGTCTGGACGTCATCTTCCTGCTGGCGCCGACCTCGACTGACGCGCGGATCCGCGCCGTCGGCGAAATCGGCAGCGGCTACATCTATTACGTGTCGCTGAAAGGCGTGACCGGCGCCGGCCACATCGACATCGATGCCGTATCGAAGCGCATTCCGCTGATCCGCGACATGGTCGGCCTGCCGGTCGGCGTCGGTTTCGGCGTACGTGACGGCGCCTCGGCGAAGGCGCTGGCTTCCGTGGCGGACGCGGTCGTCATCGGCAGCCGCATCATCGAGGAAATCGAGAACAGTCCGGCAGACGAGATACTGCCGCGCGTGAAGACGCTGCTGAGCGGCATCCGCGCGGCGATGGACAGCGTCGAGGTGGCGGCATGAGCTGGCTGCAGAAACTTCTGCCGCCGAAGATCAACCGCAGCGAGGCCGCCGGACGCAAGTCGGTTCCGGAAGGCCTGTGGTCGAAGTGCCCGGCCTGCGAAGCCGTGCTCTACACCGCCGATCTGGCGGCCAATACCGGCGTCTGCCCGAAGTGCAATCACCACTCGCGGGTGCGCGCCCGCGTGCGGCTGGATGCCTTGCTCGACCGTGAAGGCCGCTTCGAGATCGGTGCCGAGGTCATGCCGGTCGATCCGCTGAAGTTCCGCGACAGCAAGCGCTACGCCGACCGTCTGAACGCGGCCGCCGACGAAACCGGCGAAGGTGACGCACTCATCGTGCTGCAGGGCGCGATCCGGACCGTGCCGGTGGTGGTCGCCTGTTTCGAGTTCGAATTTCTGGGCGGATCAATGGGTTCGGTCGTTGGCGAACGCTTCGTGCGCGGCGTGCGCGTCGCGGTCGAACAGCGCCTTCCCTTCGTCTGCATTGCGGCGAGTGGCGGCGCGCGCATGCAGGAGGGCCTCTTTTCCCTGATGCAGATGGCCAAGACCACCGCTGCCCTGACCCAGCTGGCCCAGCACAAGCTGCCCTTCATTTCGGTGCTGACCGACCCGACCATGGGCGGGGTGTCCGCCAGCTTCGCCTTCATGGGCGACATCGTCATCGCCGAGCCGGGCGCGCTGATCGGCTTCGCCGGCCCGCGCGTGATCGAGCAGACCGTGCGCGAAAAGCTGCCTGAAGGCTTCCAGCGCGCCGAATTCCTGGTCGAGAAGGGCGCTGTCGACATGATTGTCGATCGCCGCGAAATGCCCGACCGCATCGCCGGCCTGCTGTCCGCGCTGCAACGCATGCCGGCATTGACGTGCTGAACCGGACCGCTCCGCGACCGCTGCGTCGCATGACCACCGTGCCCGGCCCGTCGATCACATGCCGCTGACGCTGACCGAGTGGCTGCAGCACCTTGAAAGCCTGCATCCGAAGGTGATCCAGCTCGGGCTGGACCGCGTGCTCAGCGTCAAGGCGGCGCTCGGCATCACGCAGACCATCCCGCTGTTCATCGTCGGCGGCACCAACGGCAAGGGCTCGACCTGTGCGATGCTCGAACGCATCCTGCGCTGCGCCGGATATCGTGTCGGCACCTACACGTCGCCGCATCTGCTGGCCTACAACGAACGCGTCCGGATCAACGGCGAGCCGGCCAGCGATGACGCCCTGTGCGCCGGATTTGCCGAGGTCGAACAGGCGCGCGGCGACACCGCGCTGACCTATTTCGAGTTCGGCACCCTGGGGGCGTGGCAGGTGTTCGAGCGCGCCGACCTCGATGTGATCGTGATGGAAGTGGGGCTGGGCGGCCGTCTTGATGCGGTGAACGCGTTCGATGCCGATTGCGCCATCGTCACCAGCGTCGATCTCGACCACATGGAATATCTCGGTGACACGCGGGAGCTGATCGGCCGCGAGAAGGCCGGCATCTTCCGTGCGGGGCGTCCTGCCATCGTCGGTGATCCGATGCCGCCTGCCACGGTGATCGAGTACGCGCAGGCCATCGGCGCAGTACTGAAGGTGTCCGGCCGCGATTTCGGCTTTGCCGGTGACCGGCAGCAGTGGGGGTACTGGCGGCGCGAGCCGGAACGACTGGTCAAGCGTGGCGGGCTGGGCTATCCGGCGCTGCGCGGTGCCAACCAGCTGCTCAATGCATCGGCGGTGATCACCGCGCTGGACGCCATGTCCGACCAGGTTCCGGTATCCGTCGGCGACATCCGGCTCGGGCTGGCGACGGTCGAACTGCCCGGCCGCTTCCAGGTGATGCCCGGCCGTCCGTCGGTCATCTTCGACGTCGCGCACAACCCGCATGCCGCGTCGGTGCTGAACGAAAACCTCTCGAGCATGGGGTTCTACCCGGAAACCTGGGCCGTGCTGGGCATGTTGCGCGACAAGGACATCGCCGGCGTGCTTGACCGGCTCAAGGGGCGCATCGACCACTGGATGCTGTGCGACCTCGGCGGCCCGCGCGGTACGCTGGCCGGCGACATCGCCGAAATGATTGCCGGACAGGGTATTCCGGGCAGCGTGTCGACCTTTGCCAGCCCGGTCGACGCATGGCAGGCCACCCGGGAACGGGTGGGTGCAGATGATAGAATCGTCGTGTTCGGATCCTTCCTCACCGTCGCCGAAGTCATGCGCGAATACGCGCGCTCGCCCCTGCCTTCAAAAGGCTGAACCCACCCGCAGGATGCGCCCGACGTGGCTTCTACCGCACCCGATCTCCAGACTGAATTGCGCAAGCGCGCCCGCCGGCGCCTGCTCGGCGCCATCGCGCTCGCGCTGACCGCGGCCATCGTGCTGCCGGTCGTGATGGACCACGAGCCGCGCGCCCCGGCGCAGGACATTGCAGTGCGCATTCCGCCGCGTGACAGCCTGCCGGCGCTGGCCCAGCCGGTGCGTCCCGAGCCGGCGGATACCGACGTGATGATTCCGCCCGCGCCGCCGGATACCGAATCCACGGCACCGGCGACAACCGGATCAGCCGCCGTCGCACCGCCCGCACCACCTGCGCCACCCGCGCCCGTTCCCGCGCCACCGAAGGCCGAGCCGCCCAAACCGGCGGCTGCGCCCGCTGCAGCGAGCGAAGCGTCGCGTGTGGCGGCCCTGCTCGATGGCAAGTCGGGGTCCTTCGCTCTGCAGCTGGGCGTGTTCAGCGACGCCGCGAATGTGGCCAAACTCCGGGCGCGCGCGAAGGAACTGGGCTTCCCCACCTTCACCGAACCGGTGAAACTGGAAAACGGCCAGTCCCGGACGCGCGTCAAGGTCGGTCCGTTCCCGACGCGCGCTGCAGCCGAAGCCGCGCAACGCAAGCTTGAAGGTGCCGGCATGCGTTCCATGGTGGCGCCCGCTGCATGACCGTGCTGGACTACATCCTGATCGCCATCGTGGCGGTGTCCACGGCAATCGGGTTGATGCGCGGTCTGGTCAGCGAAGTGATTGCACTGGCGGCGTGGGTGCTCGCCTTCATCGTCGCCCGACAGTTTGGTGGCGACGTCGCCACGCTGCTGCCGGCCGGCCTGCAGGATCCGGGCTTGCGCATGGTCAGCGGTTTCGCGCTCGCCTTCGTCGCGGTGCTGCTGTTGTGCGGCGTACTGCGCTGGGTTCTGCGCTCGCTGATCAAGGCCACCGGACTCGATTTCCCCGATCGGGTGCTCGGGGGGTTGTTTGGGCTGGCTCGGGCCGCATTTATACTGCTTCTAATCGTGGTCGGTGCAGCGTTCACGCCCGCCCCCGAACAACCGTGGTGGCGCGCGGCGGCGCTGACGCCGCCGCTGGAAACCGCAGCAATCGCCCTGCGCCCGTGGCTGCCGGATGCAGTGGCAAAGAAGATTCGATTTAAGGCCTGACCATCATGTGCGGAATACTCGGCGTCGTTGCCACCTCTCCCGTCAATCAGCTCCTGTACGACGGACTGCTCGTGCTGCAGCACCGTGGCCAGGACGCGGCCGGCATCGCCACCGCGCAGGGCCAGAAATTCCACATGCACAAGAGTTCCGGGTTGGTGCGCGACGTGTTCCGCACGCGCAACATGCGTACCCTGCTCGGTGACTGGGGCATCGCGCACGTGCGCTACCCGACTGCCGGATCGGCCTACAACGCGGCCGAGGCGCAACCCTTCTATGTCAATTCGCCGTTCGGCATCGTGCTGGCGCACAACGGCAACCTGACGAATTCCGAAGAGCTGAAGGTCGACATGTTCCGCACCGACCTGCGGCACATCAACACCACATCCGATTCCGAAGTGCTGCTGAACGTACTGGCGCATGAAATGATGCAGTCGCTGCGCGAGCGGCCGACCTTCGATGAGCAGACGGTGTTCCGCGCCGTGGCCGGCGTGCATCGCCGCTGCCGCGGGGCCTACGCCGTGGTCGCGATGATTGCCGGTTTCGGCCTGCTGGCGTTCCGCGACCCGTACGGCATCCGCCCCCTGGTCATCGGCACGCATGAGACCGAACAGGGCACCGAATGGCTGGTCGCCTCGGAAAGCGTTGCGCTCGATACCCTGGGCTTCACGCTGCTGCGCGACATCGCGCCGGGTGAAGCCGTGCTGATCTCGCCGGAAGGCACGATGCAGTCGCTGCAATGCGCCGCGCACCCGACGCAGGCGCCCTGTCTGTTCGAATACGTCTATCTGGCGCGCCCCGACTCGCTGATGGATGGCGTGTCGGTGTACGAATCACGGGTGAAGATGGGTGAATTCCTCGCCCAGAAGATCCAGCGCGACCACGCAGGCCTGCAGATCGACGCCGTCATCCCGATCCCGGATTCCAGCCGCCCGTCGGCGATGGAACTGGCCCGCGTGCTCGATGTGCCTTACCGCGAGGGGTTCGTGAAGAACCGCTACATCGGCCGCACCTTCATCATGCCGGGCCAGGCGGTACGCCGGAAATCGGTGCGCCAGAAGCTGAATGCGATCACGCAGGAGTTCCGCGGCAAGAACGTGCTGCTGGTCGACGACTCGATCGTGCGCGGCACGACCAGCCAGGAAATCGTCGCGATGGCGCGCGAAGCCGGCGCGCTGAAGGTGTACTTCGCGTCGGCTGCGCCACCGGTGCGTTTCGCCAACGTGTACGGGATCGACATGCCGACCCGCGACGAACTGATCGCGGCCAACCGCTCGGACGAGGAAATCCGCGTCGCCATCGGGGCCGACGAACTGATCTACCAGACGCTGGACATGCTCAAGGCCTCGATCACCGCCTGCAACCCGTCGATCGAACAGTTCGAAACGTCCTGCTTCGACGGCTGCTACGTCACCGGCGACGTGACCGCCGCCTATCTCGATGGCGTCGAGAACCAGCGCAAGGGCGCGCCACGGCAGACCGAGGACGACAGCGGCCAGCTCGACCTGAATCTGGTCACGTCGGAAGAGAACGCCTGAGCGTGATTCCGGTTCATGAGCTTTCCCGAAATCCGGCTTGACCTGCCCGGCGCACCGGCAGTAATGTCCGGATACGCGCCGATTTGAATCCAGCTTGCGGGCGCGCGGGCCGAGGTCTCGACGAGACATCGGCCCGGACAAATACGGCTAAAGCGGCGAAACGAATGCATTCCCGAACCCGTTTTGCCCTGTCGGCAAAGCGGGTTTTTCGTTTGGGGCCCGTGTTTTCGCTTGTCCGTCTTCTGCATTTTCGATACCTGGTTGCCGGCACTCGCGCCGGCTGGAGCACAGCATGAGCAGTCCTGAACATCCGTCGTCCGCCCGGGCGGCATTCGATCCGGATCAGTACGATCCGGAAACACTGGCCGTACGCGCCGGCATCGAGCGCAGCCAGTTCGGCGAACACAGCGAAGCGCTGTACCTGACGTCGAGCTTCGTGTTCAACAACGCCGCCGAGGCGGCGGCGCGCTTTTCCGGGGCCACGCCGGGCAACGTGTATGCGCGCTTCACCAATCCGACCGTCACGATGATGCAGGACCGCCTCGCCGCGCTGGAGGGCGCCGAGGCGTGCGTGGCCACCAGTTCCGGCATGTCGGCCATCCTGTCGATGGTGATGGCGCTGCTCAAGAGCGGCGACCACATCATCGCCTCGCGCAGCATTTTCGGCTCGACCCAGCAGTTGTTCGCCAACTACTTCGAGAAGTTCGGCATTTCGACCACGCTGGTGGATGCGACGGACATCGCAGCCTACCGTGCGGCCGTGCGGCCGACCACCCGTCTGTTCTTCATCGAAACGCCGTCGAACCCGCTGACCGAGGTGATCGATATCGCAGCGGTCGCAGGGGTGGCGCACGAGGCCGGCGCGCTGCTGGCGGTCGACAACTGCTTCTGTTCGCCGGCGCTGCAGAAGCCGCTCGAACTCGGGGCCGACATCATCATCCACTCGGCCACCAAGTATCTGGACGGGCAGGGCCGCGTACTGGGCGGTGCGGTGTGCGGCCGCAAGGCGGAGATGGACGAGGTGCTGCGCTTCCTGCGCACCGCCGGCCCCACGCTGTCGCCGTTCAACGCCTGGATCATCCTGAAGGGGCTGGAAACGCTGTCCATCCGCATGGAGGCGCAGTCGGCCCGGGCGCTCGAACTGGCGCGCTGGCTCGAAAAGCAGGCCTGGGTCGACCGGGTGTTCTATCCGGGCCTCGAATCGCATCCGCAGCACGCCATCGCGATGCGCCAGCAGAGTTCCGGCGCCGCCGTGGTGGCGTTCGAGGTGAAGGGCGGGCGCGACGAGGCGTGGAAGCTGATCGACTCGACCCGCATGCTGTCGATCACGGCCAACCTGGGTGACACCAAAACGACGATCACGCATCCGGCAACGACGACGCACGGGCGCATTTCGCAGGAAGCGCGCGACGCGTCGGGCATCCGTGACAGCCTGATCCGGCTCGCGATCGGGCTTGAATCGGTCGCCGACATGCAGCGCGACCTGTCGCGCTGGCTGGCGGTCTAGGGGCTGCCGGTGCCGCGTCACATCGCACTCGTCCCCGCTGCAGGCAGCGGCAGCCGTTTCGGGGCGCACCTGCCGAAGCAGTATCTGCCGCTGGCCGGCAAACCGCTGATCCACCATGCGCTGGCCACCCTGTGTGCACATCCGCGCATCGACCGCGTGGTCGTCGTGCTGTCGCCGGACGACCTGTACTGGCGCGACCACGACTGGTCGGCGCTCGGGCCGAAACTGATGCCCGTTCATTGCGGCGGTGCCAGCCGGGCGGTGTCGGTGCGCAACGGCCTGTTCGAACTGACCGGCTGGGCGCGGCCGGACGACTGGGTGCTGGTGCACGACGCCGCGCGGCCCTGTCTGAGCGGTGCGCTGCTCGATACGCTGATCACCGGACTGGCCGACGATGCGGTCGGCGGCCTGCTCGCCGTGCCGGTCGCGGATACGCTCAAGCGCGCCGATGACCAGGGCCGGGTGGCATCCACCGTGCCGCGTGCGGCCATGTGGCAGGCACAGACACCGCAGATGTTCCGGCTTGCGCTGCTGCACGACGCACTGGACCGCGGCACGGATGTCACCGACGAGGCTTCGGCGATCGAGGCGGCGGGGCTGGCGCCGAAACTGGTTGCATCGAGCGCGGGCAACCTGAAGGTGACCTGGCCGGAAGACATGAAGCTGGCCGAACTGATCCTGCGCACCCGGGAGGCATCGCCATGAATCCCCTGATACCTGCCGCGCCGTTGCCATTCCGCATCGGTCAGGGCTTCGACGTCCATCGACTCGTCGAGGGCCGGAAATGCATCATCGGCGGCGTCGACATTCCGCATGACAAGGGCCTGCTCGGTCATTCCGACGCGGATGTGCTGCTGCACGCGATCACCGATGCCTTGCTCGGAGCGGCCGGCCTCGGCGACATCGGGCGGCTGTTCCCGGACACCGATCCGGCCTACTCAGGCGCCGACAGTCGCGCACTGCTGCGCGAGGCGGGCAGGCGGGTGCGCCTGACCGGCTGGGTGATCGGCAACATCGACGCGACGGTGATCTGCGAACAGCCGAAGATCACGCCGCATGCGGCACAGATGGCAGCGCACATCGCGGCGGACTGCGGCATCACGCCGGGCGCCGTGAATGTGAAAGGCAAGACTTCGGAAAAGCTCGGCTACACGGGTCGCGGCGAGGGCATCGCCGCGCAGGCTGTGGCCCTGCTGATTGCGCCACCGCCACCTGCCATGGGTTGAACCTGAAAAGCCCGACGGGTCGCTTGCCATGGTGCCGCGTGCCTCGCGCATCATGGGGCCGCTGGGTGTCGCGCCCTTTCTCGAGCTGAGACCGCTTCGACGTCGCAGTCACGGCCGGCAGGGCGCCCGGCGGCGCCGCGCGTTCGTGTCTGGCGCCATCCCGACGCGTCCTCGCGCCTTGCCGGGCTCACCCTGTCAAGCCTGCCCGCCACGCCGATCGTCCAGGGCTTGCAGGTCGAAGGCGCCCCCCGAAATGAAAAACGCCGCCGGCGCGGGTTGCGCCGGCGGCGAATGAAGCAGGAAACCTGTCAGCCTGTCTTGTCGAGCAGCGGTCGCAACCACTTTGCGACGCCGCGTCGCCTCAGTACCTCGCGTTGTTCCGGTGTGAGCCGGATGGTGACAGGTACCGTCGGATCAACGGGTTTTCGGCCGGCACCGACACGGGTGCCGCCGTGCGGTGACCGCGACATCACGCCCGATCGAATGTCGGAGACTTTTCCGGAACCACATGGGTGAGATCACCTTCGCCGATGAGGTAGTGATCGGTGCGTTTTGCCGAACGATTGTCGACCACCCCGAAGGTCTTGTTGCTGTGGTGGTTGTACATCGTCGACATCTGTGCCGCCTTGCCGCTGTTGAAAAGAGCCTTCGCCTGATCCAGTGTGAGCATTGTCATAACCAACCTCCGTTGAAATGTCTGTGACGTGAGCCTTGAATAGAAACTGTGTGCAACCTTTGACCACTGGTGATTCCGGTTACGCCGTCAGCGCTGTATCGCGCGCGGCTTTTCTTGTGTCCCTTGGGCCCCGCTACCTGCACTCCTTGGGTTGATCCAGCCTGCGACATGCTGGCTGTCAGATTCAAAGTAAGACATCAATCAAGCCGTTTCAAGAATTTTTTGGAACTGTTTTCTCGCGTCAAAACAATGTGTTGAAGAGTTTTTCTTCTGCGGCGCAGCATCCGGGGCAGGCGCCTCGTCCGCAGTGCCCGGTGCACCGTCCGCAAAGGCGCGCGGGTATTGCACATCAGGGGATTCTTTGTTGTCAGCAAAAGATTAGCGCAATAATTTATCGCGAACGCGTTGATACGCGCGGATCTGCCTCGATTTTGCCGGGGGCGCAGAGGGCTGTTGCGTCGCGTCATCAAGGCGCGGTTCCGCGACCGGTCGCAGGGCGCTTGCCGACGTGTTGATCGGTCGGTCGGAGCGGACTCAGCGGCCGCCGCTGACGTCCAGCAATGCGCCGGTGGTGTAGGACGCGTCGTCCGATAGCAACCACAGGATGGCGCGTGCCACTTCGACCGGTTCGCCGCCGCGCTGCAGCGGCACCGATGATTGCACCCGGTTGACCCGGTCCGGTTCGCCGCCGGCGGCGTGGATGTCCGTCCGGATCACGCCGGGCCGGACGGCATTCACGCGGATGCCATCGGCCGCCACCTCCTTCGCCAGACCGATCGTGAAGGTGTCGATGGCGCCCTTCGACGCGGCGTAGTCGACGTATTCATCGGGCGATCCCAGCCTGGACGCTGCCGACGACACATTCACGATGGCGCCACCCGCGCCGCCATGCCGGCGCGACATGCGGCGCACCGCTTCCCGCGCGCACAGCATGCTGCCGATCACATTGGTTGCGAAGATGCGGCCCAGTCGCGCCGCACTCATGTCTTCGACCCGGCTCTGCGCTTCAAGCATGCCGGCATTGTTCACCAGCGCCGACAGGCGGCCGAAGGCGCTGTCGACGTCACGGAACAGTCGCTCGACGTCCGCCTCGATGCCGACGTCTGCCGCCAGTGCGAGCGCCGTGCCGCCGGCCCGGGTGATATCGCGGACCAGTGCTTCGGCTGCATCGCGCCGGCGCAGGTAGCTGATCACCACGGCATCCCCCTGCGCGGCGGCCAGACGCGCAGTCGCCGCGCCGATGCCGCGACTGCCGCCGGTGATGACGATGATTCGGTTCATGTCGATTACATTCGCGACGATCAATGCCGCATGTCCGTAAGGACAAGCCGGCATCAGACCTTAGCGCGATTGCCGCCATCCGGCCAGCGCGGCCGTGGTGACCGGCCCCGGTCGGCGAGAACTGCACGGGCGGATCCCGCCTCAGGCGTTGTGACGACGCGCCGCGACAAGAACGACCGCGAGTCCGGCGCCCGTCATCCAGCAGATCGCTGGTTCCGGAATGGCCGGCACGCCCTGTCGGAACGGCCACTTCAGCGACACCGGTGCCACTGACGCCGACGTGGTTCGGCGGCGTGCTGTTGGCATCGATGCGGAACAGCATGCTGCGCACGCCGGCGGCCTGATCCGGCCGTGCGAACCGCGCATCGCCGTTGCGTCACGCAGGATCAGATCGAATCGGGTAACGGCGTGAAAGGCGTGGCTTGCGATGTTGTTGTAGCGTTCATTCCACAGGTGAATATCGCCGATGTCATGAAGGTCATCCCGGTTGGCTGAACGAAGATGCTTCCGGTGCGCCCGCACGGCATTCCGTGAGTGCGCGAAGCAACCGCACCTTCATGCCGGATCCGGACCTTCGGCGTTCAGCCTCCTGCAAGCAATGGTTGGTGCGTTGCTCGCACAAACCGGAGCCACTGCCGCGTGATGCAATGCAAAGCGTGCCGACAACCCGGCCGGCGGGTATGTGACGGTCAGTGACCCAGTACTTCCTCCGCCACCGGCACCGCCATGCGGGCACCCGGAGTGCGCAGGAACTGGCCCCAGTCGACGATGGCGAACCGGCCGTCGGCGTGTTCGACGATGGCGGTGCAGCTGTCCACCCAGTCACCGCAGTTCATGTAGACGAGCCCGTCGAGGGTGCGCTGGGCGACCGCATGGATGTGACCGCAGATGACGCCATCGACGCCCCGGCTGCGCGCTTCGTGCATGACCGAATCCTCGAAATCGTAGATGAAGCTGACTGCGCTCTTCACCTTGCGTTTGGCATAGCCCGCCAGTGACCAGTAGCCGGCAATGCCGAGCCGGCGGCGCACGCGCGACATCCATGCATTGATCCGTACGAGCGCGTTGTAGGCCACGTCGCCGAGCAGGGCGACCCAGCGGTGATGGCGCGTCACCTGATCGAAGTCGTCGCCATGCACGAGCCAGTAGCGCTTGCCGTCCGCCGCGACATGGATGTGATCGAGCCGGACCGCAATGTCGCCGAACACCGTGCCGGCATACTCGCGCAGCGCCTCGTCGTGATTGCCCGGGATGAAGACGACCTGCGTGCCCTTGCGCGCGCGCCGCAGCACCTTCTGCACCACGGTGTTCTGTGCGGGCGTCCAGTGGATCGAGCGGCTCATCGCCCAGAAGTCGATGATGTCGCCGACCAGATAGAGATAATCGGATTCGTGGTGGCGCAGGAAGTCGAGCAGCGCATCGGCCTGACATCCGCGCGTACCCAGATGGATGTCCGAAAGGAAGATGGCCCGGACGTGGCGCACGAGGGGGTCGGGAGCATTCACGCCATGGATTCAAGCCTGTACGTGTGACAGGGCAGTGACGTCTGGCAGGTTTTTTCGGGGTGGGCCATGCGCGCCGTCGCTCATCCGCGGCAGCGGGCTTGCACGGCGACAGGATTCACAAGGCGATCGGGATGCGATTCGGAGCGCTTTTCGGCCGTGCCCTTCCATGTGCGTCCGCCACGGCAGGAACGCCTTCGATGCCGCGCCATGTGGCAAGAAACCCGGCGACGTCCGTCGGGGGGAGCGGGCGACTGACGAGATAGCCCTGCACGATTCCGCATTTCTTCCGGCTCAGGGTCTGGAAATCCGACAGGGTTTCGACGCCTTCGGCGACCGTCTGCATGTCCAGCGCGACCGACATCGCCAGCAGCGTATCGACGATGGCACATGCCTTGTCCGACGTGCCCATGTCGCGCACGAAGCTCTGGTCGATCTTCAGCGTGTCGAAGGAGAAGGTGCGCAGATAGGTGAGCGCCGAATAGCCGGTCCCGAAGTCGTCGAGCGCGATGCGGTAGCCCATTGCGCGCAGATCGCGCAACTGCGTGGCCGCAGATTCGGTGCATTCGAGCAGCAGCGATTCGGTGATCTCGAATTCGACCCTCTGCGGTGCGAGCACGGCCGATGACTGCCGCACGTGGTGAAGAAAACTGTCGGTGCCCAGCTGCACCGCGGACACATTGATGGAGACGGAAATGGAGTCGGGCCAGGTGGCCGCCTGCCGGCTCGCTTCGTCCAGCACCCAGTTGCCGATGCCTTCCATCTGACCGCTCGCTTCTGCAATCGGAATGAATTCGGCCGGAGAGATGTCTCCGAGCTCCGGATGGCGCCAGCGCAGCAAGGCCTCGAAGCCGCAGATGGAGCCGGTGCTCAAGGTCAGCTGTGGCTGGAAGGCAAGATGCAGCTGCCGGTCGGTGATGGCATCGCGCAAGGCCATTTCGAGCACCGTCCGGCGACGGGCCTGTTCGCTCATCGACAGGTCGAAGAATCGCCAGCAGGCGCCGCCATCGCGCTTGGCGGCGTAGAGCGCAAGATCAGCGGAGCCGAGCAGGCTGTCGACGTCATGTCCGTCCTTTGGCGCGATCGCGATGCCCATGCTGGTGCGCATCGGCACCATCTGGCCGGCGATCCGGCAGGGTGCTGCCAGCAAGGCGTTCAGCGCCTCAAGTCTTGCCGCGATGTCCTCCTCCCGGCACAGATCGGGCAGCAGGAGCGCGAATTCGTCGCCGCCGGTTCGACTTGCGACGTCCTCACTCGTCAGGCAGGCCTTCAGCCGCCGACTGAATTCCTGCAGGAAGCTGTCTCCGGCCGCATGGCCCAGTGTATCGTTGACCTTCTTGAAGCCGTCCAGGTCGAAACATACGACCGCAAGGCGTTTGCCGGTGGCGCAGGTCAGACGTTCGCGCAGTGCCGAACGCACGTAGGCACGGTTGAACAGACCGGTCAGCGTGTCGTGATGGGCCAGCCATTCCATGCGTTCCACAGCCATCTGGCGCGCCGTGATCTCGGTCGCCACGCCCCGCCATCCCTCCAGCTTTCCGCGGCTGTCGTACAGCGGACCGGCGCTCAGCGACCAGCTCTGCACACCGCCCTTGCCAACGAGATGAATGATTTCATCCCGAAAGGGTTTGCGACCGAAAAAGACGTGACGAAGGCGATCCCAGGCCGCTGCACGCTCTTCGCGCGAGCGCCCGAGCCGATGCCGGAGCAGTTGCGCAGCCCTCTTGCTGAGCGCCTCTGCGGACGTCAGGTGCAGACAGGCTTCGAGCCGCTTCGACGCATGGATGAAGCGTCCGTGTCGATCGAGCTCCCAGAGCACATCGCTGGCGTGGTTCTCGAAATCGCGCAACAGCAAGGCGATGACTTCGCTTTGCTGATCGGCCTTCATTTCGGCGACGAGTCGTGCGACGAAGTTGCGCGCCGTCGTCCACGCGCTGAAGATGACGATCAGGCTGTACGCCGCAAGCATGATGCCGATGCCCGGAGCATGATTCATGTCGGACAGTGCCACGGCGATGGCGCTGCCGGTGCCCAGTACGGCCACGTAGCTGGTCGCGGCGCCGGGTACGGTGGACAATGCGAAGCCCCCGCCGCAGATCATGCCGGTGGCCACCAGGCCTACGAACAGCCGCAGCGAATCATCCGGTGACGGGAACAGCACGATGGCCATGCTTGCCCACAGTGCCGCGAGTACGCCGGCCTGCATGCTGGCATGTCGGAACGTTCTGGGCGAAGCGGTTTCGATGCTGCGGCAACGGGCACGCAGCCAGCCGCGCAGACCGAGGCAGGCGGCAATCGTCACCGCGAGCGCCCAGCAGACGAGGAAAAGGCGCACGCCGTAGGACCAGGCGGTCAGTACCACCACGATGGCGTTGGTGACATTGATGGTCATCGCCACGGGTGTGAAGCGCAGCATGGCTTCGATCTGACGACCGCGATAGCGCGCGGCCAGAACATCATCGGATGCGTACAGGCGGAAGAAGCGTCTGATGGCATCGCGGGCTCGGGTCAGCATGCCTGCGCGGGTCTTCGTCGCTGCAGGACTGGACGGGCAGCGAGCGGTCGTCGCAGGTGACGGGGGATCCACGTCCATCGAGTCGGCGGGCGGTGTGACCCGGTTGTTCAGTTGATGGTCGGTGTGTATCGGCTGACTGAGGCGACGGCTTGAGCGGGCGAAGGTGTCCGGCCGGTGCGTCCCCGGGGGGGCGGTCGGGGGCGGTCACAGCGGAGGCAGTGCCGGTCTGCTTCGCCACGGCCGTCGGTCGGACTGTCGTCGGTGACCGGGGGAGCGGAAGCGCGATGGCCGAGAAGATTGAGGGTGAAAGAATGCAAGTAATTGATCGGAAATCAATTTTCATTGTCTTTCAACGACTTTTCGCCGGGTCGCGGCGCCACCATCCGGATGTCAGGGCTGCTCGCTCGCGGCAGGTGGAGGCCCGGCAGGCGCGGCAAAGCGGACACGCTCCGTCGTTCGGATCGATGTTCGAGACGCCGTGGCCGGATACACTTCTCCACACAAACGGAGGCATGGGCGGGGCGGGTCCCGTGCCGGCCTTGCGGCAGCCGGGAGATGGGCACACCGCAGCGTGCCCTGCGGGCGACCTGTCCGGCACCTTGCGTGCCGGCATGTCGAACGCGATCAGTACATCAGTTGCAACCCGAGGATGAAGCGGTTGAGCGAGCGTGCGCCGTCGCTGCCCATCTCCGAGTAAACGGCACTCAGCCGCGCGTTATGACCCGAAATGACGTAATTCACGCCGACGTCCCACTGGTCGTTGCGGGCGCCTGTGTCCGGCCGGAATTCCTGATAGCGGATGTTCGGCTCGAAACGGCCGATGCCGATCTTCGTCGGGAACAGGTAGGCGGCCGTCACGAACCAGGCGTCGCCCTGGGTGGCGCCGCCACAGTTCGTGACACGGCTGCAGCCCGGATCGGCCGGCGAGATGTCGGCGACGCCGTCGGTGTCGTAGTCGTACCAGGCGCCTTCGAGCGTCACGACGGCGCCGGTGGACAGGCGTGTCTGCATCAGTGCATCGAGGCTCCAGGCGGTGTAGTCGCCGCGGGTCAGCGCAGTGCCGACGCCATCCTTCTGCGTCCGCCAGGCGGCGCCGATGGTCAGTATTTCCTTTTCACCGTAGTAGTGGTTGCTGTTGAAGTACTCCGATTCCCGGTCGCGGAAGCTCCACGCGAAACGGGTCGCGTACAGCAGCTGGTGCGACGCGTTCGACATGTCCTCGCCGCGGTTCTTCCCCTGGAACGCGCCGACCATGTACTGCAAGCGCCGGTCGAACACGCTGCCCCAGAGCGTTGCGCCATCATCGCGGCCGGTGTAGGCGTTGGGATTGCGCGACACCATCGGGTATTCCCACACATTGGCGAAGTAGGGCCCCGCCATCTGCTGACGGTCACCTGGCACGACGTGGCGGCCGACCCACAGGTTGATGTTGTCGGTGAGGGTGAACTGGCCGACCAGATCGAGCAGGCGCATCGACTCACCCGACAGGCGCGCGAAGTTGGTCATGAGTCCGATCTGTTTCGTGAACTTCGCGACCGTGATGATGCGGAAGGAATCGAGCCGCAGGTCGCTGTCGTGCGACCCGTCGGCCTGTTCGGCGCTCGTGTATGCGGCGCTTGACCAGATGCCGAGCGTCAGCGAACTGTCGCCCGGTCCGGTGAAGGTCGGACCGGCGAAGGCATTGCCCGCGGCAGCGACACCGGCGGCGAGCGTGAAGGCGAGCGGCCCGCGTCGCAGGCGGGAAGTCCTCTTCGTCATGGGGTGAGTGTCCTTTGGTGTGCAGTGGCTCGGTACGGGCCCTGGTCTTTGCCGGGTGTCCGCTTGATGCAACCGGCCATGCCCCATCCTGGGGCGGACAGGGGCAGCCGGGTCATGCGCGGCGCATTGTGCACCAAAATGGTGCAACTGGGTCGGGTGG
>FWPV01006354.1_pt1 | contig 22658 bp, 16 predicted proteins | sample 2228371 | NCBI WGS metagenome assembly FWPV01 (sample SAMEA103939776, study PRJEB20133) | metagenome | reverse complement strand
TTGGTTATCGACTGACACCAGCATCGCTTCCAGGTACGTCGCCAACGGGGTTATACTCATCTTGGGGTCTCCTGTTGCACCAGAAGGCCCCCATTCTATCGTCTTTTTTCTGGGTTGCGTAACTTGAGTGTTCAGACAGGTATGGTTCAGGGGGGCTATGGTTTTTCCCCTACTTCCTCCCAGTTGAGCCCGTCCACAAGCTCTTGGGGGGCGAGTGTTTTTCTTGGGGCAAAGCTGGCGAACCATTCGCGCAGGTCGGGTTCCAAACCAACCAGAACTTTGTGCACGGTTTTCCTGGATAATGGAGCCGCTAGTAGCAGGCCCTTTAGCAGCGCAGGGCCTTTTTCCTCCACCAGCCGCGCGGCCTCGAGGGTGAACTGCCCCTGAAACCAGAGCTGGTCGGAAAGCGTCTTGGGTTTGCGTTCGTAGCTGCCCAGGCTGGGGTCGCTGGGCGTCAGGTGGGCTAGCAGCAGGCCCCACTGCCTGGCCTGGGTGTACAGCTCCGGTAGGGCCTGGTGGAGCGCCAACAGGTACAGGTAGTTGGCCAAAAACTCGTCCATCCAGCGAACCCGGGTGCGCAGCTTCCAGGCCACCGCCACCGCATGGGCGTACTCGTGCCCCAGGTTGAGGTCCAGGAAGTCGCTGGGCTGGCCGGGGGGCTTACCGGCCCTTTTGATGGCCGGAACCAGGGTCTCGCGCAGCCGCCAGATAAAGCGTTCGGGGTAGCGGGCGGGCAAGAACAAATAAAGCCCTTCCCGCAGGCTGGTGCGCTGAAACGGAAAACCATAGGGGTGCTTGACCCGGGCCTTCCAGTCGGCCTCGCCCAGCACCATCAGATGTACCGGCGGTACCTCGGCATAGCGTGTTAGCGCCCCGCGCAAGGCCAGCAGGTATTCCTGCATGGCCCTGGCACGCAGCACCGAGCCCTCGGAGACCTGCAGCGGGATGTGGGGATGGGGGAGGGCCTGCACAGGTTGATTGTAGAGCGCTTTTCACAAAGATAGAGCCCTCCGGGGTTGGGAGTTCTTTGCCCTAGACAGATCAGTGGCCGCCCGGAAACTCGAAACCCAAGCACCCGTGGGCCGGGCCCGGCCCACGCTTGGGTGCGTAACATGCGTCTGGGCCTAGACGCATTCTCGTTTTCCTGGGCGGCCACGTCTGTGAAGAGCGCGACAGGCACAACGTCAAAAAGGGTCTCAAGTCGCAGGTCGCGGGTCAGGCGCAGGCTGGGAGGTTTGGCCATCTGCGGGTTGCGCTATCGCGTTTCCCACATTTACGCTACACGCGATGCAGCGTAAATTACCCCACACGCCATAGCTTCCAAAGGATGCTGTGTGGGGTATTCGTGGGAACCGCTCTAGGCATACCCCAGGATTTCCTTGCGCTTCTGGCCCCAGGCCAGGGCGCTGGCGATGCCCTCGTCAATGGAGTGTTCGGCTTTCCAGCCCAGCAGCTCTAGGGCCCGGTCGGCGTTGGCATAGGCCCCGGCCACATCGCCTGGGCGGGGCGGGGCCTCGCGTTTGGGGATTTGCTTTCCATACACGCGCTCGAAAGCGGCTACAAGTTCTTTTACCGTGACCCCGTTGCCGGTGCCCAGGTTAATTACCACGTAGGGGCTCTGGGTTTTTTCTATGACCGCATCGAACTGCTCCACCGCCTTCACGTGGGCCATGGCCAGGTCCCAGACGTGGATGTAGTCGCGGATGCCCGAGCCGTCGCGGGTGGGCCAGTCCACGCCGGTGAGGGTGAACTCGGGTAGCTTGCCCAGGGCTACGTCTACCATCTTGCCCAGCACATGGCTGGGTTCGCGCACGTGGATGCCCGAGCGTAGCTTGGGGTCGGCCCCGATGGGGTTGAAATAGCGCAGGGCAATGCCGCGCAGTGGGGTGGCCCTGGACAGGTCTTCCAGCACCATCTCCATCATGTACTTGGTGCGGGCGTAAGGCGAACTGGGCTTGAGCGGTGAGGTTTCGGTTACCTTGAACCCCGGCACCGCGTCGTAGATGGAAGCCGAGGAGCTGAACACCACCCTGGGGTAGCCGAGTTCCCCCAGGTTCTTGAACAGTTCCAGGCTTTTGCAGACGTTCTCGCGGTAGTAGAGGTAGGGCTCCTGCACCGACTCCGGCACCACAATCCGGGCAGCACAGTGAATGGTGCTGTGGATGTCGGGGTGGTCCTGGAAGATGCGCTCGAGTAGCGGCCGGTCGGCGATGTCGCCCTCGTAAAAAATCTTGCCCTGGGTAAAAGCCCTGGGCCCTGTGACCAGAGAGTCTAGCAGTACCGGCACGTGGCCGGTGTCCTGAAGTGCATTAGCGATGGTGCTGCCGATATACCCTGCTCCGCCTGTAATCAGAACCTTCATGGGCCCGATTGTACCCGTAATGCCGGATTCAAAAAGACGGTTGGCAAAACCAAAAGCCCTGAAGGCTGTCTGTTTGAATCCTGGAAACACCCCTCCCTGTCGGTCGGCGAAAAAAGCATCTCCCGTTGGTCGGGTTGGTTCGTCACCGAAGGGCGACGAACCAACCGAATCTGGTATGAAGCCTTAGTATTTGGACCATGGGCGCACTGGACGGTCTGAAAGTGCTCGACCTTTCCCGCATTCTGGCCGGCCCTTACTGTACGCAGATGCTGGCCGACCTGGGCGCAGAGGTTTGGAAAATCGAGCCCCCCAAGGGAGACGACACCCGAACCTGGGGCCCCCCCTTTATCAGGGGACAGGGGTCAGGGGGCAGGAGTCCGCAAGAGAACGGGAGCCCCTCTATCGGAACGGGTTGGGAGGTTGCGCTCGAGGGGGAGAGCGCATACTACCTCTCCTGCAACCGGGGCAAGAAGAGCGTGGTGGTGAACCTCAAAGACCCCAGGGGCCAGCAGATTGTCCAGGAGCTGGCCAAGCAGGCCGATGTGCTGGTGGAGAACTACAAGACCGGCGACCTGGCCCGTTATGGCCTGGACTATGCCCGCCTTGCCCGGTTGAACCCAGGGCTCATCTACCTTTCCATCACCGGTTACGGTCAGACCGGCCCCCGCGCCCAGGAGCCCGGCTACGATGTGGCGGTGCAGGGGCTGTGCGGCATCATGTCGGTCACGGGAGAGCCGGAGGGGCCGCCCATGCGGGTTCCGGTGGCCTGGATCGACCTGATGACCGGGATGAACGGGGCTGTGGCCGTCCTGGCCGCGCTACAGGAGCGCTCGCGCAGCGGGCTGGGGCAGCACCTTGACCTGGCGCTCTTTGATGTGGGCCTGGCCGCCATGGTCAACCTGGCCCAGAGTTATCTGCTGACCCATCAACTGCCCGAGCGGCTGGGGAACGCCCACCCTCAGATTGTCCCCTACGGCGCGTTTGCGGCCTCGGATGGCTGGTTCATGCTAACGGTGGGCAACGACGAACAGTACCGCCGGGTGTGCGAGGCCATAGAGCACCCCGAGCTATGGGACGATGAACGCTTCCAGACCAACGCAGGCCGGGTGACCTACCGCGCCGAACTGCTACCCAGGCTCGAGGCCATCCTGCGCACCCGCTCCCGCCGGGAGTGGCTCGAGCGCTTCACCCAGGCCGGGGTTCCGGTCACGCCGGTCAACAACCTGGCCGAGGCTTTCGCCGAGCCCCAGGCCCAGGCCCGGGGAATGCGCCAGGAGGTTGCCCACCCGACCCTGGGTGCCATTCCCCTGATCGGTTCGCCGCTTTCGCACCTGTCCCGAACCCCTGCCCGCGCCCAGGGCCATCCGCCGCTGCTGGGCGAACACACACGCGCGGTGCTGGCGGACGTGCTGGGTTACACGCCGGAGCAAATCCAGCACCTGGTAGACGCTGGGGTGGTCAAGGCGGCTTTTTGAGCTCGAGGTAAACCAGCAGTTCTGTTCGCCAACGGATGAAATAATCCCATACACAGAGTGAAGCTTGCTATCATCGTGAAGAACGAGGGCTTCTACAGACCCTCGTTACCGAAATCGCTAGAAATACGTGGCTTGGTGTGCTCTTCACAGAACAGTGGCCGCCCATCCAGGCGGCCACTGTGTTGTTCAGGACAAGGCATTCTTGCAGTCGGATCGCGCAAGATGTGTGAAGAGCGCTCTTAGCACAGTGTATTTACCCGAATCAGGCGGGTGCGCGTGATGGTGTTGACCCCATCAAAAACCCGCAGGGTAATGGTGTGTTCAGCGTTGGGCATTGCACAGGTTGTATACAACCTGACCGACACCGAGCTGCCGGTGCCCAGCAGCTGGTCACCGCTGGCAGGGGGACCGGGTTGCACGTCGCCCCGGTTGGTGAACCACTGCAGGGTCAGGGGGTCGCCATCGGGGTCGGAGGCACTGGCTTGCAGGGTGATCTGGAAGTATTGCCCGTTTTCATCGGAGCCGTTGTAGTTAACGTTCAGGTCGCTGGAGGGGTTGGTAATGCTGGCCGTGGGGGGGTTGTTGGTGCAGGTCACGACGGTGAGGGTGCGGGAATCGGTGCTGGAGAGGGTGTGGGGGGCCGGGGCATCGTCGGTGGCCTGCACGCTGATGGTGTAGCTGCCCGGTGTGCTAAAGGTGCGGCTGGCGGTCAGGCCGGTGCCGAAGCTGGTGCTGCCCACGCGCCAGACCACGTTCGCGCTGGGGAAGGGGTTGGCTCCGAAATTGTTGGGGTCGCTGACGGTGGCGCGGAAGTCGATGGGGGTGTTGGTGCACAGGGTGCTGCCGAGGGCAGGCTCCAAGATTCGAACGGTGGGGGGGTCGTTGCGCACGGTGATGTTTACGCTGGCGCTGGCGCTCTGGCCGCCGGAGGTGGCGGTAGCGGTGATGCGGTGGCTGCCCGGGCGCAGGTTAGACGCACTGATTGCGTTGCCGCTTCCCAGGCTGCCCTCGAGGCTGCTGCTCCAGGCCAGGCTGGGGGTTCCGGGGGTGTCCGCGTCATAGGTGGTGGCGTTCAGGAAAACCGGCTGCCGCCAGGAACGCTCCAGACCTTCGGTAGGGCTATCAATGCGCACAAAGGGGGGCACGTTGCCCAGGGCCCGGCTCACCGCGCCAAAGGCATTGACGCGCCGTTGGTGGCCACCCGAGCCGTGCACACCGCCGTTGTGGGCCGTTTCGTAGAGAATTTGCTCGACCTGCAAGGGCAGCAGGCCAGGGTTGGCGGCCCAGATCAGTGCGGCCACACCGGCCACAAAGGGAGTGGCAAAGCTGGTGCCGTTGACCCGGCGAACCTCGCGCTGGTCAGAGTCGGGGCCAGCCCAGACGGTGTAGGGGCCGTAGATGTCCACTGAGAAAAAGCCCCGGTCGCTGCCGAAGTTGGAGCGAGCAGCCCTGGCGGTGCTGTCCCAATCCATGCCGCCCACGCAGATCATCCCCAACAGCTCACAGGGAACCCAGAGGTCCTCTTCCCAGCAGATGCCCAAGAAGCAGTCCTGTTCATCCACGTTGCGTCCGCTGTTGCCGGCTGCAGCGAAGAAAATCGGGCGGAAGGGGCTGGCTTCGATGGCCAGCAGTAAGGGGGTAACGGTTGCGTCGAGCAGGGCGCCGGGAACTGCCGGAACGGCCCCTGCGCCGCTCATGTTGATGATGCGCGGACGCTCGGCGAGGCCTCCGGCCAGGGTGGTGACCACGAAGCGCAGGAACTCGAAGAAGTCGCCGGGCACCTGGATGGCCATCAGCTCCGCCACCGGGCCCGCTGGGCCGGCTGCGCCCTGGCTATTGTCGGGCTGGCCCATAGCGGCCTGGGCTACCAGGGTGCCGTGCCAGGGGCACGGAGCCGAGCCGCAACCAAATGGGTTCCTTGCCCCCCAACCGGCGCCCCCGTAAATGTTGCGCTGGGAGGGGTAGTCGGGGTGGTCGCGTTCAAAGCCCCCGTCTATGATGGCGATCTTGACCCGGTTGGAGAGCCGCCCGGCTGCCTGGAGCAGCCGCCAGGCCTCGCCGACCCCGATGTCCTGGGCGCTGCCCCGGTTCATGTAGGGCCAGCTAAAGGCGTTGGGGTTGTAGCGGTCACGTTCGGCGGCAGCCACCGAGCTAGAACCGGCCTCGAGGGTGGTGGCCTCGGCGAAGCCCTGGGGGTTTAGCACAAAGTTGAGCGAGACCTTGAGGTTCTGGCTAACCCCCTCGCGGGCGGCGGCAGCCAGCAGGTTGAGGCCCTCCTGGCTGGAGAACTCGAGGTCGCCCCGGGCTCCGGGCACCAGGGCTTGCAAATCCTGGGCGAGCTGGGCCTCGATGGCCGGGCTCGCGTTGATCTGTACCAGGTGGAGCTTGGGGGCACCCTCGAGGCCAATGCTTCGCAGTATCCGCCCACCGTAGCGGGCTGCGAGGGCCTCCACCTTGGCGGTGTCGTCGCTGCTGATCATCAGTTCGTTGAGCACAAACTCACTCTGGATGCCGCTCTTGCCCCGCAAGGCCCCAACCGGGCGGGGTGCGCCGCCATCGGGGTCGGGGATGGTCGCTACCGATGGGGTGAGGGTTGGGACGATGCGGAAGGTGGACGGAGGCAGTTGGTTGGAGCTGGGGGCGCCGCCGCACTGGGCGGCCATCAGCAGCAGCGAAACAGCCAGCAGGATGGCTTGCATCAGGAACCGGACTCGAGTGCGTTTCATTCTCTTCCTCCTTAACCCTTCGGGTATCTGCCGAAGTTATGCAAAGGGTAGAGGTGGGGGGTTGAACGAGCCATGAACGCTTTGGAATGCAAGGCCGAGAAACAAAAAATCCCGCCAGGGGCGGGATTGAGGGACTGACCGAGGGGCTAGGGTAGCTTGTGGAAGAGTGGGAGGCTCGCCGGGGCAGGGTAGAGGGCCAAGCCTCCAGCATTGCCGATGCTACTGCTGGTAATAATCCGCTCGGGGGTGGTGGGGCTACCCGAGGTGCTGCTGGTGCCGAGTTGCGTGGAGGAAAGCCGGGCAAACTTGCCGGCGGAATAGGTGATCCATAGCCCGCCCCCCTCGTCAAATGCCATGCCCTCCAGTACTGCCCCCACCGGCACACTGACCTGAATGGAGGGGGTTAGGGTCTGGTTGCCGCTGCCGCTCTGGTTGCTACTGGTCAGGCGGTACAGCACGTTGCCGCCAAAAGCCATGACCCACAGGTTCCCCGAGGCATCGAAGGCCAGCAGATTGGCGTCCAGGGTGTTGATAACCGGGCCCGGGGTCTGGGACTGGATGGTGAGGTCGGGGCCGCTGGTGCTGGCGCTCAGGCGGCTGGCATTGAATTTGACCACCCGGTCTGCGCCCGCATTGGCAATCCACAAATTGCCTGTACTGTCAAAAGCCAGACCCTCCGGACCATTCAGACCCGTGATCTCCACGCCAGGGGTGATGCTGCCGGAAAGATCTAGCTGTGCTGCGCTGACCCGAACCACCTTATTGGCACAGGGAACGCTGACCCAAAGGTTGCCACTCCCATCAAAGGCCAGCCGGGCGGGCCCCGGTAGGCAGCCCAGACCAGCAATGTTGAGGCCACGGTCGCGCACTTTGCTGCCCGAGGCGCCCAGTTGGCTGGCCGGGTAGCGGACCAGGTTGGGGTCTGCGGTGGTGCCCCCGATGCCCCAGAGGTTGCCGTCCTGGTCGAAGGTAAGGTCGCGCAGGCCGATGGTGCCCGCACTCACGCTGGGGCTTTGGGTGGCGGTGCTGCCCAAGAGCGAGGCCGCAAAGCCCAGCACGGGCGATGCGCCGCTAGGGGGGTTGCTGTTATCCATCCAGAGCTTATTGCTGCTAGGAATGGCGGTGTAGGTGACGGTCACGGTCTCGTTCTGGCCGTTGCGGACACAAGCCGGGCTACTGCTAACGGTGGCGCTGAAGGCGGTTCGGATCAACGGATCGCTCTGGGCTACCTTGGCTGCCGTAATGGTGTAGGTGCCTGCTGCTGTTCCTGTAAAGGTCTGGCTGCCGGTGAGGGTCTGGGTGCCACCCGGCCCACTCACCGTAACCGCAGCGTTGACCCCGCCCGGCAAGCCGCTCACATTTACCACCAGATTTCCGGTGCCGGTGGGGTCGCAGGTAACTCCGCCTCCACCAGGACAAGCTGTGAGCAACAGCGACAGCACTCCCAAAAGACCAAACCATACCTGTTTCATTCGTGACCTCCCTTTGCGCCTTGCTTGTAGTGTGCCATACCCTAGCACGCCCGAAGGTTAACGAAACACCCCTTAACGCTCCATGAACGCTCTGCGGGCTGGGTAAACTGGGGCTATGCTACACACGCTGGGGGGGCTCTGGCTCGAGGGTAGCGGCTTCAGCAGGGAGAAGCCCCTGCTGCTCCTGGCCTACCTGGCCCTGGAAGGCCCCAGGCCCCGGCGCTTTCTGGCCGAGCTGTTCTGGCCCGAGGCTGCCGACCCCATGAACTCCCTGGCAGTAGCCCTGGCCAAGCTGCGCAAGCTGGGGGTGGCCTACAACGATGAAAGCCGAGCCTGGGTAGACCTGGACTGCGACGCCCTGGCTTTGCAGGATGCCCTGCGGGCGGGGCGCTGGGAGGAGGGGGTGCGCCTGTACGGGGGGCCTTTTGCCGAGGGGCTTTCGGCCACCGAGGTGGGGAGCGAACTCGAGGAATGGGTCTACGAGGTGCGCGAGCGGCTGGCCCGCGAGGTGCGCCAGGCTCATCTGGTGCTGGCCGAGAAAGCGGCCAACAGCGCGAAATTTGTCGAAGCCGCGAGCCACGCCGAGCAGGCCTACCGGGTGGCGGGCGCACCGCCTTTAGAGCCCGAGGAGCTGCCCAGGGTGTACCGGCTGCTGCTGGCCGGTGAGCACCCCCTGGCCGAAGCCCTGGGGCGCGAGGCGCGGGAGCTGGGCATTACGCTGGGTGGCTCGAGCCAGGCCGCCCGGGGTCGGCTGCGGCAGGGCCTGGTGGGCCGGGAGCAGGAAATTGCGGCCTTGCTGGCCACCCCGGAAGGGGCCTGGGTCTGGGTTCGGGGTGGGGCCGGTCTGGGCAAGACCGCCCTGCTGCACGAGGTGGCGGGCCGCACGGGCTGGCTCTACCTGCCGGCCCGTTCAGGGCTGCCTTACGCCACGCTGGAACCCCTGCTCGAGAACCTTCAGGGGGGTGAGGAGGCCCTGCTGCGCCGGGCGGTGCAGTTGCGCGAACACCTGCTCCTGGACGACTGGGAGCAGATAGACCCCGAAAGCCAGCGTATTCTGCTGCGCCTGCGGAGCCTGCGCCCGCCCATCCGGGTGGTGGCCTCGGGCCGGGGGGAGCCCCCCTTGGCGGTGGATGGGCTGGTTGAGCTCGAGCCACTCTCAAGAGAGGCGCTGGCCGGCTATCCGGGGGCTTTCGAAGCCACCGGAGGGGTGCCGGCGCTGGTGGGGGCCTGGCTGCGTGGGGAGCCCATCCAGACCGCCCTGGAAGCCCGCTTGCTGGGCCTGAGCGAGCCGGCGCGGCAGGTCTATATGGGGCTGGCTTTGCTGGAAACCCCCGACCTGCTGCTGGTGCGCCAGGCGGTGGGCCTGAACGCAACCGAGATGGCCCAGGCCGTAGACCTGCTGCTTTCCGCCGGGCTGATAGACCTGAACGGAGCCGTCTTCGGGCGCGAGGCCGCTTTGAGCTACATTGCCGAACGCCCCACGCTCGAGGCCCGGCTCAGCCTGGGGCTGGCCCGCCTGCTCAAACCCCAGCAGGCGCTGCCACTCTACCGCCGGGCCCGGGCGCTTCTGGAGGATAGCGACCTGCCCCACCTCCAGCAGGCCTACCGGGTCTGGGCCGCCGAGCTGATCCACCGTGGCTTCCCCAAACGCGCCGCCGAGGAACTAACCGAGGCCCCCAACCACCCTGAAATTGCCCTGCTTCGTGCGCGGGCCTTCGAGCGGGCGGGCCTGTACAAAGAAGCCCTCGAGGTGATGCGCTTTTTGCCCGAAACCCCCGAACACCTGGCCCTCAAGGCCACCCTGTTCCACCGCCTGGGCCGGGCCGAAGAAGCCCAGGAAGCCGCCGAAAAAGCCCTATCGGGTGGGATAGAGGCCCGGGCTGAAGCGCAGAATACCCTGGGCCTGATCTTCCTGGCCAAAGGCCAGTTTGCCGAGGCCGCCGGGGCCTTCCGGCGGGCTGCCGCCCTGTGGCTGGGCCTGGGGGACGAAAACCGCCGTCTGGATGCCCTCAACAACGCGGCCATTGCCCGCGCCCGCACCGGTGAGGATGTGGCGCAGGTCTTCCAGGAGCTTCTGCAGGCCGCCCAGGACAACCCGAGCCTGCGGGCCCAGGCCCTCATCAACCTGGGTAAGGAACTCGAGCGGCAACAGCAACTGGGAGCCGCGCTGCAAAGCTACCAGGAGGCCGAGCAACTGGCCCTGGCCATTGGCAACCTCAAGAAAGCCGCCCTGGCTCAGAACAACGCGGGGGCTCTGCTGCACATTCAGAACCGCACGTCCGAGGCCCGGGCCTACTACCACAAAGCCATCGAGGCGGCCCGCGAGGCGGGCGAGGCCTATGTGCTGGCCCTGGCCCTCTCGAACCTGGCCGAGCTGATGGGGGACCTCGAGGTCTGGCAGGAGGCCATTGCGGTCTCGGAAAACGCCGGGTATTTCGACCTGGCCCAGCAGCAGCGGGCGCAGATGCAGGCGTTCATGGAGCGTTCAGGGTAGCGGCGGCAGGATAAACCCATGCCACGGAGCGCGTACTGGCTCGAGGAGACCCCTTATCTGGAGGTGCAGGATGCGATGGATGCTGATGCTGGCGGCGGTGGTGGGGCTGGTGGGTTGCGACCTTTTGGGGCGTGGGACGAGCCCCATCTCGGCGGAGGTCTATCCTTCGCCCCGGCGGGCGGCCTGGGAGGAGGAGGTGCAGGTGAGCCTGCCCTGGCGGGCGGGCGGGAGCCTGCGCCTGAGCCTGGCGGGTGAGGAAGTGACGGGCTTGCGGACTGAACCCGAGGGGTCGGGCAGCAAGGTTTTCTTCAAGGTGCCCCGCAACTTCTGGGGCGGCCCGCAGGCGCTGGATATTGCCGACGGGGCCAACCGGGCCACGGGCAGCCTGACCGTGCTGGGCGAGAGCGTGGGCGCGGGAGCCCTGGTGGTGCTCAAGCCGGGGGTTAGCGACAGCGCCTTTGCCCAGCAGATCGGCGGGTTTGGCCTGCGGGTGGTGCCCAATACCAAAGGAGAGCCCTCGGTACCCCTGGGCGCGGCCTCCGGGCCCTGCGCCGGGCGGCTGGCCCAGGTGGCCCAGGCCTCCGGCCCGCCCCTGGCGGTGGGGGCTTTGCTGGAGCGCCTCGAGACCGCTGCCGCAGGGGCCATCGTAGACCTCGATGGCATCCTGGGCATTGACCCCCTGACCGGCTACGACACCGGCTCCGACCTGGACCCGAGCCCGAATAGCAGCCCTATCAACGCCCGGCAGGCCATCCAGCGCAACCCGGCCAGCAACTTCACCGGAGCAGGTACCACCATTGCAGTAATTGATACCGGGGTAGCCAGCCTGACCGGCCTCAACCTGCGTACCGGTGGGGCCGACTTCACCAACCTCGAGACCCCCAACCCCAACCTCGACGAGTACCGGGATGGCCTGGGCCACGGCACCGCCGCCGCCGTGCTGGCCGCCGGTGCTGCCTACGGGGTAGCGCCCGCCGCCGGAATCTTGCCCATCAAGAGCTGCGACAAAAACGGCAAATGCCCCCTGGCTGCGGTCATCCGGGGCATCTGCCATGCGGTGGCCTATGCCGAGGCCGACAAGAGCCAGAAGCTGATCCTGAACCTGAGCCTGGGCAGCGACACCCCCAGCGAAATCGTCTACATCGTCCTCAAAGATGCCCTGATGAAGCGCGGGGTGGACGGCCTCCCGACGGTGGCCGCCGCCGGCAACCAGTGGGCCATTCGCAGCAGCAAAAAGGGCACCCTGCACCACTTCCCGGCCTCGTTTGGGGGGAGCCGGGGCCTCTCGGTGAGCCGTGAGCCGGCCCGCCGCATGACCCCGCTGAAGGGACTCTTGAGCGTGGGGGCGGTGGGGCTGTACGGCAGCGACTTCCGCGTGAGCGGCTTCAGCAACCAGGGCGACTTTGTAGACCTGGTGGCGCCGGGCGAGCGGGTGCGGAGCCTGCGCCCGGCGAACCTCGAGGCCGAGTTCACCGGCACCTCGTTTGCCGCCCCCCTGGTTGCGGGCGCGGCGGCGGTCGTGCGCCAGGCCAGTGCGCTCACCCCCCTGACCCCGGAGGCCCTCGAGCTCACCCTGCTGGCCAACCTCACCAACCCCGGCGGGCTGGGGGATGCGCCGGTAGAAGCCAGGGGTCAGGGCTTGCTGGATATGACCCGGGGCCCCTAGATCGGCTAGATCAGCACGCTCACCGACTGGTTGGTATGCACCCGCCTTATGGCCTGGGCCAGCAGGGGCGCGGTGGGCAGGATGGTGTAGCCCAGCGCCGGGTTGAGCGCGATGGTGTCTGTGAAGACCACCTCGCGGATGGCCGGGTGGGCCAGGTTCTCGCGGGCGTTGCCCACCAGCACCGCGTGCGAGGCCATCACCACCACTTCGGGGGCGGCTCCTGCGGCCACCAGGGCCTCCACCCCGCGCCGGATGGTGCCGCCGGTAGAGATGATGTCGTCAATGATAAGGGGACGCTTGCCTGCCACGTCCCCAATCACATAGCTGACCTGGGTTTCGCGGGGGCCGGTGCGGCGTTTGGCCAGGATGGCCAGGGGCAGGTTCAGCCGCTCGGAGAGCCTGCGGGCCTGCTCGGCCCGGCCCGAGTCGGGCGAGACCACTACCGCATTTTCGGTCAGGCGCTGGCTTTCCAGATACTCGGCAAAAAGCCGTACCGCCGAAAGCTCGTCCACCGGTTGATAAAAAAAGCCCTGAATCTGGGGGGCGTGCAGGTCTACGGTAATCACCCGGTGGATGCCCACGTGTTCCAAAAGGCCCGCTACCAGCCGGGCAGTGATGGGCTCGCGGCCCTGGGTTTGTTTATCCTGGCGGGCGTAGCCAAAGTAGGGAATCACCGCGTTGATGCGGCCTGCGCTACTACGGCGTACCGCATCGGCCAGCACCAGTAGTTCCATCAGGTTATCGTTGACCGGGGGCGCGGTGGGCTGGATCAGGTACACATCGTCGCCGCGGATGCTCTCTAAAAGGCGTACCTGTACCTCGCCGTCGGGGAAGCGCTCCACGGTAGCCTTGCCCAGCGGGATGCCCAAAGCCCGTGCGACTGCCTCGGCCAGGGGGCGGTTGGCGTTGCCACAAAAGAGTTTGACATGTCCACTGTTGGCGTGCTGGACATCCTCTACCAGTTCTGAACCCAGTCGCTGCTCCGTTACGGATGCTCCCCCCATGCTTCCTCCTCCTCGAGTACCCGCATATGCCAACCCATCGAGTTCACTTTGATACCTCAGTATACCTGGACACCCAGCAGGCATCACCGAGCCTCCAAAATGCGGTCTTAATCAAGTTGAAGCAGGAAGCCAACATGTGAAGACCGGAGGAAGCCTTATCTAAGGCCCGATTTGGTGCGTCTTCTTTCAACTGCTCAGTACCTGGCCAATCAGGCTGGCCAGTCGTTCCGAGGCGCTCTCCAAAAAAGTTTCGAAGGCAGTGGGGGCTTCGCTGCCTGCCTGGTCGGTAATGGCCCGTAGCAGGGCCATTGGCATACCCATGCGTTTAGCGGCCCAGAGGGCGGCGGCGCCTTCCATTTCCACCGCATCGGCGGCGAACACCCGGCGTACTTCTTCGGCCTCGCTGCGGTGGGCCAGAAAACGGTCGGCACTGGCAATACGCCCCAGGTAGATGGGCAAGCCCATGGCCAGGGCCGTGCGCAAAACCTTGGAGGTGAGCCCGGCATCCGCGGGAATAAAGCGCTCGCCGGTAGCCAGCTCACCCGGTGCGCGGCCAAACGCCGTAATGTCCACGTCGTACTGCACGGCATCCTGGGCCAGGATCAGATCGAGGGTTTTGAGGTCGGGGTTCAAAGCCCCGGCCACGCCCACCCAGAACGACTGGGCCGGGTTGAAGCGAATCTTGGCATAGGCTACTGCCGCAGCGGCGGCTGCTTTGCCCACCCCGGTTTCGATGAGCACCACCGGATAGCGCCCCAGCTCCCCCTGGTGGATGGTCCAGGGGCCATCCACGGCCTGTTGCAAGCTGAGCTGTTTGCGTAGAGCCTGGGCTTCGGCGCCTTCGGCAGCAAAAAGGGCGACCACGGACATACTGGGTAGCCTAGCATTCACCGAAGCAAACATCCAGCAGTAGCCTTGCGGGAAACGCCCGAATTACGGGAGGTGTGAACTGGAGGGTAATACCATCCTTGCCTGGACACTTCACCTATTATGGAAACGATGAAGTAGTGAACAGGGGTCAGGGGCCAGACATTGTATTAACTTCCCTCATCTGGGGCCTCCAGCAGAACCGTTTGTCGGCGTGTTGATGGGAAGATTTGCCTGATGTTGAGGCATTTCGGGAGGTGGAGGTACCTCAATCCATAATCTCGATGGTTTCCTGGATGTGCAGGCCGCTTTCCAGCACCCGCTGGGCCCAGGCCCGTGCGCCCTGGGGGTCGTGGTCGCGGTAGTTGCCGCACTCGAGCTCACTCACCCCCGGCACGGGCTCGGTATGGTTCACCACGTCCTTCAGCGTTTCGCGGAAAGCCTCCAGTACCTTCTGGGGCCCCGGCTCCCCCAGCACCACCATATAAAACCCGGTGCGGCAGCCCATCGGTGAAATGTCCACCACCCCCTCGAGGTGACTGCGGATATAGGTGGCCAGGAGGTGCTCGAGGGTGTGTACGGTGCCGGTGCTGAGAGCGTCCTGGTTGGGCTGCACAAAGCGCAGGTCATATTTCTCAATGCGGTCGCCCCTGGGGGTTTCCTTCACCCCTGCGAGCCGCACATAAGGAGCCCGGACTTTCTGGTGGTCAAGGCGAAACGATTCTGGGATGGGTGGCTTGGACATCAGCTTCAGTTTACAAGGCTTAAAGCCAAACGCCGAAAGCCAGAAGCTGCAAATCCCAACGGCCCTCCACCCTAGACTCTTGACCCTTGACGTTCTTAACCCCGCAATTTTTTCCAAAGCTCGGGGGTGAACAGCAAAAACACCGGGATCAGCTCAATACGTCCCGCCCACATCTGCAAAATAAGGATTGCTTTAGACAGGGGCTCCAATCCGGCATAGCTTCCCATGGGCCCTACTTCGCCCAGCCCCGGCCCGATGTTGCCGATGGCCTGGGCGCTAGCGGTGAACCCAACCACAAAATTGTTCTCGAGCAGCGAAATAATCAGGGTACCGGCGGCCAGCAGCGCCACATAGAGCGTAATGAAAGCGGCTACAGAGCGCATGACATCCTCACCCAGGGCCTTGCTGCCCAGCCGCAGGGTGATGATGGCCTGGGGGTGCAGCGAACGGATTAACTCCCGCCTGACAATAGCCCCCACCACCAGCAATCGAATCACCTTGATGCCCCCCGCGCCCGAGCCCGCGCATCCTCCCACAAACATAGCCGCAACCAGAATGGCCTGGGCTGCCGGAACCCACAGGGCAAAGTCGGCGCTGGCATAGCCGGTGGTGGTGATGATGGAGGTCACATTGAAGAAGGCATGGCGGAGGGCGTCGCTCCAGCTATAGTTCATGTCCCGGGTGTGGTGGGTCATCAAAAAAGCAGCCAGCGAGAGGCTGAACACCAGGACAATCAGGGTATAGACCCGCAGCTCCACATCTTTCAGTAGCGGGCGGGGGTCCAGCGTGAAAAAAAGCCTGTACTGGAGCACAAAACCTGCCCCACCCAGAAACATGAACAGGGTGCCGAACCACTGGGCCAGCGGGGTGTACTGCTCGAAGCTGCGGGGGTTGGGGCTAAAGCCCGCAGCCGGTAGGGTGGTCAGGGCGTTGCAAACGGCTTCAAAGGGGGGAACACCGGCGACCCAGTAGCACAGAGCGGCGGCCACGGTAAGGGCAGCGTACACTTTGAGGATGCTCTGTGCGGTGGTGCGCAGCCGGGGGGTGAAGGGTTCTTTTTGGACCCCGGTGCTCTCGGTAATAAAAAGCTGCCGCCCGGCCACAGCCAGATGGGCCAGCAGGGCCACTGCCAGCACCAGGAAACCGACCCCTCCAAACCACTGCATCAGGCTGCGCCAAAAGAAGAGGCTATAGCCAAACTGGGAAAAATCGGCCAGGGCGGTAGCGCCGGTGGTGGTGAAGCCCGACATGGCTTCAAAGAGCGCATCGAGGTAGGGCATACCCCCCGCAATCCAGAACGGGATGGCGCCCAAAGCAGGCACCAGCAGCCAGATCAGGGCGATTGAGAGGAGTGCTTCGGCCCGGCCCGGCTCGTGTCTGGGGTCACCCAGTCTACGGAACCACCCACCCAGCCCCAGACCCACCACAGCCCCGGTCAGGAAGCCCCAGGGCGATTCGCGGAGCAGAAGCGCCAGGGCCTCGAGCCCCAGCATTACCAGGCCCAAAGCCAGGTACACCACGCCCAGAAAGTAGTAGGCAAAGCGCAGGTTTTCGAGTAGCCAGGGTTTAGCTCGAGTTCTCATGTGACACCAAATCTGCTCAGAAGTGACCCAAAAGCGATATACGAGACCCTCGGACGCGCCCCCTGGCGCGGCAAGTGAGGGGCGCGTTTAGCGCCGCTCACGCGCAGAGTTGGTATGAATACCGCCCCTGCCTTTCGCTGCGAGCAGGTCAGGCCATCGAAAGTGTGCAAAACACCCTGGGCGTGTCCAATTCCGGATTGCGCGGCTTCAGAGTTGTCGCGCCGCCAGAGCAATGCAGGTGTGAACAGCCTGGATTTCATCGAGCGCCTCAGGCCCTTAGCCGACGCCAGAGGTCGGGGGTGAAGAGCGAGAATACCGCAATCAACTCGATGCGGCCTGCCCACATCTGAAAAATCATCACCGCTTTGGAGATGGGGTGCAGATTGCCATAGTGGGCCATGGGCCCCACTTCGCCCAGCCCCGGCCCCACATTGCCGATGGCCGCTGCCGAGGCGGTAAAGGCGACCACGAAGTCTTCTTCCAGAACCCCCATCACCAGCGCGCCAATGGCAAACAGGCCCACGTACAGGGTGATAAAAGCCGAAACCGCTCGCAGTACGTCCTCGCCGATGTTCTTGTTGCCGACCCGCAAAGGCAACACCGCCTGGGGGTGCAGGGCCCGCTGCAACTCCCGCCGCACCAATGAGCCAATCACCAGCCAGCGAATGACCTTGATGCTTCCCCCCACGCTGCCGGCGCTACCGCCAATAAACATCAGCATGACCAGAAGGGTCTGGGCGGGTACCACCCACTGGGCAAAGTCTGCCGAGGCGAAACCGGTGCCGGTAATGATGGAGGCGGTTTGAAAGAAAGCGTGGCGCAGGGCGGGCTCGAGGGTGTAGTCGTGTCGGAAGAACAGCACACCCGCCATGACCAGCGCTACCGTCAGCACAATCAGGGCGTAGGCGCGAAACTCCGGGTCGCGCAGGGGCGCGGCGTACTCGCGGCCAAAAATGGCCCGGTACTGGAGCAGCAGATTAACCCCGGTCAGGAACATGACCACAGCTGCTATCCACTGGGTGAGGGGGGCGTAGGCTGCGAAACTCTGGGGGTTGGGGCTGAAACCGCCGGCGGAGACGCTCGAGAAGGTGTTGGTGATGGCCTCGAAGACCGGCACGCCGGTCAGCAGGTAGGCGGTCAGGGTGAGCAGGGTCAGTAGCAGATAGACCCGCAGGATGTAGTTGGCGGTCTGGCGCAGTTTGGGGGTGAGCTGCTGCTTCTGTACGCCGGTGGTCTCGGCAAAAAACATCTGCCGTCCGGCCAGGGCCAGGTGGGGCAAGACCACAATAAAGAGAAGCAGGATGCCCATCCCGCCAAACCACTGGCTCAGGCTGCGCCAGAAAAAAAGCCCATAGCTGAACTGCGAGAAGTCGGCCAGGGCGGTAGCGCCGGTGGTGCTGAAGCCGGAGGTGGCTTCGAACAGCGCGTCGAGGTAGCTGAGGCCCCCCGAAATCCAGTACGGGATGGCCCCCAGGATGGGCACCAGAATCCAGAGCCCGGCCACTGTGAGCAGGGCTTCGGCCCGGCGCGGCTCGGCCTGGGGGCTTCCCAGCCGCCGGAGCACCCAACCAAGGGGCAGCCCAATGGCCGCCCCCACAAAAAAGCCCAGGGCATTCTCGCCCAGGAGCGTATCGGTCAGGCCCAGCAGGCCCATTACCGCACCCAGCGCCACATACACCGTTCCGGTCATGTAGGTGGCCACCGGGATGGGGTTGGCCCGGACTGCTTTAGCGAACCTGGGCCAGGACTTCATCGGCCACCTGCCGGTCGGTGAGTACCAGGAGCTTGTCGCCGGCCGTGACGGCCAGCATGGGGGAGCGCAGGTAAACCTTGGTGCCGCGCTCGAGGGCCACCGCCACCGCCCCCTGGGGCAGCACCAGCTTGTCGAAGGGGGTCTCGCGGAAGTCGGAGGGCACTTCGAACTCCAGGAGTTCAATCTGGTCTTCGATCAGGGCCAGGTGATCCACATTGTCGGGGGCGATCCAGTCCACCACCTCGCGCACGGCGGCTGCGCGGGGGGTGAGGGGGATGTCTATGCCCACATGCTCAAAAAGGCGGCGGTTTTCACCCCGGTTGACCCGGGTAATCACCTTGGCTACCCCCACCTGCTTGGCCAGGAGCGAGACCAGCAGGTTTTTTTCGTCGTTTTCGGTGACCGCTACCATCACGTCCACGTGGTCGAGGCCCTCGGACTCCAGAAGCTCGAGGTCGGTGCCGTCGCCCTCGAGGACCAGCGCCCCCGGCAGATGCTCGGCCAGCCAGGCGCAGCGGTCGGGGTTGTGGTCGATGATTGTGACCTCGAGGCGGTGTTTCAGAAGTTCTTTGGTCACCATGTAGCCCACATTGCCACCCCCCACCACCATCACCCGCCGTACCCGCTCACGGGGGGCAAAGCAGGCTTGGATGGCATCGAAACCCTGAGGGGTGGTCATGAAGAAGATGCGATCCTCGGGCTCGAGGGTCAGCTCCTTGAACCTGGGGTCGGTGGCGGCGTAGAACTTGCCTTCCCGCAAGATGCCGGCCAGAAAGCTACCGCCCGGCCAGTCCAATAGGGCCAGCTCCTTACCCGCATAGGGGCCGCCCTCCCGCACCTGATACTCCACAAAACGCAGCCGCCCCCCCGCCAGCACCTCGGTGTCTACCGCGCCTGGAATGCGGATGACCTCGACAATTTCCTTGGCCAGCGAGCGCTGGGGCCAGAATACCTGGTCAATGCGGGTGCCCAGAATCTCCACCGTGCGGGGGTCGGTCAGGATGTCTACATAGGACTGCTTGCCCACAAAACACAGGGTTTCCCTGGCTCCCAGCCCCTTGGCCAGCATGCAGGCAATCAGGTTGACCTCGTCCCAGTTGGTGGTCGCCAGGAAGGTGTCGCAGAGGTCTACCTTGGCCTCGCGCAGGGTTTCGGGGTCGGTGACGCTGCCAATCACCACCTGCACATCCAGGCCCCCCAGCCGCTCCTTGGCATCCGGGTTGGTATCCACCACCACCAGGTCGTGCTGGGTGTGCAGGGCTTTGGCTATCTGCGAGCCGATCTCGCCGCCGCCAGCAATCACGATGTACATAAGGGGCTCCGCTTTACTACCTGCCAACCGCCAAAAGCCAGAGGCCGAAGGCCCCTGCAGAGGTCTTCGGAGGGTAGAGTCTCCTGGTTTTGCCGAATGCTCAAGTCCTGACAGACCTGAAAAGGTTCCATAAGCCAGACCGGGTTCAGCTTACACCCGAATTGTTTCTGTGGCTACGTTGTGCATCACCGGTACCCCCGGTTTCCAGGCTACCCGCCCCACCATCTCGCCGTAGAGGTCGTAGGCTTCGGCCTGGGTGACCCTGACCCGGATGAGGTCGCCAATTTTGACCGTTCCGTCGGTCTCGGCATACACCAGGCCGTCAATGCCCGGTGCGTCGTACTTGGAGCGGCCCACCACCTGGCCCGGTAGCTCACCGTAGTCATCCACCATGACCTCTTGGGTCTGGCCCACTCTGGCCTGGTTTTTCTCGAGGCTAATCTGCTGTTGCAGGGCCATCAGGCGTGCACGGCGTTCCTCCTTGACCTCCTGGGGTACGGCTCCCGGCAGGGCGTTGGCATCGGCCCCTTCCACCTCGGAGTAGGTGAAGCAGCCCACCCGGTCGAGCCGCGCCTCGGCGATAAAGTCCAGCAAGAGGGCAAAGTCCTCTTCGGTTTCGCCGGGGAAGCCCACGATGAAGCTCGAGCGTATCGCCAGGTCGGGGGCGATGGTGCGCCATTCCTGAATGGTCTTGAGGTGGCTTTCGGCCCCCCCAGGGCGGCGCATGGCCCGCAGAATGCTGGGGCTGGCGTGTTGCAACGGTACATCCAGGTAGGGTAGCAGCTTGCCCTCGGCCATGAGGGGAATCAGTTCGCGCACGTGCGGGTAGGGGTACACGTAGTGCAGCCGTAGCCAGGCCCCCAGCCCCGCCAGTTCGTTGACCAGGTCTACCAGGTGAGCCCGTACCGGTCGGCCTGCGTAGTCGGAGGGGCGGTGGCGGAGGTCCACCCCGTAGGCCGAGGTGTCCTGGGCAATTACCAGCAGCTCTTTGGTGCCGGTGCCCACCAGCCGGGCCGCCTCAAAGAGGATGTCGGCGGCATCGCGGCTTTGTTGCAGGCCGCGCAGCTTGGGGATGATGCAGAAGCTGCAGCGGTGGTTGCAGCCCTCGGCAATTTTCAAGTAGGCGTAGTGGCGGGGGGTGAGCTTGACCTGGGGCGGCACCAGGGCCGTGAAGGGGTTCTGGTCCAGGGGCGCCACCCGTTGCACGGCGGCCAGTACCTTATCTACCTCGCCGGGGCCGGTGACCTCGAGTACCTCTGGATGGGCCTGCTGAATAACCTCGGGGCGGGCTCCCAGGCAGCCGGTCACGATCACCCTGCCATTCTCCGAGAGGGCCTCGCCAATAGCCGTGAGCGACTCTTCCACTGCCGGGGTGATGAAGCCGCAGGTATTCACCACCACCACATCGGCGTCCTGATACGTTGGGGCGGTCTCGTACCCCTGGGCCCGCAAACGCGAGAGTATCTGCTCCGAATCCACCAGGGCCTTGGGACAGCCCAGACTCACAAACCCAACCTTGCCTGCCATTCGCTCTCCTGTGCGCCGGTGGCGCGACAACGCGCTCGAGTATAGCAGGAATACTGAGAACGGCTGCGTCAATGGCACAAGGATCATCGAATCCAACAACAAATACACCTGTTACACCTGTCATTCCGAGGAGGCGTTAGCCGACGAGGAATCTGATACCGTACAAGGCTAGTGGTCTGGTAAGTAAATTTATGTGTCATTCCGAACGTAGCGAAGCGAAGTGAGGAATCTGATGTGCTTTAGTCCACTGTAATCACTGTAGTCCACTGTAATCACTGTCCCTTTGCAGAGCCAGATTCCTCGTCGCACTGCGTGCGCCTCGGAATGACAGCATGCAGTCAAGTGCAGAAGTTGGGTTCATCGAAGGCATCCCAAACACTTTGTTACCAGACCACTAGTGATTGTTGGGGATGGTAGCACATCAGATTCCTCGCTGCGCTCGGAATGACACTTTTGACCGGATTTTTGGGCCTTCCGCATCACCGTTTTGAGTAGCTTGAATGGGTGGAAACCGCAAAGTTGAAAGAGGCACGTCATTGTTAGAGAAGCCAATAGCCCGTCTCGTGTTGCAGGCCCAAGGCCAAAAATTCCTCGACCAGACCCTTCTGGGCTGCTTCAAGAGACGCGCCAGCTCCGCCGCAGCGGACGTCCGGAACTGCCTACAAATTTCCTGCAAAGGGGGGTGCTACAATCCGTAAGGTTTCTGGGAACCTGCATTCGTGGCCAGTAGAAACCGGAGGTCAATATGGCAGGACTTATGGATTTGCTTGGAGCGGCCCTCAACGAAAACACCATCAAGCAGATGGCGGGCCAACTGGGGGCTTCGGATACCCAGGTACAGAGCGCTATCGGGATGGCACTACCGGCCCTTTTGCAGGGCTTGCAGCGCAATGCCGCCGACCCAAAGGGGGCCGAGTCGCTGGCCGGTGCGCTAGACCGTGACCACGACGGGAGTGTGCTGGACGACTTAATGGGCTTTCTGGGCCAGGCTCAGCAGGGGCCGGGCGCCGGTATTCTGCGGCACGTGCTGGGTGACCAGCGAGCGACCGTGCAACAGGGCATCGGCCAGGCAGCGGGCATCAACCCCAACCAGGTGGGGAGCCTTCTGGAGATGCTGGCCCCGATTGTGATGGGCGCTCTGGGCAAAACCACCCGTCAGCAAGGCGCGGGGGCGGGCGGCCTGCTGGATCTGCTGGGGCAAGCCACCGGGCAGATGCAGCAGCAACAGCCCCAGGCCTTCAACTTGGTTAACATGCTGCTCGACCAGAACCGCGATGGAAACGTGGTGGACGACGTGGTGCGGATGCTGGGCAATTTCCTGAAGCGATAGGGGGTTGAAAGAAACAGGGCCGGACACATCGTTCGGCCTTTTTTCACGAAATCGCTGTCTTTAGCGCCTTTTCACCGGTTCACTGTCCGTAGCGCTGGGATACTACCTGCCCTACGTTGCCCATGCGGCCCCGATCCTGGCCGCCCACAATGACCCGCACTACCCCGGCATTACCAGCTCGCACCACTACCGGGAGGGGGAAGCTGAGCTGGGTTCCGCTGGGCGCGGTGCCCTCATAGAGCTGCCGGCCTGTGCGGGCGTCGGTCACGCGGAGCCAGCTGGTGCCCTCGAGCCTCAGCACCAGCCCGGTGGTGGGGGTGGGGGTGGTCGGATTGGTGGGGG
>FWPV01006353.1_pt1 | contig 22666 bp, 23 predicted proteins | sample 2228371 | NCBI WGS metagenome assembly FWPV01 (sample SAMEA103939776, study PRJEB20133) | metagenome | reverse complement strand
TGAGCGTGCCAAGCTGGGCCATCCGCTCATGGTGGCGGAGGCGCTCGCTGGTCTCGTCCATCCGGGCCGTCAGGGTGTCGACCAGGGTGCGGGCCGCCGTGGTGGCGGCCGCCACCGCCACCGCCACCCCGGTCACGGTCAAGCTGCGCAGTGGCGTGAGAGTAGGCGAGAGGACTGCGGTGGAGCTGGCTCCACGGTTGCGAGAGGCGGGCGTCGCTGCCCTCACGGTCCACCCGCGCGCTGCCGCCCAGTTCTACCAAGGAGCGGCAGACCACTCGGTCACAGCCGAAGTGGTGAAGGCCGTCGACATCCCCGTGCTGGCCTCGGGTGACATCAGGAGCTTCCAGAACGCCTCTGCCGTGATGTCTCTCACCGGTGCCGCCGCGGTCATGGTGGCAAGAGGGGTGGCTGGGGACCCGTGGCTGGTGAGAAGCCTGCTGGAGGGGCGGATCCGGGGGCGTCCAGAGTTAGTAGAGTCGGTGGAGGAGGTGCGCTCACTACTCCGAGAGGCGGCGCGGGACATGGGGTCTGCGCGGGCCGCTCGCTGGATACGCCGATTGCTGGGCTGGTATCTGAGAAGAGCGCGGGTCCCCGCCCCGGTCATCGAGGAGCTGAGACGTCTACCGGACGCCGAGTCTTTGGATGAAGCTCTGGCAGGTCTGCTGGGGAACGGCTGACAAGCCACAGACCCGGGACCTTCTGGGAAGTCCCGGCAGCTGGCGGGAGTCCGGGACCTTCTGGGAAGCCGGGATCTGCCGGAAACCGAGGAGGACGCGGACGCTGCCAAGTGCGTGCACCGCACGTGCAGTCTTCGCTTGTTGACAACAGCCATCTTGCCCAATATAATCCCGCGCTCACTTGAACCAAATGCCGCGCTCACTTGCAGGCGCATCTTCATGGTGTAGCCGCGGGAGGAAGGGACCGTGTCTCGGAAAGAAATCATCCTCACACAAGAAGGTCTGAGAGCACTCCAGGAAGAGATCAACTACCTTTCGACCGTCAAGCGGGAAGAGGTAGCCGAGCGCATCCGTCAGGCTCGTGATTTCGGCGACATCACGGAGAACTCTGAGTACGACGATGCCAAGAACGAGCAGGCCATGCTTGAGCATCGCATCAGCATGCTGCAGGAGAAGCTGCGGCGGGCTCGGGTGATCAAAGACTCCGAGATCGACACCGAGCGGGTCAGCGTGGGTAGCACGGTCACTCTGCGTGACCTGGACTCCAATGAGATCCGCATTTACACGCTTGTGGGGTCGGCTGAAGCGGATCCCACCAAGGCCCGCCTCTCCAACGAATCACCGGTCGGCCAGGCCCTTTTGGGCAAGAGGGTGGGCGACGTAGTGACGGTGCCGGTACCAGTGGGGGCGCTCAGGTTGGAGATCCTTGCCATCGGGAAGATGTGACCATGGATCTTCCCGAATGGGTCAAAGACCGTCTGGCCAAGGTCGAGCGACTGCGTAGGGAGGGCGTGGAGCCGTATGCCCGGTCTTTCGAGGGGCGTACCCCTCTGGGTGACATCGTGGCGGCGCACTCCAGCCTGGCCGTGGGCGAGACGGCCGCGGGCAGTCACTACCGCATCACGGGGCGCATCCTGGCCCGGCGTGAGCACGGCAAGGCCGTCTTCTTGTCCCTGCGGGACGGTTGGGACGATCTCCAGGTCTACACCAACCTGGACACCCTGGGCGAAGCCTCCTTCGCTCGCTTCAAGGACCTGGATGTAGGGGACATAATCGGCTGCGAAGGCCATGTCTTTCGCACCCGTCGGGGGGAGCTGACCCTCTTCGTCGAGAGTTGGACCCTGCTCAGTAAGTCGCTTCGCCCCTTACCCGAGAAGTGGCACGGTCTGCAGGACCGCGAGACCCGTTATCGCCAGCGCTACGTAGACTTGATAGCCAATCCCGAGGCAGCCCGCAGGCTGTGGGCGCGAGGGCGGCTGGTGTCGGCCATGCGCCGGTACCTGGAAGAGCGCGGGTTCGTGGAGGTGGAAACGCCCGTCCTGCAGCCTCTGCCGGGGGGAGCCCTGGCTCGGCCTTTCGTCACTCATCATAACGCCTTAGACACTGACCTCTATCTAAGGATCGCCCCCGAGCTCTACCTCAAGCGGCTCTTGGTGGGGGGCTTCGACAAGATATTCGAAATCGGCAAGAACTTCCGGAACGAGGGGATATCCCTGGTGCACAATCCGGAGTTCACCATGATGGAGCTTTACTGGGCCTATGTCGATTACCACGCCATCATGGAGCTGGTCGAGAACATGGTCCCGGCCCTGGCGCAGGAGGTCGTCGGAACCACCGAGATCGCTGTGGGGACGCAGGTCGTCGACCTCCGGCCTCCTTGGCCGCGACGCACCGTGGACTCACTGCTCAGTGAGCATCTGGGGCTTTCTCTAGCCGAAATCCGGGAATCCCCGGAACGGGCGCGGGCTCTTCTCCGCGAGAAAGAGATCGACGTGGAAAACCGGGACTCGTTCGCCACTCTGGTGGACAAGGCGCTCAAGCACCTGGTATGGCCGCAGTTGATCGCCCCCACCTTCGCCATCGACTACCCGATAGAACTGAGTCCGTTGGCGAAGTCCCACCGGGACGACCCCCGGCTGGTGGAACGGTTCCAACCCATCGTCGGAGGCCGGGAATGCGGGAATGCCTTCTCGGAGCTGAACGACCCCGTGGATCAACGCCGTCGTTTCGAGGAGCAGGCTCGGAACAAGGCCGCCGGGGACGAAGAGGCTCACGTTCTTGACGAAGACTTCCTCCGGGCCCTCGAATACGGCATGCCCCCCGCCGGCGGGCTGGGTATCGGCATCGACCGCCTGGCCATGATCCTCCTGGGCGCGGATTCCATCAGGGATGTGATCCTCTTCCCGCAGCTGCGACCGGAACGCTGAAGGGGCCGGAGCCCCGGCCCGAGCGGAAGCGTGGTCCGGGTGGTGGTCCAGCGCGACCGGAAGCGCGGCCTGGAGGGAGGCCTGGCCTGAGCCAACGAGGCGCCGACCAGGCCGGGGCCACCCCCGGGGCCCAGGGAGGCGGGGGGAGCCGGTGTGGTAAACTTAGCGTGGCAAGTTTCTTGGTAAGTCCCTTGAAGTTCCCCGGCGGAGTACGCGCCGAATCCCCCGTACTTGCCGCCGGTGTGCGGGCAGTAGGTCCGCTGTCTTAGGAGGCCCCGGGTGTTTGCAGAAGAGTCACCCGACTGGAACCCCGACGCGAGCAGCTCGGTGGAGTGCGAGCTTTGCGGGGAGGAGCCTGCCACCATGCATCTCATAAGGGTGGTGGAAGGCAGAGTGAGTCATACCCATCTTTGTCCCCGCTGCGCGGAGAACCTCGCGGAGCAGACTGAGGGTCTGGCCCTGGTCTTGGCCCTGCCCACCGTACTCAGGGGCGCCAAGGCCAGGGCGGAGGCGCCCGCCTTTTCGGCCTCGAGCAGCAGCAGAGAGAAGTTGTGCCCAGTCTGCGGCACTACGAGCAGCGACCTTACAGAGTCCGGCCTGGTGGGCTGTGCCAACTGCTATCAGGTGTTCGGGGAGCAGCTTGAAGCCATGGTCAAGCGCGATGTGGAGATGATCGAGCACTTGGGCAAGGTGCCGCTCCGCGGCCCCGAGACCGACAGTCTCAGGCATGAGATCATGCGCCTGGAGCGGATGCTACGGGAGTTAGTTGCCCACGAACGCTACGAAGAGGCCGCCGGAGTGCGCGACCGGCTTGCCGAGTTGGGCCAAAGGTTGCAGGGGGAGGCCGAGTGAGTCAGGGTACGATGACAGCCTCGGCCATGGTGTTGGCCCGCAACGATGCGGACCATCGCTTTCCTCATGTCGAGGACCGGGAGGGCCTTGAAGAGCTGTGCACGCACGTCACCGGGATGCTCAAGAGCGACGACTGGGGCGGGGCTTGGCAGGTCTACGAACTCGACGCTCTCTCGGCCGTCGATCTAGCCTATCTGGTCGAGCGGGGTCTCATGACCCCTCGTTTTGCGGATGGCTCCGGGGAGGGCCGGGGTTTTGCCGTATACGGCGACGGACTGGCTTCTCTGGAGATAAACGGTGAGGACCATCTGCGATTGGTAGGTTTCAGGAGGGGGGATGGCTTGGAGAGCCTCTGGCCCTTGCTGAACCTACTGGACGACCGGCTGGAGACTGCGGTCGCCTATGCCTTCGACCCGGCCTGGGGCTACTTGACGGCCAGCCCGGCGCGGACGGGGACGGGTCTTCGGGTGTACGCTACTTTGCACCTGCCCGCTCTGATGCTCACGGGCAAGCTAGCCTCCATGGGACTAGAGCTGGTGAAGCACGGGCTCAGCATGGCTCCCTTATGGGGAGGCGCTGGAGGAGTGGTGCAGGTGTCCAACTCGGCTCGCCAGCAGGGGCCCGAGAGCGAAGTGGTCCGTCTGGTCGTTGACCTATGCTCGGAGATCGTCGAGAAGGAGCGGTCGGTACGCAAGATGCTTTTGAGGGATAACCCCTTGCAGGCCCGGGACCAGATCGGGCGTTCCCTAGGTCTGGCCCAGCATGCCTGGACCATGACTTTCAGCGAAGCGGTGAACCTCATCTCGGCGGCCCAGGTGGGAATAGAGGCCGGGATGGTGGAAGCCCCAGGCCTGAGCGGGCAGTCTGCCTTTGACTTGATGACGAAACTTCAGCCCGCGCACATTGTGGTCGAACATATGGATAGAAAAGTGGGCTGTTTGGAAAATACTGAAATAGATGAAGTCCGGGCGCGGATCATGCGCGAGGTGTTCGCTGGGGCCTGTGTCCGGTGACGGGAGAGAGAAGCGATGTTTGAGAGGTTCACAGAACGTGCCCGCCAAGTGATAGTCCTGGCGCAAGAAGAAGCCAGGATGCTGAGGCACAGCTATATCGGTACCGAACACCTGCTCTTAGGATTGTTGCGCGAGGCCGATGGAGTGGCCGCGCGGGTGCTCGGTTCACTCGACGTGAGTCTGGAAGAGGTGCGGAGCGAGGTGGCCCGCATCGTGGGCGAGGGCGACCATGAAGCTCAGGGCCAGATCCCCTTCACCCCGCGCGCGAAGAAGGTCTTGGAGTTAGCCCTGCGAGAAGCCTTGTCGCTCGGTCACAACTACATCGGCACTGAGCACATCCTTCTTGGCCTGGTTCGGGAGAGCGAGGGGGTTGCCGCCCGCATCCTCAATGACCTCGACGTGGATGCCGACAGGGTGCGTCAGGAGGTCATGAGAGTCCTTTCCGGCCCAGTGCGCCGACAAGCACGGAGTGGACCGGCGCCGTCGATGGAGGGCATGGAGGCCCGCGAGAAGAAGGGCTCCAAGATCCTCGATCAATTTGGCCGCAACCTGACCAAGTATGCCGAGGAGGGCAAGCTGGATCCGGTCATCGGCCGCGAAACAGAGATCCAGCGGGTCATGCAGATCCTGTCCCGGCGCACCAAGAACAATCCGGTTTTGGTGGGTGAGCCCGGTGTGGGCAAGACCGCGGTCGTGGAAGGGCTCGCTCAGCGCATAGCCAGGAACGAGGTGCCCAGCCTGCTCAAGGACAAGCAGATTTACACTCTGGACCTGGGGGCCCTGGTGGCGGGGTCGAAGTACCGGGGGGAGTTCGAAGAGCGCCTGAAGAAGGTGATGAAGGAGATCACCGAGCGGGGCGACATAATCCTGTTCATCGACGAGATCCACAATCTGGTAGGCGCAGGAGCGGCCGAAGGAGCGATCGATGCGGCCTCCATCCTGAAGCCGGCTCTGGCCCGGGGAGAGATCCAGACCATCGGGGCCACTACCCTCGACGAGTATCGCAAACATCTGGCCAAGGACGCGGCTCTTGAACGGCGCTTCCAGCAGGTCCAGGTGCGCGAGCCCACCGTCCAGGAGACCCAGAAGATCTTGATGGGTCTGCGGGAGCGCTACGAAGAGCACCACCATGTCCGCATCACCGATGAGGCCATCGAGGCGGCTGCCTACCTAGCCGATCGCTATATCAGCGATCGCTTCTTGCCCGACAAGGCCATCGACTTGGTGGACGAAGCGGCCTCGCGCAAGCGCATCCAGAACATGTGCGCCTCGCCGGACCTGCAGGAGGTGGAGCGGGCCATCGCTGAAGTGAGGCGTCAGAAAGAAGCGGCCATCGAGACCCAGGACTTCGAGAAGGCAGCAGCCTTGCGCGACAGAGAGCGCAAGCTTCTGCAGCAGCGGCACGAGTTGGAAGACAAATGGCGGCAGTCCGACGAAGCCGCCGAGATTTCCATAGGCGAGGAGGAGATCGCCGAAGTCACGGCCATGTGGACCGGCATTCCGGTCACCAAGCTGACCGAAGCGGAAGCGCACCGACTGCTGCGCATGGAGGAGGCCCTCCACAAGCGGGTAGTGGGTCAGGATGAGGCCGTCAAGGCGGTGTCGCGGGCCATCCGGCGTTCGCGGGCCGGGCTTAAGGACCCCCGTCGCCCGGCCGGCTCGTTCATCTTCCTGGGTCCGTCGGGAGTGGGCAAGACCGAGTTGGCCCGCACCTTGGCCGAGTTCTTGTTCGGCGACGAAGGGGCTCTCATCCAGGTGGACATGTCCGAGTTCATGGAGAAGCACGCCGTCAGTCGTCTGGTGGGCTCGCCGCCAGGCTATGTCGGTTACGATGAGGGTGGCCAGCTCACCGAGGCGGTGAGGCGCAGGCCGTACTCCGTCGTGCTCTTGGACGAGATCGAGAAGGCTCATCCGGATGTCTTCAACATCCTGCTGCAGATCCTGGAGGATGGACGCTTGACCGATGCCCAGGGGCGCACGGTCGATTTCCGCAACACCATAGTCATCATGACCTCGAACGTGGGGGCGGCCACCATCTCCAAGGGACAGACCCTCGGTTTTGGCGAGCCCGTGGCCGACGGGGGTCTGGAATACGAAGAGATGAAGAGCCGGGTCACAGGTGAGCTGAAGAAGCTGTTCCGACCCGAGTTTCTGAACCGAGTGGACGAGGTCATCGTCTTCCGCAAGCTCACCAAGGCGGAGATCACCGACATAGTGGACCTGATGATGTCCCGGGTCGAGGAGCAGCTCAAGGACCGCGAGATCGGCTTGGCTCTCACCCCCGCGGCCAAGGAGCTGCTGGTCGAAGTAGGCTACGACCCCACTATGGGAGCCCGCCCGCTGCGGCGCGCCATCCAGCGGTACGTGGAGGATCTCCTGGCGGAGGAGGTCTTGTCGGGTCGCTTCCCGCGGGGGAGCACAGTGCTACTCGACCGGGAGGGCGACCATCTGGTCATCAACGAGGTCATCCAAGGCGCGCCGGACGTGCTGGTAGCAGAAGAGACCAAGTGACAAGAGGCCGCTCATGCCGCGGACCAAGAAGGCCTATGTCTGCCGGGAGTGTGGATATTCTTCCCCCGGCTGGTTGGGCCGCTGTCCGGGCTGCGGCGCCTGGAACACCATAGAGGAAGAAGCGCCGACTCCGCCTGCGGCAAGGAGAACGGGAGGTGGGGGCGCGGGCGCGCCAACGGGCGCGCCCGCGCCCCTTCGTCTTTCCGACCTGACCGTCTCCGGTGGTGAGCGCATAAAGACGGGCCTGGAAGAGTTCGACCGCGTGTTGGGAGGGGGGCTGGTCGCCGGTTCCCTCGTGCTGGTGGGCGGCGAACCAGGAGTGGGGAAGAGCACCCTCTTGCTGCAGGCTCTCCTTCACATGGAAGCGGCCGGCGTGCCCTGCCTCCTGGTCTCGGGAGAGGAGTCGGCGGCCCAGGTGAAGCTGCGCAGCCTCCGTCTGGGAGGGGCGGAAAGCGGTCTGCCCCTGCTCACCGAGACCCAGGTGGAGCAGGTGACCGCCGCGTTGGAGAGGTTACGACCAGGTGTCTGCGTCATAGACTCGGTGCAGACGCTCTGGTCGGCGGACGTGGGTTCCACCCCCGGCTCGGTGGCCCAGATCCGCGAAGTGACTTCCCAACTCTTGAGCACCGCCAAGACCCAGGGCGTAGCTCTCGTCCTGGTAGGGCATGTCACCAAAGAGGGCGAGCTGGCTGGGCCACGGGTGCTTGAGCACATGGTGGATGCGGTGTTGTCCTTCGAAGGGGAGCGGGCCCAACCGTTCCGGGTCCTGCGGGCAGTCAAGAACCGCTTCGGCTCTACCAACGAGGTCGGGGTCTTCCAAATGGGAGAACAGGGCCTGGTCGAAGTCCCTGACCCTTCCTCGGTGTTCCTCGAGGAGGGCGACTTGCGGTCGGGTTCGGTGGTCGTGCCGGTGGTCGAGGGTTCGCGTTGCCTGCTAGCGGAGGTCCAAGCCTTGGTGGTCCCGAGCGCGCTGGCTATGCCGCAAAGGGTTGCGCGCGGGGTTGACCGGAATCGTTTGGCCATGATCGTGGCCGTACTGGCTCGCCGCGCCCGTCTTTCTCTGCTTCAGAGCGACATATTTGTTAACGTAGCAGGGGGACTGGTCCTGGAGGACCCGGCGGCCGATCTGGCCGTGGCTCTTGCGGTCGCTTCGGCCTACAAGGGCGGAGACGGAGCCGGCGGCATAGCGGCCTTCGGTGAGCTCAGCCTCACTGGCAAGATCCGCTACGTGATGCAAGGCGGCAAGCGCCTCCAGGAGCTGTCTCGGCGCGGTTTCGACCGTATCTTGGCGCCGGCGCGGAACGCCCAAGAGTATCTGGGCGGCACGGGCGTGCCGCCGGTGGGGATGCAGCCGGTGTCGGATATCGCGGAGGCGGTAAGGTTCGTAGCAGCGAGGAGTGACAGTGGGTAAGAGACCACCTGCCCAAGAGGAGAGGCTCATCCAGGCCTTGCAGATGATCGCCCCAGGTACGGCCATCCGCGAGGCCATTGACAACATCGTCAAGGGCAGGCACGGCGCGTTGCTGGTCTTCGCTGAGGAGGAGCGGGTCAAGCCGATCATCTCCGGGGGCATCGCCATCGATGTACCCTTTGCTCCCATGCTCCTCTACGAGCTGGCCAAGATGGACGGCGCCATCTTGCTCAACGAGGCAGGGACCCGCATCCTGCACGCCAACGTTCAGCTCATGCCGGACGCTCGTATCTGGTCGCAAGAGACTGGTACTCGCCACCGCACTGCCGAGCGTGTGGCCAAACAGATCGATGCGCTGGCTATCTCCATCTCGGCTGCGCGGGACGTGGTCACCCTTTATGTGGGCGACATCCGCTATGTGCTGGAGCCCATCCGCACCATCCTGGACAAAGCGGACCAAGCTTTGCAGACCATGGAGAAGTTCAAGATCCGCTTCAATCATGTGGCTGACAGCCTATCGGTCCTCGAGCTGCGCGACGCGGTCACGTTACACGACGTGCTCAACGTTCTGCAGCGGGCAGAGATGGTGCTGGTCATCGCCCAGCTCATCGAGGGGTACCTGATTCAACTGGGGGCGGAGGGGCGTTTGGTCGAGTTGCAGCTGGAGGAGCTTCTAGTAAACGTCCGCGACGAGCGGGCTTTGGTCTTGGCCGATTACCTTCCCGACATCAACCCGGTCCGCTTGGAGTCGGCTCGGGAGGCCCTGGGTGCGGTTCCCTCGGATGAACTGCTGTCTCTCACCCGTATTGCTGAGGCCCTTGGCTTCGATTCTGACGAAGACGCCTTGCAGAAACCGGTCCATCCGCGTGGCTTCCGCATGCTCCGCAAGATACCGCGGCTCACCGAGGATGTGATCGACAAGGTGGTCTGCTGTTTCGGTGAGCTCCGCCGCATCATGGCTGCTTCTAGCGAAGAACTGGCCGGCATCGATGGGGTGGGGGCGGCCCGAGCCGAAGAGATCAAGGCCGGCCTGGCCCGGCTGGCCGAATCCATCACTATGGAGAGGCGGTCCTGATGGTTCTGGCCGTCCGGCTGCTTCTGGCTCTGGTCGGAGGGGTGCTCGGCTATGAGGTGGGCACTCGTTTTCTTCCCCGCTTGGAGCTGGCCTCCCTTCCTTATGGTCTGTTGGTTGCTGCCTGTGCCGTGGTGGCGATCGCTCTGGGGGTGTTGGTGGGGGGGCTTGTGGGGCGGGCGGTCACCCGCCTGGGCAGGCGCCTCGACCGGAGCACCTCCCTGGTGACAGCCAGCGGTCTTTTATTCACTACTTTCGGTCTGTTCGTGGGGCTGGCTGCGGCGGCTCTGAGCTCGCTGGCCATCAAGGATCTGCCTGTAGTCGGCCCCTATCTCCTCCCCCTGCTCTTTGCAGTAAGCGGATATCTCTTCGCCTATCTCGGCTATAAGCGCCACACCGATATGGCCCGTGTTCTGGGGTTCAAGGGGCTACTCCAGCAGCCCGGAGCCAAGCAGTTCATCCATCCCAAGATTTTGGACACTTCGGTGATCATCGACGGACGCTTGGCCGACGTCGTGCGCACTGGTTTTCTGGAGGGCGATCTGATCCTCCCCGGGTTCGTGTTGGAAGAGCTCCAAGCCATCGCCGACTCCACGGACCCCAGCAAGCGGGCCCGGGGCAGGCGGGGTCTCGACACGGTCCGTCGGCTGCAAGAAGAGGGTGGTCGGGTGACCATCCTCGAGCGGGATTTCCCTAACCTCCAAGAGGTCGATGCCAAACTGATCCGCTTGGCGAAGGAGATAAAAGGAGAACTTCTCACCACCGACTACAACCTCAACAAGGTCGCCCGCATCCAAGGGGTGGAAGTGCTCAACGTGAACGAGCTGGCCGACACTCTGAAGACAGTGGTCCTTCCCGGTGACAAGATGCGGGTACGGGTGGTTCGGGAGGGCAAAGAGGAAGAGCAGGGCGTGGCCTACTTGGACGATGGCACCATGGTAGTCATCGAAGGTGGGCGTAAGCGGGTCGGCGACGAGATCGAGGTGGAGGTCACCTCGGTCCTTCAGAACCCCTCGGGTCGGATGATCTTCACGCGGCTGATCTCGTGAGAGGAGGCGAGATGGGCGAAGCAGGACTCACTCTGGCCATAGTGGTTGCTGCCGCGGGTTTGGGAACACGGCTCGACTCGGGGTTGCCGAAACAGTACGTGCCTTTGCTCGGCATCCCCATGTTGCAGCGCACCCTGAGCGCTCTCAGCTCCTGTACGGAGGTAGACGCCATCGTGGTGGCGGTCAACCCCGAGGATGTGGAGTACTGTGAACGAGAGATCCAACTGGAGAGCATCCAGAAAGTGGTGGCGGTCGCCCCCGGAGGGGAAGCTCGCGCCCTCTCGGTACGGAACGGCCTGCAGACTCTGCAGGCGAAGGGTGTCTGGGACCTGGTGGGGGTGCACGATGGGGCCCGGCCCCTGGTCACCTGCGGGGAGATCAGCCGGGCAGTAGCGGCGCTGGCGGCCGATCCGAGCCTGGACGGGGCGGTGCCGGCCATCCCCTGTGTCGACACCATCAAGGTCGTCGACAAGGATCGCATAATAGTCGAGACTCCAGCCAGACACACCTTGTGGCAGGCGCAGACTCCTCAGGTGTTCCGCTGGCGGGTGTTGTTCGATGCCTACGCCAGGCCCGAGCATGAGCTTCTCGCCTACACTGACGACGCGGCTCTGGTGGAAGCCCGCGGCGGTCGGCTGGCCGTGGTGAAGGGCTCACCGGAGAACTTCAAGGTGACTGACAGAATGGACCTGCGTCGCGCCGAACACATTCTGGCGGACCGCAGGCGGTGACCGCTTCCCGGCGGAGCCTCACCGAGAAGCGCGGTAGGCACTCTTGACAGAGAAGCGCGAAATACGGGTAGGACTGGGAGTCGATGCACACCGCTTCTGCGCGGAGCGCCCGCTGGTCCTGGGCGGGGTAAGATTGCGGGAACAGAACGGTCTGTTCGGCCACAGTGACGCGGATGTCCTTACCCACGCCATCATGGATGCCCTGCTGGGCGCGGCCGGGCTGGGGGATATCGGGCAACACTTCCCCGACACCGATCCCGCCTACGCCGGCGCCGACAGTCTGGAACTGTTGCGCAAGGTTGCCGCACTGGTGGTTGGCAGCGGTTGGCACCCGGTCAACGTGGACGCGGTGGTGATCTGTGAGGAGCCCCGCATAGCGCCGTACCGGGAGGAGATGCGGAAACGGTTGGCATGGGCCCTGGGGATCGCTGACGAGCAAGTGGGGGTGCGAGGCACCACCACGGAGGGCATGGGCTTCACTGGTCGGCGAGAAGGCATCGCCGCCCAGGCGGTGGCCCTGGTTGAGCGCTGTGACAGGGAAAAGACGTCTGCTGGCGAGCAAGGGAGTAAAGAAACTGGAAGGCGCAAGGATGATGGGTGAACACGGAGGTCCTGGGGTCCGGGTGCGTTTCGCCCCCAGCCCCACGGGGTCGCTGCACGTGGGCAGTGCCCGCACGGCCCTTTACAACTACCTGTACGCGCGGCGTCACGGGGGTACCCTGGTCCTTCGTATCGAGGACACCGACCTCAAACGCTCGACGGTCACTCATGACCGGGGCATTTTGGAGTCCCTGGCTTGGCTGGGTCTGCAAGCGGACGAAGGTCCGGATGTGGGCGGACCCTACGGACCCTATCGGCAGAGCGAGCGGGCCCCCATCTATGAAGCGGCGGTGCAGAAGCTGCTGGCGGATGGTCATGCCTACCCCTGCTTCTGCTCGCAGGAACTGCTCGATCGCAAGAAGGGGGAACAGCTTGCCCGCGGGGAGATGCCCAAGTACGACCGCACCTGCTACCAGTTGAGCCGGGCCGAAGTGGAAGCGCGTTTGGCCCGGGGTGAAAAGGCGGCCATCCGCTTCCGGGTGCCGGAGGGCGAGGTGACCTTCGACGACCTCATTCACGGGCCCATCACTTTCTCCTCCGAAGTCATCGGCGACTTTATCATCAAGCGTACGGATGGCGGCTACTCCTACAACTTCGCCGTGGTCGTGGACGATGCGGAGATGGCGATAACCCACGTCATCCGGGGAGAGGACCACATCACCAACACGGCCCGTCAGCTCATGCTTTTCGCGGCTCTGGGCCGTCCGGCTCCGCGCTACGCTCATCACTCTCTGATCCTCGCCCCGGACGGCAGCAAGCTTTCTAAGCGCCATGGGGCAACCTCCATCGCCGAGTTCAGAGCTCTCGGTTATCTTCCCGCGGCCATCGTCAACTACCTGGCCCTTATCAGCTGGCATCCGCAGGATGAGAGGGAGAAGTTCTCGCTCGAGGAGCTGACCGAGGAGTTCGAGATCGAGCGACTATCCAAGAGTCCGGCGGTCTTCGACCTGCACAAACTGAACTGGCTGAATGGTCTCTACATCCGGGAGTTGCCCCCCGAGGAGCTCTATCGGCTCATCGCTCCCTATCTGGCTGAAGCCGGCATCATTCTCCGGCCGGGGCAGCAGGACGTCGTTGCTCAAGCCATCCAGGCTAACCTGGTGGTTCTGAGCGACGCTCCTCGTTACGCCGAGCTGTTCGTCAAAGACTTCGCTCTGGAGGACTGCGCGGCCGCCTCGGTGCTTCGTAACCCGCACGTCCCCAGAGTGCTCCGCCTGGCCCGCAGGCACTTCGAAGCCATGCCGGAGGAGTTCCTTTCCCCCGCGGCCGCGCGCGAAGTGCTGCACGGTCTGACCGAAGAGGCCAAAGGGGAGGGTCTCAAGGGCAAGGCGGTCTACTTGCCGGTGCGGGTGGCGCTCACCGGTCGAGACGAGGGTCCCGAGCTCTTCTACCTTATAGGCGGACTGGGCAAGAAGAAGATACTCGAGCGGTTGGACGCGGGTCTTGCCTATGCTGCCCGCGTCGGGGGGGATGCTTGAATCTCCCCGCGGTGATGCTTACTTACCTCTCCTTTAGAGCCGTGATCTGAAGAGCCGTGATCTGAGGAGCCGTAATGCGACTTTATGATTCGCTGACCCAAGAGAAACGAGAGTTCGTCCCCCGTGACAAGGACCACGTCACCATGTATTTCTGTGGCCCTACCGTGTACAACTTCGTTCACGTGGGTAACGCCCGTCCTTTCGTGGTCTCCATGGTGGCTAAGCGCTATTTCGAGTCCCTGGGTTATCGGGTGACCTTGGTCGAGAACATCACCGACATTGACGACCGCATCATAGCCAGGGCCTCCAGCGAAGGCCGCAGCTACAAGGAGGTGGCCGAGGAGTTCGCCCAGGCCTACCGGGAGGACACCGACCGGCTGGGTCTGGGTAGACCGGATGTGGAGCCACTGGCTACCGAACATATACCCGAGATCATCGACCTGATCGCAAAGCTGGTGGCTCACGGTCACGCCTACCAGGCCGGTGGTGATGTCTACTTCGACGTGGACAGTTGGCCGGAGTACGGCAAGCTTTCCAAGCAGCAAGTCAGCGAGATGCGGCACGGGGCTCGCATCGAGGTGGGGGAGAGCAAGGCTGACCCGCTCGATTTCGCCCTGTGGAAGGGAGCCAAGCCGGGTGAGCCGGCCTGGGACAGCCCTTGGGGGCCGGGGCGCCCCGGCTGGCATATCGAGTGCTCGGCCATGAGTCTCAAGTACCTGGGGCCCGGTTTCGACCTCCACGGCGGAGGGCGCGATCTCATCTTTCCGCATCATGAGAACGAGTTGGCGCAGGCCGAAGGGGCGGGCTACGTGTTTGCTCGGTTTTGGGTGCACAACGGGATGCTCAACTTGAGCCAGGAGAAGATGTCCAAAAGCATCGGCAACATCCGCACTCTGCGCAGCGTCCTCGACACTCATCGGCCCGAGGCCCTGATCGCGGCTCTTCTCGGCAGCCATTACCGCAGCCCCTTGGAGTTCAGCGCGGAGCTGTTGGAGGAGGCGGAGCAGCAGGTGGGACGCCTGCGCAATCTGTTCCGCGAGCTCAGCGACCGCCTGGGGGCAGCGCCGCGCGAAGAAGCGCCGGCGGGTGGCGGTGAGGCCGGGGCGGCGACCGGAACCAAGGACCGCGGTTTCGGGGAGAGGGATCGTGATTTCGGGGCGCGTATGGCCGCTCGTCGGCAGGCCTTCGCCGAAGCCATGGCCGATGATCTCAACACGGCGGCGGCTCTGGCGGAGGTCTTCAGTCTCGCCCGAGAGGTGAACGCAGCTCTGGCTGCGGGGGAGCTCAGTCCGGCCGGAGTAGCCGCAGCCCGGGCCCAGCTCGCCGACATGGTGCACGTTCTGGGATTGGATGCGGTCACCGGCGTGCGAGACGAGATTCCGGCTGAGATCCTGGCCCTGGCGGAAGAGCGGCAACAGGCACGGGCCGCGCGCGATTTCGCACGGGCGGACGCCCTGCGGGCCGTCATCAGCGAGCGTGGCTTCGAGATCCGGGATGTGCCCGGTGGGTACAAGATCGTTCCCACCCGCTAAGGACCGCCGGCAGCGCAAGGAACCGGGGGAAGGCGGACCGCAGCTGATCTACGGCCGCAACGTGGTGCGGGAGGCCCTGCGGGGAAAACGCCGAGTCCACACCGTGTTCCTGGCTGAGCGGCGCGGCCAAGCGGCCAAGGGCGGGCCTGCCGACCTCGAGGTCATCCTCTCCCGCTGGCTGGCCGAGACCGGGACGCCGGCACCGCCCATTGAGCGGCTCACAGCCGAGGAGCTTTCGGCACTGCTGGGCACCACCGAGCACCAGGGCGTGGCCGCCGCAGTGGACCCCTATCCCTACCTTGACGGCACGCAGGTGCTCCTGGACCACACGCTGGTAGTGGCCCTGGATGGAGTGGAGGACCCTCATAACCTAGGTGCGGTCATCCGCACCGCTGAATGCGCAGGAGCGGCGGTGGTCATTCCTCGGCACCGGGCGGCGGAGGTGACGCCCGCCGTGGTCAGGGCCTCGGCGGGGGCCACGGAACACGCGGCGGTGGCCAGAGTGAGGAATCTGGCTGACTTCCTGCTGGAAGCCAAGCAAGCGGGTTTCTGGGTCTATGGGGCAGCGGCAGGAGCTGACACTCGATACGACAGTCAAGACTACAGACTGCCCACCTGCTTTGTCTTGGGCTCGGAGGGGGAAGGTCTCGGGCAGCGTGTGGCTTCGGTCTGCGATGTGCTCGTGGGCCTGCCTCTGCTCGGTAGGATAGACTCTCTCAACGTAAGCGTAGCGACCGGGGTGCTGCTCTACGAGGCGCTGCGGCAGAGAGGGACTCCTTGCGCCGGGTCCCAGGCGGACTCCAGTGTCTTCCCCGATGAAGGCGGCTGAACATGGCAGTCTATGTCATCGACGGATACAACCTGCTCCATCAGCTGATCGGCCATCGCCAGGTGGAAGACTTGGAGGATGAGCGCAGGCGGCTGATCGACCTGGTGGCCAGCTACATGGGGCGCACCTCCGACAGGGCCATCATCGTCTTTGACGCCCGCACCCAGGCGTTGCAAAAGCAAGAGACTGCAACTCGCAATGTGGACATCTATTTCGGGTCCTTCAGGCGGTCGGCGGATAGCATCGTGGAAAGGGAGGTTTATGCCTTAAGTACTGGGGAAACCGTCATCGCCGTGTCCTCCGATTACAACCTCCAGAAAACCATCTTCCGGCCGAACGTCACTCGGCTTTCCTCCCGTCAGTTTGCGGCCGAATTGCAACTTCACACAAAGAGTATTGCAATTTCCAGAAATTGCATTACAATGGCACACAGGGTCGAGGACCGCATCGACCCGGAGACGGTCGACAAGCTGAAGGCGTTGCGGGATGAATTGAGTCGGGAGCCCGAAGCCAGGCACGGGCTCGAGTGGGGGAAACAGCAAGACTCGCGTGGCTCGCGGCCGAAGGGGTGAAGAGATGGCGAGGGCAGGATTTGCACGCAGAGCGGCCGAAACGGCCGCGAAGGCGGCCAGGGAGTGGACGGACGAGGAATTGGTGGCTCTGGCAAAGTCCGGCGACGAAGAAGCCACGCGCAGGATCTTGCAGCGCTATCAGCAGTTCGTCCGCATCAAGGCCACCCAGTACTTCTTGTCGGGGGGTGACACCGACGACCTGGTGCAAGAAGGCTACATCGGCCTTTATAAGGCTATCCGCGACTATGAGTTCGACCGCAGCACCAGTTTCCGCAGCTTCGCGGAGCTCTGCGTGTCCCGTCAGATCATCACCGCCATCAAGACGGCTTCTCGCCAGAAACACGTGCCGCTCAACAGCTACGTCAGCTTCAGCTACATGCCCTTCGCCGCCGAAAGTGACACCCGCACCCTGGCGGAGGTGATTCCTTCCGGCCGTAGCAGCGACCCGGTGGAACAGGTGATCAGCTCGGAGGAGTTGGAGAGCCTCACCGACTGCCTGGTCCGCCTGCTCAGCCCGCTCGAGTCTAGGGTTCTCAAGTACTACCTGGAAGGCAACTCCTACGAAGCCATCGCCGCCCACATCGGGCACGACACCAAGACGGTGGACAACGCCCTGCAGCGGATCAAGCGCAAGGTGACGGCCCATCTGGAGAGTCGGCGCGTGCTCGATTAGGTGATACGCCGGTGGCGGCAGGCCAACGCTTCGCCCCGGTCGCCCGCCTCGGTCCTGTGTGGGGTCGCCCGGGCCAGGGCCAGGTTGCGAGCGCCGGATAGGGCTTTGCGTTACATCATCTTCTTGGCTAGTTCCATGCCCTGTTCGGCGGTCACTGCCGGGAACACCCGCCACTCGAACACGTCGTCCCACTGGCTGGTAGCGGCCATGACGGGGCCGATGTCATCGGTCTCCATGATGGCGATGACGACGGGATCAGAGGACTGCAGCCAGTATTCGGCTACGAGGTGCCCCCCGGGCGGGTAGCTCCACTGCATGCGGCGGGCGACCCGCTCCTTGGTGGTGCCTGCTCTCACTTTGCCAAGCGCGACGAAAAGCATGATGCCTCCCGGTGGAGTGAACATTAGGCACTAGTCTGGTGCGTGGACGGGGTCTGTCGGTTAACGCGGCCTTCGAGAGTACAAAGTCTTCTGAAGAAGGAACGGGCTGGTTCAGCTCGGGCGGCCCCCACAACCCCAGTCTAGGCTGTTCTAACTGCCTGTCAATCGGTTTTCGGGCGGGCCGGTTCTCAGGCAGGCAGGTGCTCAGGCACGCAGGTCCTCAGCCGTAGCCCGCGCCACCGAAGACTCCGGCTTGCGGTATACCCCGATGAGATGAACCCGGGCCCAACGTAGGAAGCGCAGGTCGAGCAGGCGCTCCCCGGCACAGCAGGCGACGAAGAGGGGCCGGTTGAACGCGAGGTAGGTGGGGTCACCGTTCAGAAGCAGTCGTTCGCGGTGGAATCCTAGTTCGCGCAGAGTACGATCCAGGCGCCGGGGCGTGTTCAGCCGGTAGTAAGTGGGGAAGGTGGATTCGGCGCTCCGGCCGTACAACCGGCGGGTGAACATCTGGTGCAAAGCGTTGGGGATAATGCGTATCAGCCACACGTTGTAGTTCCAGGCGTTCGGAGTGAGAAAGACGACCGAGCCTCCAGGGCGGAGGACCCGGAGGATCTCCTGGAAGGCCTTCCGGGGGTCCTCCAGGTGTTCGATGACCCAGGCCAGGGTCACGAGGTCGAAGAAACCATCAGGAAAGGGGAGGGCCTCGGCCCTGCCGACCACGGGGTGAGAAAGCACGGTGTTGCGTTCGAGCGCCCGAGCGTCCGGGTCGATGCCGTAGGTGTGGGGGGTCCGTTCATAGACCTCTCTCATGAAATCAGTGGAGCCGCAGCCGATGTCCAGCAAACGGGTCTTGGGGGTCACCTTCTCGGCCACCAGGGCACGGTATAGCGATTGGCCGGATTGCCACTCGGGATGGCGCTGTTTGTAGAGGCGGCGAAAGTGCTGCTGACGCAGTTGTCGCTCCTGGGCGTGGTCGTTCTCAGGTGGATTCATGCCCCAAGGGTAGCAGGCCCTCTGGGTGGGGCGAAGGATGTCGGTTTCTCTTCGCCGGCTGTTTAGCGGGCGGGGAGTGAGCGGAGGCGCGGAATAACCAGTGGGAAGCAGGCGCACGCAGGGAGGAGGAGCCGCTACCAACGCCCCTCTCGCCAACCGCCCGGGCGCGATAAAATCTCTGCACGCTACGAGCCGGTGTAGCTCAACGGTAGAGCAGCTGATTTGTAATCAGCAGGTTGGGGGTTCAAGTCCCTTCGCCGGCTCCTTGGGGGCGAGCCAGAGATGGCTTGTGCAGGCCAAAGGCTGGCTCACGTTGCTGGTCGCTCACACGGTGCATCCTCCTCCCCGGCAATCTGTTCCTCGTCGTACTCTGGTTTTTGCGCGCGGGCGGCCGCGTCAAGTGACGCTTCTCCGCCTCCCGTTTCTGCAAGTGGGGAAACGGGTCAGCCTGTCTTGGTGCCCGAGGAGAAACGACGCTGTCACCGCCAGAGAGGGAGAGGCTCGCCGATGAGTAGTGCGGTCGGCGTCTGGACAAAGGCGGCGGGCAGCTCGGGAACTGGTCGAGGTCAGCGGCCACAACAGCCGACGCACTTCGGGCACGTTTGCTCTCCTCCCGACGTTCGGGTTCAGAATACTTGTGGGTACTTGCGGGGCAGTGTTTTTTTCAGGCCCACGGGCCCCGCGCAACTGTCCCGAGCTGCGTGCAAGGGGAAAAAGAGTGTCTGTCCGCGGCGTGTTGTAGCGTGGAACTGGAGCACGATTCGGCGACTGTGCCCGCATTAGATGAGTCTGACCTGCGTGGGCTGATGAGACTAATGGGACTAGCAAGAGTCAAACGGACCGAACTTCGCGAGCCAGGCGAAGGCCCCGTGGTGCGTGTATTCGCTGTCAGCGGGAGATTTGACAGGCCGCCTCTACTTGGGCCTTGGCCCGAAAATCGGCTCCGGGGTGCTCTCGGCGGCGCTCTTCGTCGGATAGCTTGCGCTCTTCCGGGCCAGTTCGTGGCCGATGGTGGGTGCACCAGTTGTCCAGTAGGGACAGAATGTGCGTACAACCTGCTCTTTCGCGGCTCGTATCCTGCCGACGCGCCACGACTCAAGCGCCATGTTCAGATTCCACGGCCCTATGTCATTGACTTGCGGTTCAAGTCTGGTACAGAGGTTGCAGAAGACTCCCCCATGAGAAGGCGACTGAAATTCGAAATGGCGGAAAGCGTGCCGGCGCTCAACCACGGGTGCAGGCAATTTAGGAGCTGCAGTACACTAGGCCTGTTCTTGGCGGCCCGCGAGGTCCAGCAATGGGCCGGGTGCGCCGTGTGTAGAAGACCGCGCTATTCGCAGGCAGAAGCCACGATCAATAAACGCCCCTTGCCGGGTGCCATGCGTCGGAACCCAGGGAGGTGACCGCAGTATGAGCGAGATCGGTTCTCATTCTGAAGCATTGGGCCGCTTGCGCGTCTGCATGACTGAGGCGTCCAGGAACTAGGTTTATCAGGAAATCGTCAACTCCTGCGAGAGCGTACTCGCTCGCTTTGGTCCCGTGTTTTCGCCTGAGCGCGTGGGGCAGCTGGAGGAGGAAGAGTTCCGGGCCTTTCTTGAATCCAAGAACAATAAACACTGGTCAGGTCTTCATCGCCAGGCAAACCGGATATGCGCTGACATGAATCAACTTCGCCGGGCGCTCAGCGCGCTAGTGGATGAGAGCAGACCCCTGGCCCAGCGGTTTGATGAAGGGGTTGGTTCTGTCCCCGGGATGGGCAAAGCCATAGCCTCGGCTATTCTGCTTGTGACCTATCCCAGAAACTACGGAGTGTGGAACAACACGTCAGAAGCTGCGCTCAAGGAACTTGGTGTCTGGCCTGAGTTTGAGCATGGAATGTCCTTGGGACAACGGTACGCGCGTCTCAACAGCTTGCTAGTTCGCCCCGCGAGCGAGCTCGAGACCGATCTCTGGACTTTGGACGCTTTGTTCTGGGTTCTCGTGTCTGGGCCCGAAGAAGAGCCGGAGCTCACCACCGAGGCGTTAGGCGCTCTTGAGACCAGATAAACCCTCGGTTTCAGTCTGGAGCGTCATTTGCAGGAGTTTCTCCGGGACAACTGGGACCATACAGACCTGGGCCGAGAATGGAGTATCTACGAGGAGCCGGGCGATCCAGAACGTGGCTATGAGTTCCCTACAGATGTGGGACGCATTGATATTCTAGCCCGCCATCGCTCTAAGCCAGAGTGGTTGGTCATCGAGCTGAAGGGGGGTCAGACGGCCGATGCCACCGTGGGTCAGGTTCTACGTTATATGGGATGGATACGCCATAACCTGGCCAAGTCAGACGAGAGAGTGCGCGGACTTATCATTGCCCGGGAGGCAGACCAAGGCCTGCAATACGCTCTCTCTGCTGTGTCTGACATTGATCTACGACTCTACGAGGTAACTTTTTCATTGCAGCCGGCCCCGAAGCTTGGCGACGCGTGATGAGCGGCAGCCGTGGCCATCCTTCCCTTGGCCCCTCTTCTGTTTCACCTGGCACTGGGTGACCTTGTCTTTGATGTGACGCGCGGATTCAAGCCATGGCCGGCAGGGAGGCGGGTCCCGCTTGCCGAAAGGCTTGCGTCCTCTCTTCTGGTCCGAACAGCCTCCGGGATCACGAACAGGAAGCGTGATCCTCAGTGGACGAGCGCGCATGCTGTTTGCCACCGCGCGCGAAAGCATCGGCGCTGACGACCCCGTAGCGAGAACATCCAGGTTTTCGGAGCCAACCATCCGATGCGCAAAGGGCTCTTCTGCCACAACGACCCGAAATTCGTCGAGGAGAATCGAAAGGTCCGCGCTTCTCATACCGACCAAGCGTTCTCCGTCGCGCCGCGCGAAGCCGGGAACAACTGCAGCCCCAGCGTCGAAAACATTCTGGCGGTTAGGTCGCGAGGCTGTTCTTCCGTCAAGGAATGCAAGCTGTCCTTCTGGCAAGGACAGCTTGGGCTCTTGCGGCGGCGCCAGCGGTATCGCAGCGTTCTCTGTGACGCCGGCGCCGCTCTGGCTCTCGTGTTCTTAGCCTGCTCTAGCCACTCCGAGACCCGACACCCTTGCGCCGCAAGGTTCGCCGTCTTGCTAGGCTCGTGCAAGTCACGATGGCCCCGGCTACGAACAGCCCGCCCGAAACCGCTCCCAGACTCGCCCTGAAGGCCTCTACACCTTCCTCATCAGGCACAGCCGCCAGGAAGCATCCCAGAACCCCCACTGCCAGTAACACGGGGCCCAGGAGCCGACGACCGCCCAGAAAACCGACTCCCACCAGTAGCAACGCCAGGGAGAGGACGACGAGGAGGGCCGCTGTGACACCAGTCAAGTGTCTCAGGCCGGTGAACACAAGCAACCATACAAGTAAGGCGGCGCCGACGATGATCAGGCCGGCGCCCAATGCCCAGTCATGCTGGGCCAAGGCCCCTCTGCGTTGTCTCATTGGATCGTACCCCCAGAGCTACTTTCAGGACGGTCTGAAACCTCCGCCTGGACTAGGCCTGTTCTCCTTCTTGCCCGGCGATCGACTCGGGCCCGGGGGCCGGCGCTGGCTCCGGCGGGCTCTCTACGATCGGCCGCTTGAAAAGCAACACCGTCTCATGCACCTCGACCTGAGCTCCCCCGTCGCGACCGGTAGAGGCGCTGATGATGCTGGTGGGTAGAGCCGTCACCAGCTCCCAACCCATGGCACCCATCTCGCGCAGGCCCTCCACCAGGGGCACGCTGGTCTTCTGGCTGGTGTAGTAGACCTGCCACTTAGAGAACTGCTTAGCTTTCTTATCCCATGAGCGGAAAGTGCGGATGTTGGCGTATTCCCACTTGGTCATAATCGGCCTCTCATCTTTTCAATCGTACCTGATGCGATGGTACATCCCTGTCCCGCCGGTGCAAACTCCCCGCTGCCTGTCCGGCGCACGTCCGGTCCGCGGGCGTCAGTCGGGCAGCGCAGCCAGAAGTTCCCGTCCCTGCTCCCGGAGGGCCTCAAGCAGCTGGTCGAGGTGGTCTTCGGTGGTCAATGGGTTGATAAGGGTGACCCGGAGGGCACCCACCCCGTCCCGAGCCAAGGGGACGATG
>FWPV01006345.1_pt1 | contig 22675 bp, 22 predicted proteins | sample 2228371 | NCBI WGS metagenome assembly FWPV01 (sample SAMEA103939776, study PRJEB20133) | metagenome | reverse complement strand
CGGCGCCGGCGTTGCCCGTGGCGGCCCCGATCAGGGCCCCCGCCGCCGCGCCCAGGGCGCCGCCGGCCGCCGCCCCGGCAACGAGGTTCTCGTTGACCGTTTCGTTTGCCCGCCAGCCGGAGCGGCTCTCGGCCCACCGGCGGCAGACGGCGTCATCCTCCTCGAAGGCCTCGAAGCTCTTGCCGCCGCCCGGCATGACGAGGACGCTCGGCCCGGGCGGAATGGTCGCGCAGCCGGCCGCCAGCGCCGCCGCCAGGCAGGCGACGATCGGGATCCTCGGGTTCATCGGGCACCTCGCGCGCTCACCGGCCGGGGGGGACCGTGTCCGGGACGACCCGCATCCAGCCCCCGGGGCAGGAGCGGACGTAGGGGTAGTAGCCCCGCGGGTTTTCGCAGTAGTACCAGTAGTCGTCCTCGCCGCGGCCGCGTTCGACCCACACCGTCGGCGGCGCGCAGTAAAGGCGCGGCGGGGCGGGGGAATAGACCACCGGCGGCGGGGCGACCCACACCGGGGGCGCCGCCCACACCGCGGCCGGCCCGAACCAGAAGCCCAGGTGCACGGTGGTCCGGGAGTGACGGTGTCCCGCATGGCCGACCCACGGGAGGGCGAGCAGGAGAACGAGCAAGGCGGCAAAGAAGACAAGCGGTCGTTTCATCGGTTCCTCCGCCTCGTGGCTTGTGGCGTTCCGACCCGAAACTCTACCCCCCTTAGACGACGGATGCGGGGCGGGGTTTACGGCGTTCCGACTTCCCGGAAGGCCGAGGCCGGGAAGAAGCAGACCGGGCACTCGGCGGGCGGCTCCTCGCCGCGGTGGACGTGGCCGCAGATCCGGCAGCGCCAGGCGCGGCCCCCCTCGCCGGTGCCGGGGGCCCCCCCCTCGCGGTGCAGCGCGAGCTCCTCGAGGGGAGGCATGACGGGGCGGTAGGCTTCGAGCACGTGGCCGGCCAGGATGTGGCGCTGGATTTCGCTCGTGCCCTCGTAGATGCGGAAGAGGCGGCAGTCGCGCAGGATTTTTTCGACCGGGAACAGCGGGGTGTAGCCGTAGCCCCCGAAGATCTGCAGGGCCTCGTCGGCGACCTGGAAGGCGGCCTCGGTCGCGTAGAGCTTCGCGATCGAGGCCGCGATCGTGGGGTCGCCCCCCCGGTCGGCCTCCCAGGCCGCCTTCCAGACGAGCAGGCGGGCGGTTTCCACCTTCTGGTACATGTCGGCGAGCTTGTGCTGGATCGCCTGGAAGCGGGCGATCGGCGTCCCGAAGGCCTGGCGCCGGCGGGCGTAGTCGGCCGCGAATTCCATCGCCGAGCGCGCCGCCCCCACGGCGAAGGCGCCGATCGCCGGCCGGGTGCGGGCGAAGGTCCGCATCGCCAGCGCGAACCCCTCGCCCGGCGGGGCGAGCACGTTTTCGGCCGGCACCCGGACCGCCTCGAGGCGCACCCCGGCCGTGTTCGAGCCGCGCTGGCCGAGCTTGGGGATCGGCCGGCCGATGCGCACGCCGGGTTGCGAGCGCTCGACGAGGAAGGCGCAGATCCCTTCGTGGCGGCTCTTGGGGTCGACGGTGGCGAAGAGCGAGAAATAGTCGGCGATCCCGCCGTTGGTCACCCAGAACTTGGTGCCCTCGAGCACCCAGTCCCCGCCGTCCGGCCGGGCGAGGCAGCGAATGCCGGCGACATCGGAGCCCATCGTCGGCTCGGAGGTGGCGAAGGCGATCAGCTTGAAGTCGGCGAGAAGCGCGGCGAAGACGCGGCGCTTGAGCGCCTCGTTGCCGCAGAGCCGAAGCGGCTCCATGCCGAGCGAGTTGTCGAAGATCGAGGTCGCCAACCCGGCGCAGGCGGCGGCGAGCTCCTCGGTGATGATCACGTTGTCGAGCAGCCCCAGGCCCTGCCCGCCGTAGTCGCGCGGGATGTCGGCGTTCATCAGCCCCGCCTCGCGGGCCTTGCGCAGCAGGTCGACCGGGGTCTCCCCCGCGCGGTCGGCCTGCCAGGCGATGGGGAGGATCTCCCGCAACGCGAACTCGCGGGCTTTCTCGCGCAGCGCTTCCTGGGCGGGGCTGAGGCGGAAATCGAGCATGGCGGCCTCCGGGGAAGGGGACGGTTTTCCCCTCTATACCGGAGGGGCGCGCGGGCGGCAAGCCGGGGGGCCCGGTTGGACAGGGCCGGGCCGCCGTGCTACAGACGCCCCTTCCCGCGACCGAAGGCGGGCCCCGGGGGATCGGCCGTGATCACCACGCTCAAGCTGTTGCTCACCGCGTTCTTTTGGGGAGGGACCTTCATCGCCGGCCGGATCCTCGCCGCCGAGGTCGGCCCCTTCAGCGGCGCCTTCTTGCGCTTCCTCGTCGCCTCCGCCTCGCTGGCGGTCATCCTGCGCCTGCGGGAGGGGCTCCGGCCGCCGCGCGGCCGGGGGGCGGCCGCGCGGCTTTTCCTCATGGGGATGACCGGCGTGTTCTCCTACAACGTCTTCTTTCTCCTCGGGCTCCAGGAGATCGAAGCCGGCCGTGCGGCCGTCATCATCGCCAACAACCCGATCGGCATCGCCCTCGGGGCCGCGCTCTTTTTCGGCGAGCGCCTGAACGCCGGCAAGATCGCCGGCATCCTGGTTTCGGTCACCGGCGCGGTGATCGCGATCACGCGCGGGGACCCCCTCGCCGGCCTGCGGGGCGGTTTCGGCTGGGGCGAGGCCTGCATGCTCCTGTGCGTCGTCTCCTGGGTCGCCTACTCGCTGCTCGGCAAGCAGGCGATGGGCGCGCTTTCGCCGCTCGCGGCCGTCACCTGGAGCGCGATCGCGGGCACGCTCGGCCTGTTGCCCTTCGCCCTCGCCGAGGGCCTTCCCGCCGCGGTCCGCTCCTCCCCGGCCGCCTGGGGGAGCATCCTCTACCTCGGCCTGTGCGGCACGACGATCGGTTTTCTCTGGTACTACGAGGGCATCCGGACGATCGGCCCGGTGCGTGCCGGGCTCTTCATCAACTTCGTGCCCGTCTTCGCCGTGCTGTTGGCGGCGCTTGTGCTCTCCGAGCCGCTGACGGCCTCGCTGCTCGCCGGCGCGGGGCTGGTCTCGGCCGGGGTCCTGATCACCACGCGCGCCTCGCGCTGAGGGGCGCCCCCGGGGGTTGCATCCCGGCGGCGGCGCATTTACTGTAGTCGGGCCGGGGCCCCGGTTCGCGGGCCCCGCGAAGGAGGTGTCCGATGTCCCTGCAGCGCTACTTCGAGGAAACCAAGGGGACCGGCGTGCTGGCGACCGCCGACGGCCAGGGGCGGGTCGACGCCGCGATCTACGCCCGGCCCCACGTCATGCCGGACGGAACGCTCGCCTTCATCATGCGCGACCGGCTCACGCACCACAACCTGCAATCGAACCCCTACGCGACCTTTCTCTTCATCGAGCGCACCACGGGCTACCAGGGGAAACGGCTCTTTCTCAAGAAGCTGCGCGAAGAGCAGAACCCCGAGCTCATCCGGCAGATCAAGCGGCGGACCTACGCCGACGAGGACGGCGAGCCGAAGTTCCTGGTCTACTTCCAGGTCGAAAAGGAGCTGCCGCTGATCGGCGGCGGGGAGCGGCCGTGAACGCCGCGTCGCCTCCCCGGCCGCCCGATGCGGGGGCAGGGGAGGTCCGGGCGCTGCTCGCGCGGCTGCTCGCCGCGGAGCGCTTCGCCGTTCTGGCGACCCAACGGGAGGGGCAGCCCTACGCCAACCTCGTCGCCTTCGCCGCAAGCGAGGACCTCGCGACCCTCCTCTTCGTCACCCCCCGCGCGACCCGCAAGGTGGAAAACCTCCGCCGCGATCCGCGGGTGGCGCTGCTCGTCGCCGACAGCCGCAACCGCGCCGCCGATCTCGCCGACGCCGCGGCCGTGACCGGGATCGGCGAGGCCCGGGAAGTCGAGGGGGCCGCGCGCGCGGAGGCGCTTGCGCGGTTTCTCGCCCGGCACCCCGCCCTCGAGGAGTTCGCCCGCGCCCCCACCTGCGCCGTCTTCGCCGCGCGCATCCGGCGCTACCTCCTCGTGCGCCGCTTCCAGGAAGTGACGGAGGTCGTTCTCGAGCGATGAGCCTCGTTCTGGAACCGCAGGCGATCGGTCCCGGGGACCGCTCCGTGGCCGGCGGCAAGGCCGTCCGCCTGGCCGGGCTGATGCGGGCCGGGTTCCGCGTGCCGGGCTTTGTCTGCCTCCCCGCCGAGGCGTACCGCCGCTTCGTCGCCGCCGGCGGCCTTGCCGAGCGCATCCGTCTCGAGCTTTCGCGCAAGGAAGAAGCCGCGATGCGCTGGGAGGAGCTCTGGGATTGCGCCACCCGCATCCGCAACCTCTTTCTGCGCCACCCCTTCCCGGCGGAAATGGAGGGGACGCTGCGCGAGGCCCTCGCGCGGCGCTTCGGCGACCGCCCGCTCGCCGTCCGCTCCTCGGCGCTCGAGGAGGACGCCCCCGGGGCCTCCTTCGCCGGCCTCCACGCCTCCTTCGTCGCGGAGGCCGGGGCGGAGGCGGTGCTCGAGCGGATCCGGCTCGTCTGGGCCTCGCTCTGGTCGGATGCGGCCCTTCTCTACCGCCGGGAGCTCGGGCTGGACCCGGGGCAAAGCGCCATGGCCGTGGTCGTGCAGGAGATGGCCGCCGGCGAGGTCTCCGGGATCTGCTTCTCCCAGGACCCCGGGGTCCCCTCCCAGGCCGTGGTCGAGGCGGCCTGGGGCCTCAACCGGGCGGTGGTCGACGGCGAGGTCGAGCCCGACCGCTGGATCCTCGACCGCGAGCACCGGCGGATCCTCGAACACCGCCCGCCCGCCCGCCGCACCCGGCGCCTGGTCCCCGCCCCCGGCGGCGGGGCGCGCTTCGAGGCCCTGCCCGAGGCCCTCGCCGGCCGGCCGCCGCTTTCCCCGCGCGAGGCGCTTGCGGTCGCGGAGCTCGCCTGGCGCGCCGAGGGGCACTTCGGCGAACCCCAGGACATCGAGTGGACCCGCCGCGACGGCGAGCTCGTGCTGCTCCAGTCGCGGCCGACCACGGCGCGCCGCGGCGCCGCGGGCGGGGATGCCCGCTCGTGGTACCTCGGGTTGCGCCGCAGCTTCGAGAACCTCAAGCGGCTGCGCGCCGCGATCGAGGGGCGCAGGCTCCCCGAGGCGGAGCGCACCGCCGCCGAGCTCGGGGCCGTCGACCTCGCCCGGCTTTCGGATGCCGAGCTCGCCTCCGAGATCGAGCGGCGCCGGGCGATCCGCCGCCGCTGGCAGGAGATCTACACCGCCGAGTTCATCCCCTTCGCCCACGGCATGCGGCTCTTCGGCGAGGTCTACAACGAGCGGCTCAAACCGGAGGACCCCTACGAGTTCACGGCGCTGTTGCGCCGCGGCGGGCTCCTGAGCCTGGAGAGAAACCGCGAGCTCGAGCGGCTGGCCGCGGCCGTGCGGGAGCGGCCGGAGCTTGCCGCCTGCCTCGCCGCCGGCGACTGCGCCGCGGCCGCGCCCGATTTCCAAAAGGGGCTCGAGGCCTTTCTCCTGCGCTTCGGCGACTTCACCTGCGAGCTGGGCGGCCGGGCGCTCTGCGCGGGGGCGCTCCGGCCGCTCCTGCACCTGCTGCGGGAGATGGCCCGCCGCCCCCCCGCCGGGCCCCGCGCGGCACCCGGCCCCGACGCCGGGCGTCTCGAGGAGGCCTATTTCGCCTCGTTTCCCGCGGAGCGGCGGCAGGAGGCGGCCGAGCTCCTCGATCTCGCCCGCGCGAGCTGGCGGTTGCGCGACGACGACAACCTGCACGTGGGGCGGATCGAGGCGCGGTGGCGCGAGGCCGAAGCCGAGGGGCGGCGTCGGCTCGCCGCGGGCGCGGCGGACGAGGCGGTCCTCCGGGGTGCGCTCGCCGCCGCGGGGGAACCCGAGCCCGCATCCGCCGCCGCCGCCGGGGAGGGCGACGGGGGCGTGCGGCCGCGCCAGCTGCGCGGCCAGCCCGCCGGGCCGGGCTTTGCGCGCGGGCCGGCCCGGGTGATCCGCGCCCCCGGCGATCTCGAGGGGTTCCGCGCGGGCGAGGTGCTCGTCTGCGACGCGATCGACCCGCGCATGACCCACGTCGTCCCGCTCGCCTCCGCGATCGTCGAGCGGCGTGGCGGCATGCTCATCCACGGCGCGATCATCGCCCGCGAGTACGGCATCCCCTGCGTGACCGGCGTTCCCGAGGCGGTGCGCCGGATCCGCACCGGGGAGTTGCTCGCCGTCGACGGCTACCTCGGGATCGTCACCGTGGGGGAGGGCGAGCTTTAGCGCCCGGCGGGCGGGTCGAGCGCGGCGTAGTGCGCCTCGTGCACCCCCCGGAGCAAAAGAAACGAGCGGGGCCGGACGCAGAGGATCGCCGTCTCGGGGTGTTCCAGAAGCGGGGCCAGGTGGGGGTGGGCGGCGGCGAGCCGCCGGCAGGCCGCGGCGCGGCGATCCGGCTCCTCGATCACGCGGCACTCCCCCTCGATCGTGAGGGCCTGGGCCTGCTCGCGGGGGCGGGACTCCCGGGTGTCGATCAGCAGGCTCACGGCGGGGTTGGCGAGGAGGTTGCGGTACTTGCGCGTCGCCCGCAGGGTCGCCAGGTAGAGCTCGGTCCCCTCCGCGTTCGGCGCGTAGGCCATGAGCGAGCAGTAGGGGCGGTTGCCGTCGCTCGTGGCGAGGACGCAAAGATCCCGTTCCCGGATCAGCCGCATCATCTCCGCGAGCATGCCGTCCTCCGCAATCGGCTTCCCCCCCGGCGGGGGGCTGCAGGCCGCTTCGCCCGTGTTGTTTCGGCAAGGGATATGGTATCAGAAAGCTCCCGGCGGCGAAACCGCCCGCCCCACCCCGTTCCCCGGAGGAAACCGCCATGGACGAGCGCATCCGCATCGGGATCAGCGCCTGCCTTCTCGGCCAGCCGGTCCGCTACGACGGCAGCCACAAGCACGACCGGTACATCACCGGCACCCTGGGCGAGTACTTCGAGTTCGTCCCCGTCTGTCCCGAGGTGGAGGCGGGGTTTCCCATTCCGCGCGAAAGCCTGCGCCTGGTGGGGGACCCCGAGAACCCGCGCCTCGTGACCACCCGCAGCGGAATCGATCACACGGCGCGCATGACGGCCTGGGCCGAGCGCCGCGTGCGCGAGCTCGAGGCCGAAAACCTCTGCGGCTTCATCTTCAAGAGCGACTCGCCGAGCAGCGGGCTCATGCGCGTCAAGGTCTACAACGAGAAGGGGATGCCCGAAAAGAAGGGGGTCGGGATCTTCGCCCGGGCCTTCACGCGCCACTTTCCGCTCCTGCCCGTCGAGGAGGAGGGCCGCCTGAACGACCCCAAGCTGCGCGAGATGTTCATCGAGCAGATTTTCACCCTGAAGCGCTGGCGCGAGACCCTCGCCCTGCCGCGACGCCCGGCGAACCTCGTCGATTTCCACACCCGCCACAAGCTCCTCATCCTCGCCCACAGCCCGGCCGTCGCGCGGGCCATGGGCAAGCTCGTCGCCGAGGCCAAGCGCCTGCCCGCATCCGAGCTGTACCGCGACTACGAACGGTTGCTGGTGGAGGCGCTGCGCACGCGGACGACGGTGCGCAAGAACCTGAACGTCCTCCAGCACATCCTCGGCTACTTCAAGCGCCAGCTCACGGCCGACGAGAAGCAGGAACTCCTCGAGGTCTTCGACCGCTACCGTCGGGAGTACGTCCCCCTGATCGTCCCGGTGACGCTGCTCAATCACTACGTGCGCAAGTACGACCAGCCCTACCTCCGCGACCAGGTCTACCTCAACCCGCACCCGATCGCCCTCAAGCTGCGCAACCACGCCTGACGGGAGGAGCCCCGCGCATGGAAGACCTCTTCCTCGGACCCAAGCGCTACGTCCAGAAACCCGGCGCCCTCGCCGAGGCGGCCGCGGCCATCCGCGCCTTCGGCCGCCGGCCCCTCGTCCTGGCCGACGAGACCGTGGAGGCGATCGTCGCCCCCGTCCTCGCCCCCGCCTGCCCCGCGCAGGGCCTCGCCCCCTTTTTCCTGCGCTTCGGGGTGGAGTGCAGCCCGGCCGAGATCGAGCGCGTGGCCGCGGCCGCCCGGGCCGAGGGGGCCGACGTGATCGTGGGGACCGGGGGCGGAAAAGCCCTCGACACCGCGCGCGCCGCCGCCGGCCGCCTCGGGCTGCCGCTGGTCGCGCTTCCGACGAGCGCCGCCACCTGTGCCGCGACCTCGACCCTCTCGGTCCTCTACGAGGGCGGGATCCGCACCGGCCTGATCGACGGCAAGGCGGCCGAGCTCGTGCTCGTCGACTCCGCCGTCGTCGCCGCCGCCCCCGCCCGGCTGATCGCGGCCGGCATCGCCGACACGCTCGCCAAGTGGTCCGAGGGCAAGCCCACCTACGATCGCGATAGCGACCCCGCGCCCGCCCTGCAGGCGGCGATGGATCTGGCGACGCGCGCGCGCGAAATCCTCCTCCGAGAAGGGCGGCGCGCCTTCGAGGACGTGCGGCGCGGGGCGCTCACGGCCGCCGTCGAGCACGTGATCGCCTGCAACCTGCTTCTCGCCGGCCTGATCGGCGGCGTGGGCGGCCGGACCTTCCGCGTCGCCCTCGCCCACGGGCTGCTCTACGGGATGACGGTGATGCCCGAGATCCGGCGGCACCTTCACGGCGAGGTCGTGGGCTGGGGGCTGCTCGTCCAGGCCTGCCTCGAGGGCAACCGGGAGGAATTCGACCTTCTTCGGGATCTCTTCGCCGCGCTCGGCCTTCCGACCACGATGGCCGACCTGGGGATCCGCGACCCCGGGGACCCGCGCTTCCGCGAGGGCCTGCGGCGCACCTGCGAACCCGGCGGCGCGGCCCACAACCTCGCGGTCCCGGTCGACGAGCCGCGGCTTCTCGCGGCCATCCTCGAGGCCGAGGCCCGGGGAAGGCCAGGGACGCCGTGAAGGGCCCCGTGCTCGTGACCGGGGCGACGGGCTACGTCGGGGGACGGCTCGTCGCGGCGCTTCTCACCCGCGGTGTCCGCGTGCGCGCGCTCGCGCGCTCGCCGGAAAAGCTCGCCCTGCGCCTTTGGTACGGCCACCCGGGCCTCGAGCCCGTGCGCGCCGATCTGCTCGAGCGCGACTCGCTCCCCGACGCGCTCGCCGGCTGCGAGGTCGTCGTTTACCTCGTCCACTCGATGATCGCCCAGGGCAGCCGCTTCGCCGAGGCCGACCGCGCGGCCGCGCGAAACCTCGCCGCGGCCGCGGCCGCGGCGGGGGTGCGGCGGATCGTCTACCTCGGCGGGCTCGCCGCACAGACGGGCGGCCCCCTGAGTCACCACCTCGCCTCGCGGCTCGAGGTCGCGCGCATCCTCGCCGCCGGGGGCGTCCCCGTGACCGAGCTTCGCGCGCCGATGATCCTCGGCTCGGGCTCGGCCTCCTTCGAGATCCTGCGCTACCTCGTCGAGCGGCTGCCGGCGATGACGACCCCGCGCTGGGTCCGCTCGCAGAACCAGCCGATCGCCATCTCCAACGTGATCGGCTACCTGCTCGGCTGCCTCGAGCGGCCGGAGACGGCGGGGGCCTCCTTCGACATCGGGGGCCCCGACCGGATCACCTACGAGGAGCTCTTCCGCATCTACGCCGAGGAGGCGGGCCTGCGACGGCGGCTCATCCTGCCGGTCCCGGTGCTTTCCCCCCGGCTCTCGGCCCTCTGGATCCACCTCGTCACCCCGGTCCCGCGGGCGATCGCCCTGCCGCTCGCCGAGGGGCTGACGAGCGACGCCGTCTGCCGCGACGAGCGCATCCGCGGGATCATCCCGCAGCGGCTGCTCTCCTGCCGCGAGGCGATCCGGCTCGCCCTCCAGCGGCTTTCCCAGGAGCTCTGGACCTCCTGCTGGGGGCCGGACGGGGGGCTGTTGCCCTTCGAGTGGCCCACCTGCGGGGACCCCGCCTACGCCGGCGGGACACGCCAGCGGATCGCCTACCGCCTCCGCGTCGCGGCCCGGCCGGAAGAGCTCTGGCGGGTCCTCTCCCGCCTGGGCGGCCGAAACGGCTACTTCGCCGCCGGCCCCCTTTGGCGGTTGCGCGGCGCGATCGACCGCGGGCTCGGGGGGCGGGGGCTGGCGGCCGCCCCGCCCGCGGGGGGGCTCGCCGCGGGCCGGCGCTTCGATTTCTGGCGCGTGATCGTTTGCGAACCGCCCCACCGGCTCTGCCTGCTCTCCGAGATGAAGGCCCCGGGCGAAGCCCTCCTCGAGCTCGAGGTCGAGGATCGCGGCGGCGAAGCGGAGCTCCGCCTCGTCTCGCGGTTCCTGTCGCGCGGCCTCGCGGGGCTGCTCTACGGGAACGTGCTCGAGCCCGTCCACCGGGCCCTGTTCCGGGCGATGCTCCGGGGGATCGCGACCGCGGCCGGCCGGCCGGCCGGAAACCCCGAGCGGTTTTCTCCCGCCCCCCGCCCCGTCTGCTTCCTCCCCGAAGGCCCCCCGTCGCCCGCCGACCCTTGACAGGGGGATCGGCGGCCTTAGTGTTCGCCATCTTGTTTCGGGGCGTTGCTTGGATACCCGCAACCGCCGTGACGAAAAAGGAGGTCTTCCGATGAACGTGATCGATTATTGCAAGGGGATGGAGATGGAGTTGACCGCGTGGAAGGCGAAGATGTACGACCTCACCCGCAAGGTGGAGAGCCTCGGCAGCAAGGAGCGCGAGAAGATCCTGCAGAACGTCCAGGACCTGAACATCCTGCTCACGGACATGCAGGAGCGCATCGAGCAGCTGCGAAACGAGTGCCCCACGGAGTGGTCGCCCCAGAAGAAGGAAATCGACCGCGGGACCGTCGACATGCGCAGCAAGTACGAGGAAACGTTGAACTACATCGGCAAATTCGCCCCGGTTTCCATCCCCGGCTGATTCGATCCTTCACCCCCAACCCGTGTTCCCGGCAACGCCCCTCGAGGGCGTTGCCTTTTTTTAATCCCTCTGCCACAATTCCCGCCGCCCGAAGCCACCCGCCCGCACGATCCGACAGGAGGCCCCTCATGCGGAGACTGCTGCTTGCGGCCCTGCTCGCGGCCGGGATCTCCCCCGGCCCTCACTCCCCGGCCGCGGCGCCGCTCAGCCCGGCGACCGAAACCTGCCTCGAGTGTCACCGCCAGCTCCACCCCGGGATCGTGGCTGAGTGGGAAAAAAGCCGCCACGCCCGGGTTTCCCCCGCCGAGGCGCTTTCCCGCATGGGGCCCGCCCGCCGCCTCTCGGCGGCCGCGGTCCCCGAAGAGTTCGCCGCGGTCGCCGTGGGCTGCGCCGAGTGTCACGGGATGCGGCCCCGCGACCACGCCGACACCTTCGAGCACAACGGCTTCGACATTCACCTGGTCGTCAGCCCCGGCGACTGCCGCACCTGCCACCCCGAGGAGGCCGGCCAGTACGCCGAAAACCTCATGTCCCGCGCCTACGGCAACCTCGCCGGGAACCCCGTCTTTCGCGACCTCGAGCACACGATCCTCGGCCGCATCCGCCCCGGCAAGAACCCCCCCGCGATCGAGCCCGCCGCCGAGCCGACCCGGGCCGAGGCCTGCTATTCCTGCCACGGCACCCGGCTTGCGGTCTCCGGCACGGAGGTCCGCACGACCGAGCTGGCGGGCGAGCTCTCGTTTCCGGTCATCCAGGGCTGGCCCAACCAGGGGGTGGGCCGCGTGAACCTCGACGGAAGCCTCGGCTCCTGCGCGGCCTGCCACACGCGGCACCTCTTTTCGGTGAAGACGGCCCGCAAGCCCTACACCTGCAAGCAGTGCCACATCGGGCCCGACGTCCCCGCCTTCAAGGTCTACGAGGCGAGCAAGCACGGGAACCTCTTCTCCTCGCACGCCGCGGAGTGGGATTTCGAGCGCGTGCCCTGGGCGGTCGGCCGCGATTTCACCGCCCCCACCTGCGCCGTCTGCCACGTGAGCGCGCTCGTGACCCCCGAGGGCGAGACCGTGGCGAAGCGGACGCACCGCATGAACGATCGGCTCCCCTGGCGGATCTTCGGGCTGATCTACGCCCACCCGCACCCCCTCTCCGCCGACACGACCGTCATCCGCAACGCGCGCGGGCAGCCGCTGCCGACCGACCTGTCCGGGAAGCCGGCCGCGGGCTTCCTGATCGGCCCGGAGGAGATGGCGAAACGCGCCGAAACGCTGCAGGCCGTCTGCCTCGCCTGCCACGGGAGCTCCTGGGTGAAGGGCTTCTGGGCGCGCTTCGAGCACACGATCGCCGAGACCAACGCGAAGACCCTCGATGCGACGCAACTCCTCGCGGAGGTCTGGAAGGCCGGACTCGCCGCGGGTCCCGACTCCGGGGGAAGCCCCTTCGACGAGCCGGTGGAGCGGCGCTGGGCCGATGTGTGGCTCATTTACGCGAACACGATCCGCTTCGCCTCGGCCATGGCGGGCGGCGGCGACTACGGCGTCTTCGCCGACGGCCGCCACCGGTTGAACCAGTCGATCGCCGCGCTCGAGGAGTGGCGACGCGAGCGCGCCAAGCCCCCGGCCGCCGGCCGAAAGCCCTGAAGCCGAGGCCGGCGCAACGGTTCGTTCCATGGCCTGGGCGGGAATCCCCGAAAGCCGCATCCAGCGCTTGAACGACCGGCCTTTCGGCCGCGGCCGGTTCGTTCTCTACTGGATGCAGCAGTCCCAGCGCGCGGAGGAAAACCCCGCCCTCGAGTACGCCGCCGCCGAGGCGAACCGCCTCGATCTCCCCCTGGTCGTCGCCTTCGGCCTGACCGACGCCTACCCCGAGGCGAATCTGCGCCACTACGCCTTCCTGCTCGAGGGCCTGGCCGAGACGGCGAGCGCCCTCGAGCGCCGCGGCATCGGCTTCGTCCTGCGCCGGGGATCGCCCCCGGAGGTCGCCCTCGGCCTCGGCCGCGAGGCGGCCCTCCTCGTCTGCGACCGGGGCTACCTCCGGCACCAGCGGGCCTGGCGGTCGCAGGTGGCCCGCGAGGCGGCCTGCCCCGTCGTCCAGGTCGAGGGCGACGTCGTCGTCCCCGTGGAGGAAGCCTCCGGCAAGGCCGAGATCGGCGCCCGCACCCTGCGGCCCAAGATCGGCAGGCTCCTCGAGGGGCACCTCGCGCTTCCGCCCACGGTCGCGCTCCAGCGCCCGGCGCGGGGGCTGGGGCTCGCGGGGCTCGACCCCGCCGATCCCGCGCTGCTCGCCTCCCTGGCCGTCGACCGCAGCGTCCCGCCCGTGCCGCGCTTTTTCCGCGGCGGGACCTCGGAGGCGAAGCGCCGCTTTGCGCGCTTCGTGCGCGAGCGGCTGCCCCGCTACGCCGCAAACCGCAACCAGCCCCAGACCGACGACGTCTCCGCGATCAGCCCCTACCTCCACTTCGGCCAGGTCTCGCCCGTCTGGCTTGCCCGCGCCGTGCGCGGGGCCGCGGCGCCGGCCGAGGCGCGCGAGGCCTTCCTCGAGGAGCTGATCGTGCGCCGCGAGCTCGCCTGCAACTTCGTCCTCTACCGGCCGGACTACGACCGCTTCCGCGTCGTCCCCGACTGGGCCTGGAAGAGCCTCCGCCTCCACCGCCGCGACCCGCGGCCCCACCGCTACACGGCCGCGGAGCTCGAGGGCGCCCGCACCCACGACCCTTACTGGAACGCCGCGATGCGCGAGATGGTCTGCACCGGCTTCATGCACAACGCGATGCGCATGTACTGGGGGAAAAAAATCCTCGAGTGGTCCCCCGACCCCGAGGAGGCCTTCGCCCTCACCCTCGCCCTCAACAACCGCTGGTTCCTGGACGGCCGCGACCCCAACTCCTTCGCCGGGGTCGCCTGGGTCTACGGCATGCACGACCGCGCCTGGCCCGAGCGGCCGATTTTCGGCAAGGTCAGAACCATGACCGCCTCCGGGCTCGAGCGCAAGTGCGACATCGCGGCCTACGTGCGCAAGGTGGAGGCGTTGTGCCGCGACGCCTGAAGAAGGCCGCGACGCCGCGGGGCGTGGGCTCCCCCCCGACGCACACCCTGCGGCTCCTCCTCGGCGACCAGTTGAACCCGGACCACTCCTGGTTCGCCCGCCCCGACCCGGGCGTTCTCTACGTCCTCATGGAGGTGCGCCAGGAAACCGACTACGTGATGCACCACATCCAGAAGGTGGCCGGTTTCTTCGCCGCCATGCGCGCCTTCGCCCGGGAGCTTTCGGCCCGGGGACACCGGGTGCGCTACCTCGCGCTCGACGACCCGGACAACGCGCAGCGCATCCCGGAGAACCTCCGCCGCCTGCTCGCCCGCGAGCGCGCCGGCCGCTTCGAGTACCTCCTGCCCGACGAGCTGCGGCTCGACCGCGAGCTCGCCCGTTTCGCCCGCACGCTCGAGATCCCCGCCGCGGCGCACGACACGGAGCACTTCCTGACGGGGCGGGAGGACCTGGCGCGGCTTTTCCCGAGCCGGAGGCGCTTTCTTCTCGAGACCTTCTACCGGCACATGCGCCGTCGCTTCGGGGTGCTCCTTTCCCCCGACGGGGGACCGGCGGGCGGGGCGTGGAATTTCGACCGCGAAAACCGCAGGCCCTACGACGGCCGCATCGCGCCGCCGGAGCCGCTGGTCTTCGCAAACGACGTGCGGCCGATCGCGGCCATGATCCGCGCGGCCGGGGTGAGGACCTTCGGGGAGATCGAGCCCCGGCGGTTTCCCTGGCCGATCGACCGCGACCAGGCGGAGCGGCTGCTCGCGCATTTTCTCGAGCACGGCCTTCCCCGCTTCGGCACCTACCAGGACGCGATGAGCGCCGCGCACTGGGCGCTCTTCCACAGCCGGCTCTCCTTCGCCCTCAACGTGAAGCTGCTCCACCCGATGCGGGTGATCCGGGCCGCGCTCGAGGCCCACCAGGCGGACCCGGCGCGCGTCGGGATCGCCCAGGTCGAGGGCTTCGTGCGCCAGATCCTCGGCTGGCGGGAGTACATGCGGGGGGTGTACTGGGCGCTCATGCCGGAGCTGGAGCGCACGAACGTCCTCCGCCACGATCGGCCGCTGCCGGGGTGCTACTGGAACGGGGAGACGGGGATGCGCTGCGTGGCCGAGGTCGTGCGCCAGTCGCTCGCGCGGGCCTGGGCGCATCACATCCAGCGGCTGATGGTCACCGGGAATTTCGCGCTGCTCGCGGGGGTCCACCCCGACGAGGTCGACGCCTGGTATCTCGGCGTCTACATCGACGCCGTCCAGTGGGTGGAACTGCCCAACACGCGCGCCATGAGCCAGTTCGCCGACGGCGGCCGGGTGGCGACCAAGCCCTACGTCTCCGCGGCGAACTACCTCCGTCGCATGAGCGACTACTGCAACGGATGCCGCTACGACCCGACGCGGCGGACGGGCGAGGCGGCCTGCCCCTTCAACGCGCTCTACTGGGACTTCTTCCACCGCCACCGCGGCCTCCTCGGCCGCAACCCGCGGCTTTCCCTCGTTTACCGCGGTCTCGACCGCATGGGGGCGGCGGAACGGCGGGAGATTCTCGACCACGCCGAACGCCTGCGCGCCCGGCTCGAGCGCCTCTGACGCCCATCCGGGAGGCGCCGGGGGGCTAGCGGCGGCCTTCGTCGCGAGGGAGGGCGGGCACCCGGGCCGTGCGCCACAGGATCCACCCGCGCCGGAGAGCGAGGAAGAGGGCGGCGGCGAAGAGAAACGCTCCGTCGAGCGGGCTGCCATGAAGCGCCATGCGGGTCACCTCCCCCCAGCCCGTCCGGCCCTGCGAGAAAACGGTCGCCAGCGGCCAGAGCCAGGAGACCCCGGAGGCGGAGAACGCCGCATCGGCGGCGACGTGGGAGGCCACGAGCAGGAAGGCGGCCCCGAGGCCGATCCGCGGCAGCCACGGCCGGAGGTGCGCCGCGCGGGCGTAGAGGAAGGCGGCCCCCAGGGCGAAGAGCAGGCTGTGGGTCGGCCCGCGGTGGAAGGCGCTCCCGTTCCAGGACCAGAGGAGGCCGAGGAACACGTCGACGTCGGGCAGGTTGGCGAGAGCGACGACGGCGAGCGGCGTTTTCCAGTCTTCGAAGGCCGAACGGTTCGTCACGCCCTCGTAGAGCGCGATCCCGATCGCCGTGTGTCCCAGGGGAAGGGGCATGGTGCGTGGGCCTCTCCGTGATCCTCCGGCCGCGCCCGGATGGCATCCGGGCCGTGCGGTCCCGAAGTCAATGCAGAATGCATGCCATGTCCTGCGGCCGCCCGTGGAAGAAGATCGTGAGGCATTTCAAGGGGTTTTGCGGAAGCCGGACCGCCCCCGAGGAGGGGCTTCGGCCGCCTTGGGTAGCTCTCCACCGTTTTCGGGGAAATCAACCCCCCAGGTGAAGGAACAGGCGCACCGCCCCGGCCAAGAGGAGGGCGCCGCCCAGCCCGGCGGCCCAGAGGGCCGCAAACCAGGCCCACTGCCGCTTAGTAGCCGCTCTCATGGGAGGCCTTGCCGCGGAAGACGTGGTAGCAGTAGGCCGTGTAGGCGAGCACGATCGGCAGCAGGATCGCGGTTCCCACGAGGAGCAGCGATTGCGAGGGCCCGGCCGCGGCGGCCTGGCGGAAGCTCACCTCGTAGGGCACGGCGTAGGGGTAGAGGCTGATGCCGAGGCCCAGGTAGGCGGTCAGGAAGACGCCGATCGCGCAGAAGAAGGGCCGCACCTCGCGCGTCGAGCGCAGGTCGCGGGCGATCAGCAGGATGAAGACCAGGCTCGCCGTGGGGATCGGGGCGAGGTAGAAGAGGTTGGGGATCGTCCACCAGAGGGCGCGGATGTCGGGGTTGATGAAGGGCATGCTCACGCTCACGATCGCCAGAAACAAGGCCACCCAGCCCAACACGTAGGCCGCCGCGTTCCGGGCCCAGGCCTGGGTGAGGCCCTCGGTCTTCATGACCGTCCAGGTGGCGCCGAGGAGGGCGTAGCCGAAGACGAGCGCGACCCCGGTCATGACGCTGTAGCCGTTCAACCAGTCGAAGGCGCCGCCGACGAAGCTGCGGCCCTCGACCGGGATCCCCTGGACCACGGCGCCGATGATCGAGCCCTGCATGAAGGCCGCGACGAGCGAGCCGAAGTGGAAGGCGTGGTCCCACAGGCCGCGTTTGCCCGGGGGCGCCTTGAAGCGGAACTCGAAGGCGACCCCGCGGAAGATCAGGCCGAGCAGCATGGCGATCACCGGGACGTAGAGCGCGGGCATGAGGATCGCGTAGGCCAGCGGGAAGGCGGCGAAGAGCCCGCCGCCGCCCAGGATGAGCCAGGTCTCGTTTCCGTCCCAGAAGGGGGCGATCGAGTTCATCATGCGGTTGCGGCACTCCTCCGAGGGCGCGAAGGGAAAGAGGATCCCCACGCCCAGGTCGAAGCCGTCCAGGACGATGTAGAGGAGAACCGCGACGAGGATCAGTCCGTACCAGACAAGCGGCAGGTCGACCAGATGCTCCAGGCTGAACATGGCGTGCCTGTCTCCTTTCCCGGCCCTTGGGCGTCACGCCGCGCCGGTCACGAGCGGCGGCTTCTCGATCCCGTGGTCGCCGTAGGTCGGCTCCTCGAGCGCCTGGGGGCCCTTGCCGATCAGGCGCAGGATGTAATAGCTGCCGGCCCCGAAGACGAAGGTGTAGACGAGAAGAAAGGCGGCCAGCGAGACGGCGATCGGGGCGGCCGTGACCGGCGAGGTGCTCTCCGAGGTGCGCAACACCCCGTAGACGATCCAGGGCTGGCGGCCCACCTCGGTCACGAACCAGCCGGCGAGCACGGCGAGGAAGCCCGAGGGGGTGAGGGCCATGCACCAGAGCTGGAAGGCGCGCGTATCGAAGAGCCGACGGCGGAAATGGAGCACCGCGGCGGCCGCGCCGGTGGCGATCATCAGCAACCCCAGCCCCACCATGAGGCGGAAGGTCCAGAACACCCAGGCGACCGGCGGACGGTCCTCGGGCGGCCAGGCCTTGAGCCCCTTCACCTCCCCGTTCCAGTCGTGGGTGAGGATGAGGCTGGAGAGCTTGGGGATCTCGAGGCTGAAGCGCGTCTGCTCGCGCGCCTCGTCGGGCCAGCCGAAGAGGACCAGCGGGGCGCCCCGCTGGGTCTCCCAGAGGCCTTCCATGGCGGAGACCTTGACCGGCTGGTGGGCGAGCGTGTTCAACCCGTGGAGGTCGCCGAAGACGAGCTGCAGCGGGGCGACGAAGACCGCCATGATCATCGCCATGCCGAGCATGACGCGGGCGTGCGGCACGTGGCGGCCGCGGTAGAGGTACCAGGCGCCGATGCCCGCGACCGTGAAGGCCGTCGTGAGGTAGGCCGCGGTCACCATGTGCACGAAGCGGTAGGGGAAGGAGGGGGTGAAGACGACCTCGAGCCAGGAGGTCGGCTGGAGCAGGCCGTCCGGGCCCACGCGGAAGCCCGCGGGCGTCTGCATCCAGCTGTTGGCCGCGAGGATCCAGAAGGCCGACACGAGCGTGCCCGCGGCCACGATCACGGTGGCGGCGAAGTGCATCCGCCGGCTCACGCGGTTCCAGCCGAAGAGCATGATGCCCAGGAAGGACGCCTCGAGGAAGAAGGCGGTGAGCACCTCGTAGCCCAGAAGCGGGCCGAGGACGTTTCCGCCGCGGTCGGCGAAGACCGACCAGTTGGTGCCGAACTGGAAGGAGAGCACCACCCCGGAGACCACCCCCATGCCGAAGGTCACGGCGAAGATCTTGACCCACATGCGGTAGACCTCGGCGTAGACGGGCTTTCCGGTGCGCAGCCAGCGCCACTCGAGCACCGCGAGCCAGCTCGCCAGCCCGATCGTGAAGGCGGGAAACACGATGTGGAACGACACCGTGAAGGCGAACTGGATCCGCGCGAGGAGCAGGGCATCCATGGCCTCGAACATGGGTCACCTCGGGGATGGGGGCGTTGCGGGAAAGGCTGTCAACCGGTCCTCGGTTGTGGTATGCAGGAATCCCCAGACCCTGTCAAGCGGGGCGGGCCTCCCGCGACCGGCAGGCCCGGCCGCGGCAGGCGGCCCCCGCACCGGGAGGACCCCATGAGCGCGACCCCGGAGTCGTCCGTGTATGTCCGCGTCCGCGACGGCGCGGGAAACGAGTTTGTCTGCCCGATCGAGGCCCTCCGGGACATCCGCGAGGTCCCCGAGGAGATCCTCGACCGCTGCGTGGACGACGCGACCGTCGGCCGCTACGCGGGCAACATCACCGTGGGCAAACCCCCCGCCTGAGGGGGAGGGCGAACCCCGCGGGTTCTCGGGCCGGCCTGGGCCGCTCAGGCGAAAAGCCGCAGCGCCCCCAGCCCGCCGTCCACGCGCAGGATCTGGCCGGTGATCGAGCGGGCGGCCTCGGAGAGCAGAAAGAGGGCCGCCTGGGCGACCTCGGCCGCCGCGCCGATCCGCTTGAGCGGGTGCCGCTCGGCGGCGGCCTTGCGCCGCGCCTCGTCGCGGAGCAGCGGCGCGGCGAGCGGCGTGTCCGTCAGCGAGGGGGCGATGGCGTTCACGCGGATCCGGGGGGCCAACTCGGCGGCGAGCGCGCGCGTCAGCCCCTCGACCGCCCCCTTGGCGCCGGCGATCGAGGCGTGCAGGGGCATGCCGGTGGCGACGGCGACGGTGCTGAAGAGCACGACCGCCGCCCCCTCCGGCGAGGCCTTGAGCCGCGGCAGGGCAACGGCGAGCACGCGGATCGCCCCCAGGTAGTTCACCTCGAGGTCCTCGAGAAACTCCTCCCGGCCGATCCGCGCGAAGGGTTTCAGCCGGATCGTGCCCGGGCAGTAGACGAGGCCCGCCAGCGCCTCGGGCAGCCGCCCGGGCGGGAGATCCTCCCGCGTGACGTCGAGGGGGATGTGTTCGCTGCCCGGCGGGCCGGGCCGCCGGCCGGCGGCCAGCACCCGGGCCCCGGCGGTAAGGAGCCCGAGGGCGATCTCGCGTCCGATCCCGGAGCTCGCCCCCACCACGAGAACCGTGCCTTCCTTCATCGCGTGCCTCCGTCAGCAGGTGTCCTTCATCGAGGGAAGCCAGCAGTAGGCGACCGACTCCGCGACCGCGGCCGGGATCCCCTCCCGCACGGTGGGGTAGAGGGGCTCGATCCCGAGAAGCCGCGGGAGCGTCCCCGGCACCACCGGCAGGTTCAGGTTCCAGGCGCGCACCGCGCCCGCGGAGTAGAGGCCCGGCCGGCTTCGGAAGAGCCGCAGCCCGTCGAGGAAAGAGGCGGCCGCCAGCGCCGCCCGCCGCGGGATGCGGATCACGCGCAGCCGGGGGTAGCAGGCCTGCACGATCTCGAAGAAGCGGTTCCACGAGCAGGAGGCCTCGTCGGCCACGACGAAGGCGCCTGCGAGGCCGCCTTCGGCGGCGGCGACGAGCGCGCGTGCCGCGTCGCGCACGTGCAGGTGGCCGTAGAGGTTGTCCCCGCGGCCGGGGAAGAGCATCCAGCCGCGGCGGGCCTCCTCGAAGAAGAGGCTGCGCGCGCCGTACGTGTGCGGCAGGCGAAGGGAGACGAAACGCATGCCCGCCTCGGCCGCGCCGCGGGCGAGCAAGCGCTCGGCCTCGAGCTTCGCCCGGCCGTAGCCCAGCACCGGGGCGGTGGGCGTGGTCTCGTCGAGCGGGCGCTCCCCGCCGGGGTAGACGAGGAGGCTTCCGCCGTAGACCAGGGTCTTCACCCCGGCCGCCGCCGCGGCCTCGAGCAGGTGGCGCGAGCCCTCGACGATCGAGGGGCGCACGATGCGGTAGGCGACGAAGGAGGCGACCGCCCCGAGGTGGATCACCGTGTCGACGCCCGCGACGGCCGCGCGCAGGCTGGCGGGGTCGAGGAGATCGCCCCTCACCGCCTCGCCCGCCACGTCGCGCAGGACGAGGCGGCGCAGCGGCCGCCGCACGAGCATCCGGGGCTCGAGGCCGCGCTCGTTCAAGACCCGCGCCACCTCGTAGCCGATGAACCCGGTGGCCCCGGTGAGGAGCACCCGACGCATGCGGCCGCCGTTCAGACCCGGCCCCCGCTCCAACGCAGCTTCGCCTTGAGGACGTCGAAGTAGTGCCGCCCGGGAAGCAGGATGAGGGGCAACGGGTGATCGCTCTTTTTCACCGTGAGGACGTCCTGGTCGGTCAGCTCGAGGCCGCGCTGGCCGTCGAGGGTGAGCACGATGTCCTGGGAGCCCTTGTCCAGCCGCAGGGTGATCTCGACCTCCTCGGGCACGATCAGCGGACGGTTGGTCAGGGTGAAGGGGCAGATGGGGGTGAGGATCAACCCCGGGACCTTCGGGTGGATGACGGGACCGCCGGCGGCGAGGGAGTAGGCGGTCGAGCCCGTGGGGGTGGCGATGATCAGGCCGTCGGCGCGGAAGGTGGTGAGGTAGTGGCCGTTCACGTGGGTCACGATGTTGGCCAGCCGCGCGAGCGCCCCGCGGTGGATCACGACGTCGTTCAACACCGTGTCGCGCAGGACCGTCTTCTCCCGGCGGGCGACCACGGCGTCGAGCCGCAGGCGGCGGGCGACGTGGAAGTCGCCCCGCAGGACGTGCTCGGCCGCCTCGAAGAGGTTTTCCTCGAGAATCTCGGCCAGAAAGCCGAGCTCGCCGAACTTGATGCCCAGAAGCGGGATCTCGCGGTCCCCCACCCAGCGGACCGCGCTGAGGAAGGTCCCGTCGCCGCCGAGAACGAAGACGCAGAAGAGGTCCCGCGGCGGCGGCCGCCTCCGCGAGGGCTCCCGGCCCCCCGGAGCGGCCGGGCTCGTCGTGCGCAGCACCTCGATGCCCCGAACCCGGAGCCAGGCCGCGAGCTCGTCGGCCTTGGCGGCGGCGTGCGGGTCGCGCTTGACGTAGAGCGCCACCTTGCGCGGGGCGGCGTTGGAACCCCTTTTCGGCATGCGGTCGGTCCCCCTTGGCGTCGGCTGCGGTCGTCGCGGCCCCTCGGGGCTTTCATAGCGGTTCGGGCCGCCCGCCGCAAGCGAGCCACTCGGACCGCGGCACGCGGACGAAGAGGGCGACGCGGCGTTCGCCCTCGGCCGGGACCCACTCGGCGAGCGCGATTTCCGCCGCCTCCCCCGGGGACCGGGGCCGGGGGAGCTTGACCCCCAGCCAGTTGAGGTGCAGCCGAAGCGGCCGCACGGCGATGGCCTTCTCCGGCGCGGCGAACAGGGCGGCCAGCCGCCGCAGGAACTCCCGGCCGCCGGCCGCCTCCTCCGCGAGCGACTCGATCTCCCGCGCCAGCGCCGCGAGCGCCTCCGGCGGCCGCGCGGCCTCCGTCCCGCCGCGCCGGGTGGCGGCGATCTTCCACTGCGCGGCGAGCAGGGTTTTCTGCTCCCGGAGTTCCTCGCGGCGGCGGCGCAGGGCGAGGATCGCGGCGACCCGGCGGCCGGCGACCTCGCCGAGGAGCCGCCGCGCGGCCGCTCGGCGGAGGGCCTCCTCGTCGGCGCTGGGCTCGAGGAGCTCGAGCTCCTCGAACTCGACGACGGTTTGCGCCTCATCGCGGCGCAGGAGGTCGCCCTCGCGCAGCGGGGCGAAGACGGTGCGCTCGCAACGGCGGGCCGTGAGCAGGGCGTAGGCGGCCCCGGCCCCGGTGCGCGCGAAGTGGGCGCGGAGCGCCGTGTCGGCGGCGAGAAAGCGGTGGATCGCCGCGGGGGTGACGAAGAGGGCCCGCAGCAGCGGGTCCTGCGACCAGCGCGCCGCGGCGAGCTCCACCGGGCCGGGGATCTCCGCCAGAGCGCACCGGAGGTGCCGGGCCGCGCGGGCGAGGGCGGGCGCGAGTTCCCGGCGGCAGTCGCCCGGGGAGCAGGCGAGCGGTGCGCTCGCCGCGGCGATCTCCTCGAGGGCCTCGTCGATCAGCGCCGCCAGACGCTGCCGCCGCCTGGCCGCCC
>FWPV01006344.1_pt1 | contig 22676 bp, 20 predicted proteins | sample 2228371 | NCBI WGS metagenome assembly FWPV01 (sample SAMEA103939776, study PRJEB20133) | metagenome | reverse complement strand
CTGCTCGCGCCGGGAGGATGCTTTCTGGACATCGGCGCGAACGCCGGGTTCTTCACGCTGCACGGGGCCGCCCTCGCAGGGCCTGAAGGGCAGGTGCACGCCTTCGAGCCGCTGCCCGCCAATCTCGCAAGGCTCCGGGAGACCGTCAGGGAGAACCGGCTCTCGCACGTGCATGTGGTCGGCGCGGCCGTCTCGGACCACGAAGGAGAACTGACCTTCTCGCTCCCCCCGGAGGGCGAATCCGGCTGGGGAAGAGTGGCGGAGGGTCCGGAAGCAGAGACCATCCGGGTGCCCTGTGTCAGCATCGACTCCTACCTCGACAGCCTTCCCGACCCGCCGGCTTCGGTGGATGTCGTCAAGCTCGATGTGGAGGGGCACGAGGCGGCCGCGCTGCGGGGGATGCAGCGGACTCTGCAACGCCACCGTCCGGCCATCCTGATGGAGATGAACCTTCCGCTGCTGGCGGCTTCCGGCACCGGTCCCGAAGCTGTGGGCGGCCTTCTGGAATCCGCCGGCTACCGGGCCCGGGTGGTCGGGCGGACGGGCGCGCTCAGCCCGTACGATTTCCGCCATCACCCCGGAGAGGTGTTCAACATCCTCGCCCGCCCGTCGGAGGAAGAGCGGCCATGACCGCGCTCTTCCGCGTGCATCTGGAACGCCCGGAGCCCCCGGGCGGCACTCTGCCGGATGCGCTCCGCGAGGCGTACGGCGGCGAGCTGGCCTTTCCGGAGCCTCCGCCGGACAGGCCCTTTGTCTTCACCAACTTCGTCGCCACGCTGGACGGTGTGGCGGCCCTGGGGGTGGAGAGCGGGTCGGAAGGACGGGTCATCTCCTACGCGAGCCGCGACGACCAGTGGCTGATGGGCCTGCTGAGGGGCGTGGCGGACGCCGTGCTGGTGGCGGCGGGGACGGCCCGGGCCGAACCCGGGCACTCCTGGACCGCGCGCGCTCTGAGGAACGCCGATGCCGGCGTGATAGAGGAATGGCGGCGCTCGCAGGGACGGCCGCTTCACCCGCTTCAGTGCTTCGTGACGGCGTCCGGGTCGCTCCCGGAGGAGATGGAGGTCTTCCGGCGCCGGGACCTGAGGACGGTGGTCTACACCACGTCCGCAGGGGAGAAGCGCACAGAGTGGCTGCGGGAGCGGGGAGCGGCGGTCCGGGTGTTCGAAGACGGCGGGGGCGTGGACCTGAAGGCGCTGCTGCGCGACCTGAGGGAGCGCGAGGGGGTCAGGCTCCTGCTCTGCGAGGGCGGCCCATCCCTGTTCGGACAGATGCTGGAACTCGGCCTGGTAGACGAGTGCTTCCACACGGTCTCGCCGCGGCTGGCGGGGCTGGGAGAGCGCGGAGCAAGGCTCCTTCTGACCGGCCGTTCCTGCTGGGAGCCCGGACGGACACCGGGGCTCGAGCTGCTCAGCGTCAGGACGGGCATCCGCGACCCGCACCATCTGTTCCTGAGATACCGCGTCATCCGCCCGGAAGAGTGAGTCCCTGCGAGCCGGGCGGGACCGCTCAGCCCCGGTCTGCGGCTGCTCCTTGCCGGTCCCTGTCCGATGGCGCGCCCGCCCTGCCCCTGAATGCCGCGGCTTGAAGCTGCGGCCGCTTTCGCGGGGCACAAACCGGCCTCCGTTTTCGTCTTAGAGACAGGGGAAGCCTGAAGCGGCCGGAGAACGTTTGCGGTGGCCCCTCCGGCCGGGAGCAGTCCCGTGAGAGGCTGACGGCTATGGAGTGCGACAGGGTCCGGGAATACATCAGCGGCTACGTGGCCGGGGTTCTGGACGAAGGACTGAACGCCGCGGTGGCCGCGCACGTGGAGCGCTGCGAGGAGTGCGGCCGCATCGCGAAGGTCGAGAAGCTTCTCACCACCCCTCCGGCGGAGCCTCCCGCGTCCGCGCGCCAGATCATCGCGCTGACCCTGCGCGACCTGAAGGCCGGGGCCGAGGCGGCCCGGAAGGTGTGGAGCGACCTGGACGCGCTGCAGGCCGCGACAGAGGAAGCCCCCATCATCAAGATCGCGCACGCGCTCATCGAGCAGGCCATCCGGGGAGGGGCGGACGCTCTTCACCTGCGACCCTCCGAGGACCGGGTGAGCGTCGTCTACGAGGTGGGCGCGCACGAGGCGGAGCTGGCCGTCATCCCCAAATACATCGAAGCCCCGCTCATCGCCCGGTTCAAGAGGATGGCCGGGCTGGACATCGCCCCCGTCCGGGAGACCCGCGTCGGCGAGATGGCCGTGCGGATGGGCCGCAGAGACTACCGGCTTGTTGTCCGCGTGTCTCCCTGCGAGCACGGCGAGCAGGTGGACGTGCGCATCTCCGTGGAGTAGACTCCCCCGCAGGACGGGGACGCGCGGCCCGAGGCAACCGTGATGCGAACGTCCCCTTCCGGAGGAGACCTGCGGAGATGGCCTGCGGATATGTCATCCACCCTCTTCTGAACGGCCGGTGCGTCATCGCGGGGAACCATGCCTTCCAGGGCGGCGACCCCGCGGAGGACTGGCCTTATTCCTGTTATCTCTGGCTCATTCTGGGCGGCGACAGGCCCATCCTGGTGGACACGGGGCTGGACAACGTGGAGGAGATGAACCGGGGCGCCGCTCACGTGCTGCGGCGGCCCATCGTCCAGGAGCCCGGACAGTCCACCCGCGAACAGCTTGCGCGATTCGGACTGAAGGGCGAGGACATCGGCGCCGTCATCCTCACCCATCTGCATTTCGACCACGTGGACTGTCTGGACCAGTTCCCCTCCGCGCGCATCCATGTGTCGGCGCGCGGACTGGAGCTGGCCACCGCCGACGGATGGAAGGGCTCCTGGGCGCCGGGGAAGACGCTGGAGATCCTGACCCGCACCGCGAAGGACCGCACCGTCGCCCAGGACGACGCGGAGGTCGCTCCCGGCATCCGCACGATGCGGGTGGGCGGACACACACCCTGCAGCCAGGCCGTGCTGGTGGAGACCCGTGCGGGGCGCGCCTGCCTGACGGGCGACACCGTGTCGCTGGCCGCCAATCTGGAGCGCGACATCCCGGTGGGGGTCTGCGAGGACCCGGAAGAGTGCCTGCGCGCGATGGAGCGCATCCGCAGGGAGGCGGACATCGTCCTGCCGAGCCATGAGCCGGCCATCCCGGGCATCTTTCCCCGAGGCATCGGAGCATGACCTACCGCATCCGCGCCCTGAAGAACGGCGAGTGCGACGTCCGGGACTACATCACCTTCCATGACGGGGGCGAGGAGACCAGCCTCTTCTTCCTGTATGTGTGGCTCATCGAGGGCGGAGCGTCCCCGATGCTCGTGGAGACCGGGGTCTCGGATGTCGAAGGGTTCAGCCGGGGGGTGGAGGCCTACATCCCCGGCGGCGTCCGCCAGCGGCCGGAGGAGCGCACCGTCCCGCTGCTGGAATCGGCGGGAGTCCGGCCCGAAGACGTCAGCCACGTGTTCGTCACGCACTTCCACGGCGACCACTACGACAGCTTCCCGCTGTTTCCCCGGGCCGTGCTGGTGGCGGGCCGCAAGGGCTTCCCGGGGGTGGACGCGCTCGCTCCGGGTGTGGCCGCTGCGCTCAGGCAGCGAGGAGACGAGGCACTGATGCTCGTGGAGGACGGTGAGGTGATGCCGGGCATCCGGGCGTTCCACCTGGGGGCGCATTCTCCCTGCAGCACGGGGCTCTCCATCGACACGAAGGCGGGGCGGGTGGTGCTCCCTGGCGACCTCATCTACAAATACGAGAATCTGGAGGGGCCGCGCCCTCCCGGATGGACGGACACCGGCGAGTGGAGCCGGGCGCTGGAGAAGATACGGACACAGGGCGACGTCGTGGTCCCGGCGCACGACCCGCTGGTGCTCGAGCGCTGGCCGGGAGGGGTCATCGGCTGAGACCCTGCCGCAGCGGAATGATGAACAGAGCGGCGGGGCCGTCGAGGCCCCGCCGCAGTCTCAGCCGGATGCGGCTGTCCCGTCAGACCGGGACACCCTTCACTTGACCGGGACGAACCCCACCTTCTCGACGATGGCCTGGCCCTCGTCGGAGAGCTCCCACTGGATCAGCTTCGCGACCTCGCCTTTCGGCACGCCCACGACATACTGATACAGGTAGCGCCAGATGGGATAGTTGCCGTTTCGGACGTTGGCAGGGGTCGGCTCGTAGGCCTCGGACTTCGCGTCCTTCTTGATGGGCACCTCGCGGACGCCCTTCGCATAGGCCATCCCGCCGTAGCCGATGCCTCCCGGGTCCTTGGACACTGCGTTGACGACCGAGGCCGTCCCCGGCATGTTCTGGCAGGAGGGGTCGTAGTTCTGGTTCTTCAGGACGAACTCCTTGAAGAACACGTACGTCCCCGAGTTGTTCTCACGGGAATAGCGGGTGATGGGCCGGTCCGGTCCGCCCACCTGCTTCCAGTTATTAACGCGGCCGGTGTAGATGAGCCGCAGCTGGTCCAGCGTCAGGTGCGGGACGTTGTTGGACGGATGCACATAGATGGTGATGCCGTCCTTGGCCACCTTGTATTCGGTGACCCCGCGGTTGTGGCGCTGGCGGACGTTGCCCTTCTCCTTGTCCTTCATGGGACGGGAGGCGTTGCAGACGTCCGTGGTGCCGTTGATGAGCGCGGCGATGCCCGTCCCCGAGCCTCCGCCCGTCACCTGCACCCGCACACCCGGGTTCTTCTTCATGTACTCCTCGGCCCAGCGCTGGGCCAGGATGACCAGGGTATCGGAACCCTTCACAGTCACGACCTGAGCCGGAGCGGCGGAGCTCAGACCCGTGACCAGTGCCGCGGACGCGGCCAGTATCGATAGACGTTTCAAGATCATCGTGTTTCTCCTCACAGGGTGCTTCGCGTCAACTAGAAAGTGGTGATCCACTCGACGGTGGCCACATCGTTGTCGATGCTGTTCCGCTGCTCCTTCCGCCACTGGTAGAACAGCTTCAGGCGGCTCTTGTCGTCCAGCCAGCGGATGAGGCCCACCTGATGGTTGTCGAGGCGGCCCCGGGTCCCGAGCCCGTCATCGTCGTAGGTGTCGTACTTGTAAACGAGGCTCAGGTTCGGGTTGAAGGACCAGGCGGCCTGGGCGTAGTAGCCCCAGGGCTTGCGGTTCACCGGCGTGGCGGCTGGCCCGCTGGGCTCCTTGGCGGAGACGTATTCCGCCTTGATGGACAGCGGGATGGCAACGCCGTACCACTGCAGGTCGGCCCCGTAGCGGGTGCGGTCCTGCAGCTGGCCCGCGGGCCCGGCCTTACCGCTGTACCCGGAAGCGCCGATGAAGAAGTTGTCGTTCACGCGGAGCCGGATGTTGCCGACCAGGTCCTTGTGCTGGTTGTTGTCGCTGAAGTTGGCGGACCACCAGGGCGCGCCCTTCTGGTCGATGCCGACCCCGCTGAACAGCCCGATGTTCCACATCACGCGGGCGGCCGACGGGCCGGACAGCATCACGCCCCGGTCGCGCTCACCCGGGAAGAGCGCCCGCAGCACGTCCGCGCGCTCCGGAGTCTCACGGACGCTGGACGACTGCACCACCTCGTAGCCGAAGGGCCACTTGAACTGGCCGAAGGTGACCTTCGGAGCGAACTCGTGGACCCCGAGCCAGCCGTATTCGAGGTAGGCATCCTTCAGGGTGACCGAGCTGTTCTTGTCGTTGCCGCCGGCGTCTATCTGGAAGACGACCTTGGTCTTCTCACCGAACTTCCCTTCAGCCTTCAGGCGGGCGCGGCGGATGTAGAACTGGCTGTCCTTATTGGCTTCGGCCGAGTCCTCGTAGCGCGCCTGGACATATCCGGAGACGCTCAGCTTCTTCATCTTGCTGACGTCGCCGGCGACGGCGTTCAGCGTGCCCTCCGGGTCCAGCACCTGCGCCTTGATGGGCTCCATGTCCTCCAGCACGAGGTCCATCTGCTCGCGCAGGGTGGCCACCTCCTCCTGGACCTGCTTCAGGTCCGTGCCCATGACCGTCAGCTCCACCTTGAACTCGTCGACCAGCTTGCGGATGGCCTCGAGGTCAGAGGGAGAGACGCCCGAGGGCGAGGGGCTTGCCGGGGTCGCGGGGGTGGCAGGCGAGGCCTGACCGGCCTTCGCCGACTCCAGGTAGCGCAGCATCCGCTGCACGATGGCAGCCATCTCGTAGCGGGTCAGAGACCGCTGCCCCAGGAAGTTGCCATCCGGATAGCCCAGCACGATGCCCTTCTGAGCCAGCATTTGGATGGCGTCATAGGCCCAGTGGTCGGCAGGGACGTCCTGCATCTGGGCCCGCGCGCACGGGGCCGCGACCGCCGCGATCATCGCGACAGCCAGGCCCATCCCGATCAGTCGTTTCAGCAATGCTCTCGTTCCTCCCGTACCCCTTCTTCCCGGGGTTGCTTTCCGGTGTTCCGCTCCCCGGGTCCGGGGCATCCTTTGAGTGTCGACCGCAGGTTACACCCGCAACGTTGCCGGCCCTTCAACGGACGGTCAACTTGTGGTGAGGATAGGACCCGGCAGGATGTAACCCTCCTGTTACACAGCGGCGGCCGCCGCGGCCTTCCGGGAAAAGATTATGCGAACCGGTCGCCGGAAACGGGAACCCCGCGGGCCGGAAGGCAGTTATGGAGAGTGAGGACAGTTTCGGGCGGGCTCTGCACACTTGGCACAGGAGCGGCTCGGCTAACGTATGCGGATGCCCGCCCGAAATCGCAACGAGCGTTTGCGGCGTTTCAGCATTCTCCCAACCCTTCTGCTCGCCCCGCGCCAAAAGGCGCGGGGTCTTTTTTGCCCGTCCGGCGGGGCGCCGGAGCCCCCGGAGAGGTGCCCCCCGCGCCTTGCGCGAGCAGCCGCGGTCGGGTATAATAAGGCCGGTCGGGGAGTGGCGCAGTTTGGTAGCGCACCGGTATGGGGTGCCGGTGGTCGCAGGTTCGAATCCTGTCTCCCCGATCTTCTTTCTGTACGGCTCCCCGGTGGTCTGACCGTCCCCGACTGTGCTAAACTGAGACACCTGAGACGGCGCACAGCTCACCTGCATCGGACCGGCCCTGGAACGGGACTTCTCCGGGGCCGTTCTGTCATCAGGGACGCGCCGCCCGGCACGGTAGCTCATTTGGTCCGCATCACGGAACTGGACAACGGGGTCAGGGTCATCACCGAGAGCGTGGAGCACGTCCGCAGCGTGGCGCTCGGCTTCTGGATAGCGGCCGGCTCCAGGCTGGAACAGCCCGGCGAGTACGGCATCAGCCATCTGCTGGAGCACATGCTCTTCAAGGGCACGCTGCGGCGCTCGGCGCAGGACATCGCCGAGGAGATGGCCGGAGTAGGCGGCCAGCTGAACGCCGCCACCGACCGGGAATACACCACCTTCTACGCCCGCGTCCTGAAAGACGACCTGCCGCTCGCGATGGACATCCTGGGGGATATGCTCCTCAACTCCCGGATGGACCCGGAGGAGCTCAGGCGGGAGCAGGACGTGGTGACGGACGAGATACACCGCCACGAGGACGCTCCCGAGGACCGGGTCCACGACTTCCTCGCGGAGCTGGCGTGGGACGGGCATCCCCTGGCGCACAGCATCCTGGGCACCGAGGAGACCGTCCGCGCTGCCACACCGGAGGCCCTGCGCGACTATCTGACCACCCACTACACCCCGGACAGGACGGTGGTGGCGGCTGCGGGGGCCGTGGAGCACGAACGGGTGGTGGAGCTGGCCGCGCAGGCGCTGGAGCCGATGAGCGGCCGCCCGAAGGTCTTCGAAAACTGCCCCCTGCAGCACAGGCCCGGCTCCGGCCTGCTGGACAGGAGCACGGAGGCCGTCTACTTCTGCCTGGGCGCGCCGGCCTTCAGCGAGACCGACGACCGCAAATACCCCCTGGCCATCCTGGACTCGGTGCTGGGGGGCGGGATGAGCAGCCGGCTGTTCCAGGAGATACGGGAGAAGCGCGGGCTGGCGTACGACATCGGGAGCTACCGTCTCAGCTATCACGAGGGGGGGATGCTGACGGTCTACGGGGGGACTGGCTCGGCCACGCTGGGGGAGGTGCTGTCGCTGGTGCGGGCGCAGCTCGACAGTCTGAGAGACTCCGGACCCTCTGCCCGCGAGATGGAGCGGGCGCACGCGCAGATCCGCGCCGGGCTGCTGATGTCGCAGGAGAGCATGGGGACCCGGATGACCCGGCTGGGGAAGTGCCTGCTGGACTACGGGCGGTTCATCCCGCTCGAAGAGGTGGTCGCGAAGCTGGACGCCGTGACGGCGGACGATGTGCGGGAGGTGGCGCGCGAGGTGCTGCGTCCGGAGGCTCTGACGCTGGCGGTGGTGGGTCCGAAGGACGAAGTGGAACAGGAGATGACGCTGTGAGTGACATCCGTGTGGGGGTCTGCGGGTTCCTCGGCCGGATGGGCGCGGAGGTCGTGCGGGCGGTCGCGGAAGCCGAGGGGATGACCGTCGCGGGCGCCGCAGACCCGCAGTACCGCGGCGAGGGGCCCGAGGGGGCGTTCTGCTCCGCGTCGGTGGAGGAGATGCTGCAGACGGCGCGCCCCGACGTGGTGGTTGACTTCACCGTCCCGGAGGCGGCCGCGGGCAACATCCGGGCGGCCCTGGAGGCGGGGGCGCACTGCGTGGTGGGCACCACGGGCATCCCGGAGGACGAGCGGGAGCGTCTGGGAGAGCTTGCGCTTTCGCGCGGGCTGGGGCTGCTCATCGCCCCGAACTTTGCGATGGGGGCGGTGCTGATGATGCGCTTCGCGCAGGAGGCGGCCCGCTTCTTCCAGGGGGTGGAGATCATCGAACTGCACCATGACCGCAAGCTGGACGCGCCGTCCGGGACCGCCCTGATGACGGCCGACCGCGTCGCGGGGCAGTGGAGCGGCAGTCCGGGTCCGGGGGCGGGCGAGCCGTCGCGGGGGCTGGGGCGCGGCGGGGTGCAGGTCCACAGCATCCGTCTGCCGGGTCTGGTGGCGCATCAGGAGGTGGTGTTCGGCAACCCGGGAGAGGTGCTGACCATCCGGCATGACTCGCTGGACCGCAAGAGCTTCATGCCGGGCGTCGTGCTGGCCATCCGGCGCATCCGGGAGGTGCGCGGGCTGGTCTTCGGGCTGGAAGGGCTTCTTTTCGACTAAACTGTGTCCGGTGCGCGGCGCCGGAGCAGGGCGGGCGCCGCCATTCTGCATTCGAAAAGACGGAGCAAGACTCGATGGAAGGCTACAACGTTGTCGTGGTGGGCGCCGGTCTGGTCGGCGAGCAGATGGTGCATGTGCTGAAGAAGCGCGGCTTCCCGGCGAAGAGCATCACCGTGCTGGCGCGAAGCGAGCGCACGCAGGTCATCGACGGGGAGGAATATCACGTCCGGCCCACCACTGCGGACGCCTTCGAAGGGATGGATATCGCCTTCTTCGCGGGGACGGAGGGCGAGAAGGGCGCCAGCCAGACGTTCGGCTGGGAGGCCGTGCGGCGCGGCTGCTTCGTGGTGGACAACGGGGACGATTTCCGGATGGACGAGCGCGTCCCGCTGGTGGTGCCCGAGGCGAACGCCGACGCCATCCGGGAGCATCAGGGGTTCGTGGCCAACCCGAACTGCAGCACCATCCAGATGGTGGCGGCTCTTGCGCCGCTGAACCGGAAGTCCCGGATGAAGCGCATCGTGGTGTCCACCTATCAGTCCGTCTCCGGCAGCGGGCAGGCCGCCGTGCGCGAGCTGGAGGAGCAGGTCCGCGCGTACGTCGCCGGAGAGCCGCTGAAGGTGGAGCAGTACGCGCACCAGATCTTCATGAACCTCATCCCGCAGATCAGCAGCCTGAAGGATGAGTTCCCCGGATACTACGGGGAGGAGATCAAGATGATCAAGGAGACGCGCAAGATCTTCGGGATGCCGGACCTGAAGGTTTCGGCCACCTGCGTGCGCGTTCCCGTGCGGCGTGGGCACAGCGAGGCCATCAACGTGGAGTTCGAGTCGCCCATTTCTCCGGAGGAGGCCCGCGAGCTGCTGGCGGCCCAGGACGGCATCGTGGTGGTGGACGACCCGGCGGCGGGGAGATATCCGATGCCGCTGGACGTGGAGGGACGCGACGAGACCTTCGTCGGACGCATCCGGCAGGACCCGGGGAACCCGAACGCTCTGGACCTCTGGGTGGTGGCGGACAACATCCGGAAGGGAGCCGCCACCAACGCGGTGCAGATTGCGGAGATCGCGGTCGAGAGGGGGTGGCTGAAGAGATGACTCCCCGTTTCGGACGCGTGCTGACCGCGATGGTCACGCCGTTCCGGCCCGACATGTCCATGGACTACGAAATGGCGGGCGAGCTGGCGCGGGCCATCGTGGAGTCCGGGTCGGACGGCGTCGTGGTGGCGGGCACGACGGGCGAATCGGCCACCATCACGATGGAGGAGCAGGCGCGGCTGTTCCGCGCCGTGCGCGAGGCCGTGGGAGACAGCGGGACGGTGGTCGGCGGTGCGGGAGCCAACTCCACCGCGGAGTGTCTGGAACTCTGCCACTACGCCGAGGAGGCCGGCTGCGACGCCGTGCTGCTCGTGGCGCCCTATTACAACAGGCCCTCGCAGGAAGGGCTGTTCCGGCACTTCTGGCACGTGGCGGAGAACACGCGCCTTCCCATCATCCTTTACAACATCCCGGGGCGCTGCGCGGTGAACATGGAGCCCGCCACCACCGCGAGGCTGGCGCAGCACGAGCGCATCGTCGGCATCAAGGAGGCGTGCGGCAACCTGGACCAGGTGACGGACGTCATCTCGCGGGTGCCGGAGGACTTCGCGGTGTACAGCGGGGACGACAGCATCACCCTGCCGATGATGGCATGCGGCGCGGTGGGAGTGGTGAGCGTGGCCGGGCACCTGGTGAGCCGCCAGATCAAGAGGATGGTGGACGATTTCGTGGAAGGCCGGGTTCAGGAGGCCGCCCGGCGGAACCGCAGCCTTTATCCGTTCTTCAAGTCGCTTTTCATCACCACCAACCCGGTGCCGGTGAAGGCGGCCCTGAGGCTGGCCGGCTGGGACTGCGGGGGAGTGCGGCTGCCTCTGGTGGACGCGACGGAGGCGGAGGTGCAGCGCATCCGGGAGGCGATGGATGCTCTGGAAGAGGGAGTGGACCTGCCCGGCCGGGCGTAGGCGCTCCGGAGAGCCTGTGGAGACCTGACGGTCCGAGAAGCAGCCCGGCCGGGCTTGCCGCAGCGTTGGCGGGAGACGGCCGGGCTTTCTGGTGAGGGTGAGGAAACGGAGGTGCGGCGGACGGTCACGAGGAGATGACGTGAGCGACATACTGACACTGGTGCCCCTGGGAGGGGTGGGAGAGATCGGCAAGAACATGACCGCGCTGATGTACGGCGGGCGCATCATCGTCATGGACGCCGGTCTCAAGTTCCCGGACGAGGAGATGTACGGGGTGGACATCGTCATCCCGGACTTCTCGTGGCTGCTGGAGAACGCCGGGAGTGTGGAGGGGGTCTTCCTGACACACGGGCACGAGGACCACATCGGCGCCCTGCCCTACCTTCTGAAGCAGCTGGACGTCCCGGTGTGGGGGACGCGGCTGACGCTAGGGCTTGTCCGTCCGAAGCTGGACGAACACGGGGTGGACGGCGCGCGCCTGAACGAGGTGCAGGCCGGGGACCGGGTGGCCGCCGGGCCGTTCGAGGTGGAGTTCATCACCGTGTCGCACTCCATCCCGGACTCCTGCGCGCTGGCCGTGCACACGCCGGCCGGGGTGTTCCTCCATACCAGCGACTTCAAGTTCGACCCTACCCCCGTGGACGGCCGCCACACGGATGTGCACCGGCTGGCGGAACTGGGCCGGACGGGCGTGCTGGCGCTCATGAGCGACTGCACCAACGTGGAGCGCCCCGGGTTCTGCCGGAGCGAGAGGATGCTGAGCGACACGTTCGACCGCATCTTCGCGCGCTGCACGGGACGCATCATCGTGGCCTGCTTCGCGTCGAACATCCACCGCATCCAGCAGGTGGCGGACACCAGCATCAAGTACAACCGTCAGATGGCGGTCATCGGGCGGAGCATGGAGCAGAACGTGGCCACCGCCCGTTCGCTGGGCTATCTGCGGGTGCCGGACTGGGCGCTGCTGGACATCCGGGAGATCGACAGCCGGGAGCCGCACCAGGTGACCATCATGACCACGGGCAGCCAGGGAGAGCCGCTGTCCGTGCTCTCCAGGCTGGCGATGGACGACCACCGCAAGATCCGCATCCGGGAGGGAGACACCGTCATCATCTCGGCGCGGCCCATCCCCGGCAACGAGAACCTGGTGCAGCGGGTCATCAACAACCTGTTCAAGCGGGGGGCGCACGTCATCTACGACGAGGTGGAGCCGGTGCATGTGTCGGGGCATGCGCACCGGGAGGAGCTCCGGCTGATGGTGAACCTGACCCGGCCGCAGTATGTGGTGCCCATCCACGGGGAGTACCGGCACCTGGTGAGGTATATGGACCTGCTCCGGGAGACGGGCTACAGGCCGTCGCAGATCATCCCGGCGGAGATCGGGGACATCGTGGAGTTCGGGCCGGACTCGGCGCGCATCGCGGGGAAGGTGTCCTCCCACGGGAGCGTGATGGTGGACGGCCTGGGGGTGGGAGACGTGGGAGACGTGGCGCTGAGGGACCGCGGGCACCTGGCGACGGACGGGGTGCTTGTGGTGGTTGCTTCGGTGGACCGGAACTCCGGCGAGCTGCTGGCGGGGCCGGACCTGCTGTCGCGGGGATTCATGGACGACGAGCAGGCGTTCCTTGCGGAGGCGAGGGAGGTGGTGCGGCAGATCCTCCTGGAGATGCCGCCGGACAGCGCGAGCGACCGGTCCATCGCGGGCCAGGACGTGCGCAGCGGGCTGGCGCGGTTCGTCAACTCGCGAACGCGGCGGCGTCCGGTCATCATCCCGGTCATCATGGAGGTGTGAGGCCTCCGCGGGAGCAGAAGTCCGTGGGGACTGGGGGCCGGGATGTGGAACCATGATGGAGGCGGCCCCGCGGCGGCGGCCGGGAGCCTTCGGGGGAGCCCGGGGCGTTGACGGTCTGCGGAGTCTGCGGTAAGATATGGTGTTCCACGACCGGTCTGCGGGAGGCAGGCCCCGGCGAAGAAGCTCCCGGGGGACTCCGTGTTGCGGCTGGCCGGCCGCTGGGGTTTCGCGGGGGTGTAGCTCAGACGGTTAGAGCGCTGCCCTGTCAAGGCAGAGGCCGCGGGTTCAAGTCCCGTCATCCCCGTTTCCGCCGTTGTTCCCTCCGGCTGCAGGGGTTGCGGCTGCTGCCGCGACAGGCAGGCGCGGTGCGCGCCCCGGGCGAGGAGCAGGCGAGTGCCGAGGTAGCTCAGTCGGTAGAGCAGCGGACTGAAAATCCGCGTGTCGCCAGTTCGATTCTGGCCCTCGGCATGTTCTGCTCCCGGGACGTGGCCGGAGGGGTCTTGCCGGCGTAGCTCAGCTGGTAGAGCAGCGCATTCGTAATGCGCGGGTCGGGGGTTCGAGTCCCTTCGCCGGCTTCCTCTTTTCCCTCACTGCTGCGCACGGAGTGCAGCCGCATTCCACATCAGCACCCGGACGCATTCCTTTGCCGCGTCTCCACCGGGCCCGGCGGGAGCTTCGCCCCCTTGGATCACTTCAAGCCAGGACGAAGCGCGCCGGGGTCGGTTGTACCGGCACGGACGCGCGGTTTCTTTGCGGAGACCTTTCGGCCAAGCTTTCGAGGAACACCAGACGGGCTGGAGGCCGACACCCGCCAAGATGGGCTGGGATGTTTTGTCAGCCACTTCCTGGAGGAGATTCCGACAAGGGCGAGGAACCTCCTTGCAACCTGAAAGAACGTCGTGATCTGACGCTATGCTTTCGGGATGCCGGACCGGGCCTGCCGGCCGGGAGACCGTCGTCCGTCGAACTGCCCTCCGAAGTCTGGTCCGGAGTCCGGGAGGTGGACAGTGTCATTGGGAACAAACCATCCTCAGCTCGCGCCTTGTCCTGGCCACTCCGGGCGCAAGGACGTCACGACTCTCCCCGCCCGCCGCAGACTTGGACTGTGAGTCTGTCGCCACCTGACAGAATCTGTCACCATCGGCCGATATCCTGTATCTGCTATGGCACCAGAACAGGCTTCCGAACTGGAGAGCGGACTGCACAGGCATCTGTGGGGCAAGACGTCGGCGGAGGACACCTTTCACCCGCTGCTGTTCCATATGCTGGATGTGGCGGCTGTGGCGCATCGACTGGTCACCTGTTCCTTCGGCCAAGGGCTGCGCCAGCGCTGGGCCGATGCGCTTGGACTCCCGTGCGACCAACTTCCTTTTCTCTTGGCTTTCCTCTGCGGCTCTCACGACATCGGCAAAGCCAGCCCGGGCTTCCAAGGGAAGAGTCCTGAGCAGGCCAGGCGGCTCCAATGTCTTGGTTTGGCGACGTGCCCTGAAGACATCCGGCACGACTGCGTCTCCTTTCTGGCACTGGAAGAGTACCTGTCTCACGAGTTGCGTATCTGTCCTCAGGTGGCGAACCGCTGGGCGACCGCAATAGCCGGCCATCATGGGTCGTTCCCGTCCCTTCGTCCGCAGGACAGGACCAAACCGGGCGTCGGTCCCTGTGAACCCTGGCCATCACTGAGGAAGAGGCTGCTGGATGAGCTGCACACGCTCTTGCTTACGTCAACAGCGCCGGCCAGCCTTGCTCCCGGTGCGTCGGAGAATGCCATACTGATGCAGTTGGCGGGCCTGTGTTCCACTGCCGACTGGATAGGGTCGGCAGAGGAGTATTTCCAGCCGTCCGAGCCCCACACTCCGCTCTGCCTCTACTGGGCCCAGGCCCGGGAAAAGGCGGAGAGGGCCTTGAAAGAACTTGGCTGGTTCTATGCAGCACCTGAAGCTCCTTCCGCCCGGTTCGAGAAGCTTTTCCCCTGGTGCAGTCCTCCCAGGCCTCTGCAGGAGGCCATCACCCGCCTCGCCTGCCGGGAGACCGATCTTGTAATCCTGGAGGCGCCGATGGGCGAGGGCAAGACAGAGGCCGCGTTCTATCTCGCCGACTGCTGGCGGGACAACAGAAGACAACGGGGAGCGTACACTGCTCTGCCGACTCAGGCAACCAGCAATCAGATGTTCGAGCGCTTCGGCTCTTACCTCAGGCAGATCTGCAGTGGGAGGCAGGTGGAATTTCACCTTCTCCACGGCCAAGCGGCCTTTTCCGAGGAATACAGTCGGATCCGCACGGGGCCTATCTATGGCGAGAACAGCGAAGGCCCTACGGCGCACGCATGGTTCCAGGCCAGCAAGCGCGGACTGCTGGCTCCGTATGGCGTCGGGACCGTCGATCAGGTCTTCCTTTCAGTCCTGAAGACCAGGCACGGATTTGTGCGACTCTTCGGACTTGCAGGGAAGACTATCATATTTGACGAGGTCCACGCATACGACCTCTATATGGACAAGCTTCTGGACCGCTGCCTCCAATGGCTTCGCGCGATGGGCTGCACAGTGATCCTGCTCTCGGCGACGCTCTCAACCCGGCGTCGCCGGGAACTCCTTTCAGCGTGGCTGCCTGAAGCCGAAGTGTTGTCGGATGTCACACCTTACCCGCGCATCACCACTGTCACCGGGGACGAAGTGCAGGTCCAACCGTGCCAGGCGACCAGGAAGGCCAGCCTCCGGCTCAAGGTCTGCAGCCCGGAGGATTTACCTCTGGCCGAAGCGCTGGTCCAGCGCGTAGCCGCCGGCGGCTGCGCGGCCGTGATATGCAACACAGTGGGATCAGCACAGCGGCTCTTCGCCACTCTGGAGCAGGCGTGCCAGAACACACCGACGGAGCTTCGTCTGTTCCACGCAAGGTATCTCGTCAGGGACCGCCGCCGGATAGAAGAGGAGGTCCTTCGCCTGTTCGGCCGCGACGGAAAGTGTCGCCCGAAGAGCGCGATCCTGGTGGCCACGCAGGTGGTCGAACAGAGCCTTGACCTTGACTTTGACCTGATGGTCACGGAGCTTGCGCCCGTCGATCTGATCCTTCAACGCGCCGGCAGGCTGCACCGGCACCTGGAAAGGCCACGTCCGGCAGGCCTGGAGGAACCGGAGTTGTGGGTGCTGGCTCCGTTGTGTCCCTCCGGAGGACCGCCGGACTTCGGACATTCGGGGCTCATCTACTCGTACACCACCCTCATCCGCACTTGGGCGGTGCTGCGGAATCGGTGCTCCGTCAGCATACCCGGAGACATAGAGGAACTCATCGAATCCGTCTACTCGGACCGGACCCTGGCTGAACTGGGCGGAGAAGAGGCCTGGGATGAGGAGTATCGCCGACGGGAGAAACGTGAACAGGACGAGCAACGGCGACAGGAGCACCTGGCGAGGTCGGCCCTGATCCCCCCTCCATCCTCGGAAGACCCCGTGACGATCGACATCGACGCCAGTCTGGTGGAGGATGACCCGTCGGTGCACAGGGATTTTCGTGCGGCGACCAGACTGGGTGAGCCGTCCGTCACCTCGGTGTTCCTGCACAGGCAGACCGATGGAGGGCTCACCCTCGACCGCGAGGGTAGACAGGCCGTCTGTCCTGACCGGGAACCGGACTCCGCCCTGACGCGGCGACTCATCGAGAACTCCTGCGCGCTCAGCGGCAGAAGACTGACCGGGGCGCTCATAGCTCGCGAGCCACCAAAGGCTTGGAGAAGGAATGGCATGCTCCGGTTCGCCCGCCTCATCGAACTGGAAAACGATAGAGCCGTTCTGGGGGAGCTGAGTGTCCGTCTGGACCCATCCCTCGGAGTGGTTGTGGAGGAAAGCAGCAATGTCTCAAATCTCGTTCAACCTGATCGATGAACCGTGGATACCCGTCACGGACCAGCAGGGAGTCTCACGGGAGGTGGGCCTGCTGGAGCTCTTCCGCTCCGCTCCCTCGTTCAAGGAGATAGCAGACCCCTCACCGCTTGTCACCGCGGCGCTGCACCGGTTGTGTCTGGCCATTCTTCACAGGGTCTTCGGTCCTCGCAGCCTAGCGGAATGGACGAAGCTGTGGACCCGAGGCTCCTTCGATATCTCCGCCATCGAAGACTACCTCAATGGATGGAGAGACCGTTTCGACCTGTTCCACGACCGCTACCCCTTCTACCAGCTGCACGACTACGACACGGGCAAGCCGAACTATCTCTCCAAGCTGGCGCATGAGATGGCCACCGGCAACAATCAGACCCTGTTCGACCACCGCTTCGAAGAGGAGAGTCCGGCCCTGCCGCCAGCCCAGGCCGCCCGTCTCGTTGTCAGCATCCAGTCCTTCGGCATCGGTTTCGGCGTTAGCCCGACGCGGGTCAATGGGCGCAACGTGCATTTCACGGACGGGCCGCTCGTTCGGGGTGCTCTCTCCTGGCTTGTATCCGACAATCTGTTCCGCACCCTTCTGCTCAATCTTGTGCGCTACGACGGCAAGGACCAGCCGGTGCCGTCCTCTTCCGCGGACCGCCCCCGATGGGAAAAGGCGGACCAGCCGCTGGAGTACCGCGAGAGGATGCCGGACGGCTACCTTGACCTCCTCACCTGGCAGTGCCGGGCGATCCGCCTGGTGCCGGAGACCGATGGCGCAGGGCACATCCGGGTCCGCCGCGTCCACTACGGCCAAGGCGACAAACTCCATTCGGAGGCCGGCCCCGACCCGTTCTTTGCGTGCAAAGCCGATGACCGCTCCGGCTGGGTCACCATAAAGATAAGCCCGCACAGGCAGATCTGGAGAGACAGCACGGCCCTGTTGAACGTCTTCGAGCAGCAGCGCTTCCGGCCGTGTCTGCCATTGAAGCAGCTCTACGCGATCGACGTTGCAAACCGGGGGCTTGTCGATGTACCGGTCTCGCTGCGCGTCGCAGGGCTGGCGACGGAAGCCGGCAAGGCCGGCAGCATCCTGCTCTGGCGGTTCGAGACCCTGCCCTTCAGCCTGGACCTCCTCCGCTTCGAGGACAACATCCACGCGGTGGAGGAGGCGGTCCGGCTGGCGGAAGACGTGGGAGCGGCGCTGCGGAACGCGGTCTGGGTGATGGCCTTCGAGATGCTGAAGTCCGACGAGGAGAGCGACCCGAAGAGGGAGGACGTCGCGGCGCTGGCGGCCGTGCTCTCCAGAGAGACGCGGTACTGGGCGTCTCTCAACGAGCCTTTTGAGGCCCTCCTTCTACAGCACCAGGGCCCCCGGAAGGCAATGGAAGATTGGCGGCGGACCCTTCGGGAGGCGGCGGTCGAAGCCCTGCGCCTGTCCGAATCTGTCGCCGGAGTGACTGCCCGGGCATACCGGGCACGGGCGAGGTCGAGCGCGTTCCTTCACGCCCGACTCCACGCCCTGCTTGATGGAAAGGAGGCAGCAGATGCAGCGTGACGCTGCGGGGCGCTTTGTGGAGCGCCTCTTTGCTCTCAGACAGGCCGAAGACCGCGCCGCTCTGGCCGCGCTTCGGCGAGGAGCGGGCAGAAAGCCGGGCACCGAACCCGCGATGTTCCCGCACATGCCGTGGGTGCCGGAACGCATCGACAGTCCAGAATACGTCGCGGCGTTCCTCACGGCTTCGTTCTTCGCGCTGCACCCCGCCGAGGGAGGCTCCGGCTCGTTCGGGGCCGTGATGAGACGGATCCGGGACAAGACCGGCAGCGGCAGCATCGAAGCCCGCCTCGTCGCGCTCCTTCAGGCCCATCCGGAAGACCTGCCGGGCCATCTGCGCGGATGCGTCACCCTGGCAGGCTCCAACGAGGTCCCCGTCGACTGGACGCAGTTCCTGATGGATATCACGGGACTGCTCTCGGGCGGGGACTGGGCGGACAACGTGCGGAAGAGGTGGGCTCAGGACTTCTGGGCTCCCCGGCAGGGTGAAGTGCCGGAGGAGCAGACCGGGGATCTTTCAGGAGGTGAATCGTGAACTCTCGTTTCGTTGAACTGCACATTCTTCAGAACTTCGCTCCGTCCTGTCTCAATCGGGACGACACCAACAGTCCGAAGGACTGCGAGTTCGGCGGCTATCGCCGCGCCCGAATCTCGAGCCAGTGCCTGAAGCGCGCCATCCGGACCTCACCTGTCTTCGAGCAGACGGTGGGCGGAGCCGTCGGCAAACGCACCCGCCTGGCCACAGGCGAGCTGGCCAGGCTACTGAGAGACAGAGGCAAGAGCGAAGAGGAGGCCGCCTCGCTGGCGGCGGAGGCTATCTCCGCCATCGCCAAGCCCGCTTCCGGCCAGCCGGAACGCTCATCGGTCCTGCTGTTTCTGGGCAGGGACGAACTGGAGCGGATCGCAGAGTTGGTCACGCAGCACGGGAAGGACTGGCGCAAGACCCCGGAAGCGAAGGCGCTGCGCCCGAAGTCCGCTGACATCGCCCTGTTCGGCCGGATGGTGGCCGAGAATGCCGACATGAACATCGACGCCGCCTGCCAGGTGGCCCACGCCATCTCCACCAATCGCCTCACCCAGGAGCTGGATTACTGGACGGCCGTGGACGACCTGCAGCCGGAGGACGAACCGGGCGCCGGGATGATCGGATACGCCGGGTTCAACTCGTGCTGCTTCTACCGCTACGCCGCCATCAGCGTGCCCCAACTCCTGGAGAACCTGGAGCAGGACCAGGCCCTGGCCGCAAAGTCGGTAGAGGGCTTCCTCCGGGCGTCCATCGCGGCCGTCCCGACGGGCAAGCAGAACAGCTTCGCGGCCCACAACCCGCCGGAGATGGTGCTTGCCGTGGTCCGCTCGTCCGGTCAGCCCGTGTCCCTCGCCAACGCCTTTGCAAAGCCGGTAGAGCCGGGACGGGACGGCGACCTCATCTCACGGTCCGCCCTGGCACTGGACCGCTACTGGGGGGAACTGGAGGCCATGTACGGACTCCGGCAGGGCATCGTCGCGCATCCATGGTGCCTGCGCGACAGATCCGTGGAGCTCGAGGCACTCAGGGAGGGACGCAAGGAGAGCATCGAGGATCTCATCTCCAGCGTGATGGAGGCGCTCTGAGATGGCCACCCTCCTGCTGCGGCTCGAAGGGCCCATGCAATCCTGGGGCTACCGCAGCCGCTTCAAGGACCGTGACACCGCCACTGAGCCCACCAAAAGCGGGGTGGTCGGGCTGCTGTGCGCCGCTCTGGGCCGGCGGCGGAGCGAGCCCCTCGACGACCTGACCGCACTCAGGATGCTGGTGCGCGTGGACCGGGAGGGCATCCTGCTGTCGGACTACCACACCATCGGCGGCGGCACCTGGAAAGGCCGGCCGTACGGGGTGGCCAAGGCGGACGGCTCCAGCATCGACACCGTCCTCTCCACCCGCCACTTCCTGGCCGACGCCTGCTTCCTGGTGGCCCTGGGGGGCGACAGGCCTCTGCTGGAAAGGCTGCACCGCGCGCTTGCCGACCCCGTGTGGCCGCTGTTCCTAGGCCGGAAGTCCTTCGTCCCCTCCCCTCCGGTCTGGCTGCCGGACGGGCTGACGGACGATGGAGCGGAACAGGCAGTCCGGCGCTACCCCTTCCTCGGGAGGCCCAGCGACCGCAGGGACCGGTTGCGAGTGGTGTCCGAACAGCCATTCGGACAGGGAGACCCCCGGAGAGACATCCCCCGCTCCTGGGCCGACCCGCTGGACCGGAGGTTCGAGGTCAGGTGGCTGGCCACGGACTACATCCCGTGCCCTGAAGGAGGTGTGTGATGTTCATCTCGCGGATCGTGCTGAATCCCGGCAACCGGCAGGTGGCCTCCGAGATGGCGCGGCCTTATGAGATGCACCGCACTCTGCTCCGCGCGTTCGGAGACGGCATCGCGCCCAATGAAGAGGGCCGCATCCTGTTCCGGCTGGAGCTGCCGCGCTCCGGATGGCCGCACGTGCTGGTGGTCTCTCCGTGGCGGCCGCACTGGGAACGGCTGCCTGCCCGGTATGCGATGGAGCCGCCCGAGTGCGTGGAGTACGACCCGGTGGTGGCCAGGGGCGCGCTCTACCACTTCAGGCTCCGGACCCGGCCTGCCGTCAAGAAGAGCGAGTTCGGCCAGCGGCAGGGCAGACGCATCGCGCTGCTCTCCCCGGAAGAGCGGGAGGGCTGGCTCAGGCGGAAAGGAGAGCGGCACGGCTTCCGTGTGGCCTTCGTGGAATCGAAGGAGCAATCCTGGGTGGACAGCAAGAACGGGACCGAGCAGCGGATGCCCTGCGTGCTGTTCGACGGCGTTCTCGAGGCCGTGGAGCCGGAGGCCGTCCGGCAGGCTCTGTTCCGGGGCATCGGCCCCCAGAAGGCCTACGGGTTCGGACTGCTGACGCTGGCGCCGGTGAGGTCAGGGTGAAGCGGCGGGCCCGGGTCTGCCGATAATTCCCTCACCTCCCGTATCCGTGCGGGAGGGTGCGCATTCGCGGGAGGTGAGGGAATGCCGCAGAACCTGCACGAGCTCCCGCATTTCCGGGACGCTCTGAGCTATGTGTATCTGGAGCACTGCCGGGTGGAGCAGCACGAATATGCCATCGCTGCCCACGACGCGGAGGGCATCACGCCCATCCCTGTCGCCGCGGTGGCGGTGCTGCTGCTCGGGCCGGGGACCAGCATCACTCATGAGGCCGTCAAGGCGCTGGCGGACAACAACTGCCTGGTGGTGTGGTGCGGCGAGGACGCCACCCGCTACTACGCCCACGGATTCGGAGGCACCCGCAGCGCCGGGCCGCTCCTGAGACAGGCGTGGTTCGCCACGGACCCGGAGCGCAGGCTCCGGGTGGTGAAGAAGCTCTATCGCATGCGGTTCGAGGACGAGCTGGACCCGGGCCTGACCGTGGAGCAGCTTCGCGGGATGGAGGGCGCAAGGGTGCGTTCCGCCTACGCTCGGCTGAGCCAGGAGACGGGCATCATCTGGGACGGCCGGAGATACGACAGGGGAGACTGGTGGACGGCCGACCCGGTGAACCGCGCCCTGTCGACAGCGAACGCGCTGCTGTATGGAGTGTGCCACGCCGGCATCCTGTCGCTGGGCTACTCGCCGGCCATCGGGTTCATCCACACGGGGAAGCAGCTTTCGTTCGTGTATGACATCGCGGACCTGTACAAGGTGGAGCTGACCGTGCCGCTCGCTTTTCAAGTGGCCGCCGAGGGCGACCATTACGTGGAGCAGCGCGTGCGGCAGGCCTGCAGGGAACGCTTCAAAGAGGTCAGGCTGCTGGAGCACGTGGTGAGCGACCTGCACAGCCTTTTCGGGACGGACCCGGCGCAGCAGGAGCTGTTCGGGCCGGACGAAGACCCGGCGATGCCCACCCCCCTGTGGTCGCCCGGGGACGACCCGTTCCCGTCCGCGGAGGCTTTGTGATATGGTGGTGCTGATGGTGGAGAAGGTGACGCCGGGCCTTCGCGGAGAACTCACCCGGTGGATGGTGCAGCCGCAGACCGGTGTCTTTGTTGGCCGCATTCCGGCCCGGGTGCGGGACCTGCTCTGGCAGAAGGTGGTGGCGCGGGCGCCGCAGGGGCGGGCCGTGATGGTGTATCAGGCTCGCAATGAACAGGGGTTCGCCATCCGCAAGCACGGAGAGAGCCGGCGGAAGCTTGTGGACTTGGACGGACTCACTCTGGTCAAGATTGTCACATCGCGTTAGCGATAGAGTCTGCCCCACGCACGTGGGGGTGAACCGAGTGGGGCTGGGTGTTCGTGGACGGCGTACCGTCTGCCCCACGCACGTGGGGGTGAACCGTGCGGGGAGTCGCGGTTCACAGTTGACGATGCGTCTGCCCCACGCACGTGGGGGTGAACCGCCACTCGCCAGCACCCGCACCGGGCTGGTGGACGTCTGCCCCACGCACGTG